>Ga0302320_10000863_pt1 | contig 72078 bp, 61 predicted proteins | sample Bog_T0_3_FD_202130 | JGI IMG/M metagenome (GOLD analysis project Ga0302320, IMG submission 202130) | Peat permafrost microbial communities from Stordalen Mire near Abisko, Sweden - Bog_T0_3 | ecosystem: Environmental > Terrestrial > Soil > Wetlands > Peat | place: Sweden: Abisko, Stordalen Mire... | reverse complement strand
ACGAGCAGGTAGCAAGCAACAGCCTCCGCGTAAGCGATGACGGCGCCCTCGAGCATCGCAGCGTCCGGGCGCCGGTCCAGATCCATCTTCTGGAGCTCCTTGGCCCACAGGTTCCAAGCCGTCCTGGCCCGGGGATTTTTCCGGAGATACTTCGGGCACTCAGGCAGCCCGTCTGCAGCCTTCGGCTCGCGCGCATGCTTCTCCTGAAGCTTGTTTTTGCCGAGTCGACGCGGATCGCCCTCAACTATCTGAAGCGCTGTCGACTTCGGTTTTCGGCCTCTCATGGTCGGGGAAGAAAAGTCCTTTCGAATCTAAGTGCCGCGGACAACTGGCGGAGATCTCTAGCCTTTTTGACCTCGAAATTCAGCGGTTTTGCTGGCATTTGGTGGTCTCAAAATGAAAACAGAAATTTCAATTTCGCGGATTGCCTCACGTGTGGCCAACGTTGGTCACCGCGGCCGAGCCCCAGGTAATTGACCGGCCTACCGGTCTGGGGCCGGCGCAGCCATCCACGGGACGGCGCGCATCCCATTCTCCTTGAAGGTCTTACGTCGGTGGCACCAGTCGCATAGCGTCTGCACGTTGTCGAGGTCCAGGCGTCGCGGATCGTTCCGCCCACTGATCGGCGCAACGTGGTCGGCGTGCAGGTGCCGCTCCCCAGCATTCTTCGCCTGGCGCAGTTCCTCCAGCACCACGTCCGCCGGTGGCGCTTCGATGTTCGCAAGCCGGCACTGTTGCACCACGTCGGGCTCCCACCCACACTCTCTGCAGCGCCACTCGTCTCGCTGGAAGCAAAGCACCCGAAGACGCTCGTGGTGTTCATCGTAGCCGCGTTCAACCGTCGTGCCGCGGCGGTCGTCGTAGGATCGCTGGACAGCACGCATATGCGTTGGGCATCGTGAACTGCCAAGCGCGGCGACGTCCTTGCACCCGTGTTCGCTGCAACCACGCTTTGGAAGCATCGGCATCGTAAATCACCAATCCACAGGCCCCGCAGCGCGCCAGTTGCATAGTGGGAGGCAGGCCACCATCGTCTCGCAGAGCAGGCGGCGCCCGTTCTTGCCGCGCGGGATGTGAACTCAGTTGTCCTACGTGCGACAAACTCGATTATAGGCGTTCATTGAAGCGATGTAAAGTACTGTGATATAAGGAGTTATTTGCTACTAAAGAGCGCTAAAGAGAGCTAGCGAAACAAGCGACTACCTGATGGCTCACTCGCAACTCGGGTCGCGCTGGGAAAGGAGTGAGCGGGAAGCGAGGAGCCGGAATCGATGTCCACTATTGCTTCAGGATTGGCTCTGACTATTCTGTGCCTGCTCGTGCCAGGCAGAGCACGGAGCCAAGGGCCATCGAGTCACTATCGACGTGTCCCAAGTACCCCGAGCGCCCAAGATCCACTTGAGACGCTTGAACCGCAATGCGGGAGCGCTGCACTTCCTAAGCTGTGCCGACCTCGAAAACACGCGGTCAACTTGTCAGATTCGCGCAGGACTCCCCACGATTGTGAGGTGTAGCGGCGACACCAATCGAGAGTTGATATGTTCAAGGATGGTCGCCTGGTTCCGGCGTCATGAACCTGGGCGAAGGCTGGGCACCATGTCCAGGGGCGGCTACTTCATTTGGGGAAATCGTTGAGGGAGCGACATGGCGGATGATCCTTCTAGCAACTCGCAAACCGGGGCGCATTCTGAGACCGTGTGGCTTTGCGAGCTTTGTGACCAGCGTTCCAGCAATCCAGAAATCAATGAGCTCATTAAGGCGCTTACCGAGGAGCTTCAGGAGGATCTGACGTATTTCGACCGGTTAATGCGCATTCATGCAAAGTCCAATAGGCATCTCAAGGAAGACTTGGCATTCCTAAAGTCCAAATACCTCGAGTCCCTCGTGGGCGCCAGCGAATCGAGCGCGCAGGAGTTGTATTGGAAGCACCAAATTGATCACCTCGACACCGCGGCTCGGCGGTTAATCATCCTAGTGCCCCTCATCCTGCGCGAGGAGACGTTTGTTGAGTTTTTGCAGAAGCGGGCCAAGGAGGCTGAACACCGCTCTTTTCGGGGCAAACGCGCCTCTCAGCAGTTTACCCTCCTCTTGGCAGGACGAATCTGGTATTGGAGGGGCGAGGTTCTGAAGCAGATTCGAAAGTTGGAACGTGAGGGTGTTATCCGTTGGGTCGACGTACACGACAGCCTCTTTATCAAACAGTTACGCGAGGCAAACCCGAGGATTGAACCGGAATGTGAAAGTGTCCAGCCCACGCCCACTGAATTGCAGTCAGGACCGGCAGCTGACAGCGGCGCCGGGGATCGGCGCACGGCGGTTGACGCCTACATTGAAGAAGTCTTCTGTGCGACGGGAAAACGAATCACCAGAACAGATATATGGAAGTCGGCGCGTTACAAATCCCGCACCGAATTTGAGCGATGGGAACGGTTCGACAAAAGAGCCACAAAAACCGCAGACCAGAGATTCACCCGGATTCTTTCCGAGAAACCACACTTGAAGTAACTTTCCACGCAAGGCCACGCATCTCCACGCCATTCCCTGCATTGCCCCACGCTAAGCGTGGTGCTCAATCCTACTCTCGGGCAGGCAAGCAGCCACCCTAGAAAGGATCACGTGGCAACAAAAAACGCCCTTGAAGAACTGCTGAATGAACATGACGTAGCGCGCATCACCGGGCTGTCGGTGGCCAGCATAAGAAGGTTTCGGCTTCTCAAGCAAGGTCCCAAGTTTCTGAAGCTGAACTCCGCAGTACGGTATCGGCCTGATGATTTGAAGACCTGGCTGGAATCGCGTCCGACGGGCGGCGAGCATCAGCCTGCGGAGGCGCGATGAGATGGTGGATTCTGCCAGCAGCTTCACTACGGTCGAAGTCTCCGCTTACTACAAGGCGCGGGTTCCGAGCCTGAAACAGCGGCGGCCGGCTGAGTGGCGCGGCGCTTGTCCGATCCACCACGGGACGAACGATAGCTTCGCGGTGGACCCGGCAACCGGGCGGTGGTTCTGTCACTCCACTTGCGGACGCGGCGGGGACATTCTGGAACTCGAAGCGGCTCTGACCGGAGGGGACTTCCCGACGCGCAAGGCTGAAGTTCTGCGGCTGGTGGGGCGGATCGAACTTGAATACCGGCACCGCGGCACCCGCACGAATGGAAATTCGGCGGACACGGTGCCAACAAAACCTACAAAACCCACCGGGAAGGCAGGCGGTTGGCGCGAAATCGCGCGCTACCCCTATGTGGATCGGGAAGGAAGCCTTCTCTTCGAGGTGGTTCGTTACGTGAAGCCGGACGGGGAGAAGACCTTCGTCCAGGTCCGTCCGAGCGGAGTTGAGGCTGTGGGCACCACAGACCCGGCGCGGACCGGCGGAGTCGCCATCGGCGGGATTGTTGTGGGGCTGAAAGCGGGCAAGTACATTCGCGATCCGCAGGCGGAGCGGGCAAGCGGAATACCCACCTGGAAACTCGCGAAGGACGACGTGGATTCTCACGGCGAGGAATACCACTTCCGCGAGTGCCCACGTGTCCCATACCGACTGCCGAATGTGCTCAACACTGAAACCGTCTATCTTCCCGAAGGTGAGCGTGACGTTCACACCCTGGAAGGATGGGGACGAGTGGCGTCCTGCAATCCGGGCGGGTCCGGCAACAGTCACCTGTACGCGAGATGGACGGACTACTTCAAGGACCGGCACATCATCATTCTGCCCGACAATGATGAACCGGGGCGAAAGCACGCGGCAGCGGTTGCGGCGGCACTGTTGAGCGTGGCTGCTTCCGTCCGCATCGTGGAGTTTCCGGGCTTGCGAGAAAAGGGCGACGTTACAGACTGGCGGGACGCGGGTGGGACGTTCGAGCAGTTCCGCGAACTCACCGAAGCGGCGCGGCCGATCGACGCGGCGGCACTCTGCGAGTTGCGGGCGCGTTGGGCACTAGGGAACGAAGCACCGAACTACCAGGCGGCTCGCGCGGAAGCGGCGAATGATTGGCCCAAGCTGGAGCCGATCCAAAGCGAGCTTCCGCCCGTACAAGCCTTCTCCGAGGACCTTCTGCCGGATTCGTTCCGTCCCCTGGTGGCGGACGTGGCGGAGCGTATGCAAGTCCCGATGGACTACCCGGCGGTAGTGGTGGTTCTCTGTTTGGCCGGCGCGGTCAACCGGCGGGCCGTCATTCAGCCGAAGGCGAACGATACCAGTTGGGTGATTGTGCCGAACCTTTGGGGCGGCATTATTGCGCCACCGGGCTTCATGAAGTCACCTGTCATCGCGGCGGTTATCCATCTCCTAATCCAGATTGAGACCGAGTGGCGGCATGAATACGAAGAGGCGCTGGAGCAGTATGGGCTGGCTAAGGAAGAACACGAGTTGCGGCGCGGAGCATGGCGCGAGCAATTCAAGGCGAGCGCGAAGCAAAAGAGCAAGCCGGCACCCGACAGGCCGGGAGAGGGACCGGACGAACCGAAGTTGCGGCGGCTGATCGTAAACGATGCTACCCCTGAGGCGCTCCACCAGACCATGAGCGAAAACCCTGCTGGCATCCTGGTGATCAGGGACGAACTCACCGGCTGGTTGAGTCAATTGGACCGGCCAGGCCGGGAAGGTGAACGCGCCTTCTGTCTGCAAGCTTGGAACGGGGACACCGGGCACACCATAGACCGGATCGGGCGCGGCAGCATCCACGTCGATGCGTGCTGTATGTCCATGTTGGGCGGCATCCAGCCGGGGCGGCTTCGCGTTTATCTGGTGGATGCGCTCGAAGACGGTCCGAACAACGACGGGCTGATTCAGCGGTTTCAACTGTTGGTGTGGCCGGATACAGCACCCGACTGGAGCTATGTGGACCGGGCGCCCGACGCAGTTTCGGCGGAACGCGCGGCGCGCGTCTTCCGCGATTTGGTGAGAATGGGCGCGGAGAATCCGGCGCAGTTCCGTTTCGCTCCAGATGCACAAGAACTCTTCATTGAATGGCTCGCGGGACTCGAATCAAAAATTCGCGGCGATGAACTCCATCCGGCTCTCATTTCGCACCTGAGCAAGTACCGCAGTCTGATGCCGTCGTTGGCGCTTCTCTTTCACTTGGCTGACATGGCGGCGGGCAACTGCGATGCCAATCGCGTTTCGCTTCAGCACGCGCGGCAAGCGGCAGGGTGGTGCGAATACCTGGAGTCCCACGCGCGGCGGGTTTACTCCTGCATCGTGACTCCGCAACTGCGGGCCGCGCGGGAGCTGGCAGAGAAAATCCGCACCCGGAAGGTGGGCGCGGACGGTTTCTTCTCCTGCCGGGATGTGTACCTCAAGGGCTGGAGCGGCCTGGACACCCCGGAGACAGTGAAACTGGCGGCGGAAGTACTTCAGGATGCGGGATGGATCCGGGAAGTGCCCTTCGAGCCGGGACCCTGCGGTGGGCGCCCCTCCTACCGGTACGAAGTCAATCCTGGGGTCCGGAAATGAGCACCCTCAGACTCACCTCGGCGAGACGAGGCTGTTGGCTGGATTGGACGCCGAAAGTACGCATCTCGGCAGATTCGGCGGCGGGCGAACCCCCAAAACCATCAAAACCAGGTTTTGTAGGTTTCGTAGGTGCCCCCTATGCCGGATGCGCCAATATTCTGACCCAGCCAGGCGTCTTTGGAGGGTCCTCCTCAATGTGGCCCTACAGCCTAGTCGGAATCAGCACGCAGGAGGAAACGGTCCCGAATCGTGTGGGGAGTGAGGGCCGAACCACTCCCGCACTGCATTCCACGTTGCTGGCATCACGCGGCGCGCAGCGGAAGCCCCTCCAAATGGACCTTGACTGTTCTACGAAGACCACGCGACTAATGTCGTGGTTGGAACGGAAGACGGCCGCGCCGGAGTGGTGCGGTGGCGTAGTGCCGGCCAAGGCGGAAGCGTAGCGATGGCAGTTTACAAGCGTGGCAGAGTCTGGTGGTACAGGTTCACCTGGAATGGGGTACCCATCCGGGAGAGCACTAAACAGACGAACAAGCGGGTAGCCGAACAGATTGAAGCCGCACACAAGACGTCGCTGGCAAAAGGCGAAGTCGGCATCCGGGAGAGATCGCCGGTTCCGACCGTGAGAGAATTTGCCGAGCGAGATTTCCTCCCGTTTGCTGAAGCACAGTTCCGGGACAAGCCGAAGACGCTGGCCTATTACAAGACCGGCTTGAAGAAGCTGATGGCCTACCCGACTTTGGCTAACGCCACGCTCGAAGCCATTACGCCGGAGGAGGTTTCAGGGTTTGTGGCGAAGCAGCGGGAGGCTGGTTTCAAGACTACAAGTATCAATCGGCACTTGCAGGTGCTCCGGCGAATACTGAAGCTGGCCGCGGAGTGGGGCAAGACAGAGAAAGCGTTGTCACGAGTTCGCATGCTGCCGGGAGAGAACCGACGCGAGCGGGTTCTCTCAATAGCCGAGGAGACTGCCTATTTGGAAGCCGCGTGCGCCGTTGGAGACGGCATCGTGGAGGACTACCGAAGGGCGTTAGACGGAATCCGCGCTTTGGATCGCGGAGAAGCGCCTACCAAGCCTGCGGACCCATATCTCCTGTGCGACATGACGACGGTACTCATCGATTGCGCACTAAGACCCGAGGAATGCTATAGGCTTCGATGGGAGCACGTTCGGGATGGGGCGCTTCACGTGCAACATGGCAAGACGACGAACGCGCGCCGAGCCATTCCGCTTGCGCCACGCTCAGCGGCGATACTCGAAATGCGGAGAGCGGCGCAGCGGTCCGGGGAATGGGTTTTCCCAACATCGACCCGAAGCGGGCACATCGAGCAATCGACCCTGAAAAAACAGCACGCGAAAGCGTGCGCCTTGGCGGGCGTGGCTTATTTTGTGCCATACACCTTCAGGCACACCTGCCTTACCCGCTGGGCGGCGCACATGGACCCGTACACACTGGCTTACCTTGCGGGGCACTCTGACTTCGGCACTACTCGACGCTACGTTCACCCTCAGGCGGAAACTGTGCTCGCGGCAATGGAGCGAGCGCAGGGTGCAGAAGGTGGGCACAAATATGGGCACACTGCCGAAGCAATGGGCCTTACAGGCGAGTCAAGGCTGACCGTAATTCACTAATAATAAAAGGGATAGCTGGCGCGCCCGGAGGGACTCGAACCCCCGACCTGCTGGTTCGAAGCCAGACGCTCTATCCAACTGAGCTACGGGCGCGCTCGAACACCATCCTAACAGCAGAAGAAGTTCTCTTGTTCAAACCGGAGCCGTCCGATATGGCCTATAGGCGAAAGTCATGATTGTCGAATGGAAACCGATTTACTGCTGCGGGGTCGAGTCGATCGACGAACAGCACAAGGCGCTGGTTGGGCTGATCGTCAAGCTGCAGCGCGCCATGGCCGAAGGCCGCGCCAGGCAAGAGGTGCAGGAGGTCGTCGAAAACCTTGTCTTCTACACCCGCTACCACTTCGCCTGGGAAGAACAGTGGTTCGACCAGCATGAATTCATTGGCCTCTCCGCACACATGGCGCAGCACGAGCGGTTGACGGATGAAGTTCTCCAACTGCAAAATCGCATGCAGCAGGGCAAGCTGATCGCAGGGATGCCGCTGCTGCGGCTGTTGCAGGAGTGGCTGTTGACGCACATTGAGCAGAGCGACAAATCCGCCGTGGCCTCGGTTCTGGGCGATCAGAACGCAGCCCAGCCCGGTCAGTGCTCGCGGGCGTTCGAGCAATGTAGCTGATTCATGCGCGTGGCGACAGTCCGATTCCCGCGCCGGTCTTACTCTCGAAAGACCGCCCGAAATGCCGCCCGAAAGCCACGAAGAAAACGCGCCAGCGTCGTGCCGCTGAGCTGAAACGGGCCCGCACCACCCTCCCGCGCGGACCCAGGGCACTCACCGCTTCAACCCGGTTCCTCCCAACTGCCCAAGGCCGCCGCTTCGTCCCAATCCTGCTCCTGCGTCTGGCTGAACAGCGTCCGCAGCCGTTCGGCGGGCGTGCCGCGGGCGGAACGGATCGCCGCCGCGATCGCCGGTTGTTGATCGAAGCCCGGCGCAACCAGGAACATCAGCGCGACGAAGGCCGTAGCCGGTTCCGGATCGGTGAAACCCTGCGCGCGCGCCCGCGCCAGTCCCAACCGCACGCGCCGGTCGATTTCGGCATCGCTCAGACCGGCCAGCGTTTCGGGCTGCTCCTCACTCAAATGGCCGGCGATGTGCTCGGCCAGTTCGTCGTCCTTGGGCTGCAGGTTCATTTGCCTTCAGGATAGACGGTGCCGGCGGCGCTGATTCAAGTGCGGAACGGATCCCATCCGCTGGCCGGCAGGGGTTTACCGGCGAAACGGATGTGGCCCGGCTTTCCCTGAACGCACCGGCCTATTTCAGTGACCGGCACTGCGGCGATCATCGCCGGCATGCGGCGGCCGGGGGGTGCGGCGAAGAGCAGTTCATAATCTTCCCCGCCCGAAAGCGCCTGCTTGAGCGTGGCGCCGGGGAAAATGGGCAGGCCGCCATGCAGCTCCGCCGCGCATCTGGATTCGGTGCACATCCGGAACAGGTCCAGCGCCAGTCCATCGCTCAAGTCCATGCAGGCGGTCGCTCCGAGACGCCCGGCCAGCTCGCGCCCGGCCTCGATGCGCGGCTCGGGCCGCAGATGGCGCTTCCATGCCCGGCCCTTCCGCGTTTCGAGACCTAGAGCGGAACCTCCGAGCAATCCGGTAACGTAGAGCCTGTCGCCGGGCCTGGCCCCGCTGCGGCGCAGCGCGCGCCCGCGTTTCACCGCGCCGAGAACCACGATGTCGCAAACCAGCTTTTCCGCCTCGCTCAGGTCGCCGCCCGCGACTACCACGCCATGCCGCCGGGCCAGAGTGTTCAGGCCGCGATAGAAGCCGCGCAGCCAGTCCAGGCCGGCCCAGGGCGCAAGTGCGAGCGAAACGAAGGCATAGCGCGGTGTGCCGCCCATGGCCGCGATGTCGCTCAATCCGCGTGCCAACGCCTTCCAGCCGCAGTCCGCTGCGGTGTGCGTGGGGCTGTGGAAATGAACGTCCTCCAGCAGAAAGTCCGTCGTGACAAGAAGATCCTCGCCGGACTTGGGGCGCAGGATCGCGCAATCGTCGCCGATGCCTTCGACCAGGCCCGGCGCGCGGCCTGCATTCAGTCGCCGGATCTGCGCGACCAGGTCAGTTTCCCGCATCCGCCGGCGCCTCATCGCCATCCCCGGCCGGTGCCTCAGCCCGCGCATCCGCCTGCGCCTCGGCCAGCACCAGTCCCGAGGGCAGCTCTTCACCGAAGACCTGCGCCAGGCTGTCGCTGTCACGCTGTTCGCCTTCGAGAATCCTGAGCAGCGCCTCGGCGTCGGGCGCCGCCTGCAGTGCCTTACGCACAAATTCGAGACCGCTCGCGGGCAGATCGCGCGCCAGGTCGCCGGTCCGCTGGCCTAGCCGCGCCAGGCACTCGGCGGCCTGCGGCAGGCGCGCCAGCGCCTCGATCCAGCGCTGCGCCGTCGCCGCCGGCAGCACCTGGTTGTGCGGAGCGTAAAACAGCCGCCGCGCGCCGATTCGCGCCACGCACCAGAAATCGCTCGGTGAAAACTCGCCGGCGCGAATGCGTTTCACAATCGCATTGCCCAGATCGGTCCGTGTGCCGGCAGGTAGCAGTTCGAGGCTCGCCGCCGCGCGCCACATCTCCCGCAGCAGGCTCGAATTCAGCCGTGGCGCTTTGCCCCGCGGCAGCAGCGCGAAGCTCAGCCGCTGGAACACGTCGGCCTGCTGGCTGCGGTTCAATCCGCCGGCCACGCGTCCCCAGAAGATCCACCATTGCGTCTCGCACTCGACCTTGGAGGCAAACTGCAGCCCCTGCGCCCACACGCGCCGCGCGCGCTCGATGCGGTAATCGTCGCCGGGATAGCCGAAGCCCGGCCGCAGGCACAGCCCGCACAGGTTCAGCCAGCGCACCTCGTGCGCCGGCGAGCGGCGCCGGCCCTCGTTCAGTTCGAGCAGCAGATCGCCCAGCCGGCGGATGGTCTCCAGCGGCCACGAGTTGCGGCCCAGCGCCAGCGCCTGCTCCAGCCGCCCCGGGAGTCCTTCCGGCGGCAGCGTCCCGTGTTCAAACGTATCGCGGATGAATTGTTCTGCCTGCGAAGTCGCTTCGGCGCTGATCAGAGCGACCGGCCGCGCCTTCTTCGCCTGCTCGGCCAGCACCGGCTTGCGCAGTTCGAACTGCAGCCGCCAGCGATGCTCGCTGATCTTCGACTCGGCCCAGATCTCTAGCGTGCCGATTTCGGTGAGATGCGCGCCCAGCCGCACCGGCACCAGCCGCTGCTCGGCCTTCTTGCCGAATCGGATCACCGCCTCGAGCGGCGCATGCTGGTGCAGCGCCGCGCCGGCCGCGGCCGCGGGAAACTCGACGATGTCGCCCGTGGCATCGTCGGCGCGCTCGAGTGAGCTGTACAGCCGGAAGGAGACCGGTTTGTTCGCGACCAGTTGCAGACTTTCGAGATCCAGCGACAGCGTCGCGCCTTCTTCGGCGCCACGCGGAACCAGGCACACGGTCCGCAGCGTGGCCGTTTCGGCTGACTCCACGCCCAGGAAATACGCGCGCGGCAATCCCCCGCGCACCAGCACGCCGCTGCCCGTCCCGCGCACGTAGCTGTAGTACGCCGCGCCCACCGCCACCGCCAGGTCGAGGTCGTTGTTCTCCAGCACCAGCGGGCGTTTGCCGTACCAGCTCTCGACCACCTCCGCCACTCGCTGCCGCAGAATCTCGGGAATGAAAAAACCGCCATTGAACAGAATCGCATCGGGCGCGGGCGACTGCGCCGACGTGAGGAATTGCGCCAGATGGCGCGTCACGGCCGGGTCGCTCACATACGGCAACCCGCCTTCGCGGAACAGGCTCTGGGCGTCCTCCTGCGGCTTTTCGTCCAGCCGGCAGAAGGGCACGAACCCTTCCATCGCCAACTCCAGCGCCTCTTCGCGCAGGATCGATGTCTTCTTCGCGCCGCCGATCAGCGCCGATCCCGAGCCCAGCACGGTGATCTCCACCGCCGCCAGATCTGGCGTCGAGAGCAGCCGTTCCTTGGCCGCCGAACACTGCCGCCGCAGTGCGCTGCGCTGGCGCAGCGAGAGCTGCGTCTTGAGTTTCGACTCCACCAGCCACGACAGCGTCAGGTCGAGATTGTCACCGCCCAGCAGCAGGTGCCGCCCGACCGCCGTGCGCGTGAATTCCACGCGATCGCCCGCGCGCGCCACGCGGATCAGCGTGAAGTCGCTGGTGCCGCCGCCGACGTCCACCACCAGCACCGTCATGCCGTCCGTGAGCGATTTCTGCGACTGCGCCAGGTGGTTCGCGATCCAGGCGTAGAACGCCGCCGCCGGCTCTTCGAGCAGCGTCAGTTTCTCGATGCCGGCCTCGCGCGCCGCCGCGACCGTCAGCTCGCGCGCCTCTTCGTCGAACGACGCCGGCACCGTAAGCACCACGTCGTGCCCGGCAATCGCGCCCTGCCCCGCGGCCTCCCACGCCGTCGCCATGTGCTTCAGGTAGCGTGCCGAAGCCTCGACCGGCGACAGCACCCGGCCCTGCTCCTGCGCGTCCCACGGCAGGATCTTCGCCGTCCGGTCCACCTCGGCGTTCGACAGCCAACTCTTGGCCGAATGCACCATCCGCGTCGGCACCAGCGCGCCCTGCTCGCGCGCATACTCGCCCACACTGCTCTCATCTTCGAGGTACAGGAACGACGGCAGCGTGCGCCGCGCCTCGACCGCGCCCGAGGCGATCTTCTGTGGAATCGGCAATACGTGAACCGGTGGAAAATCCGCGCCTTCGGCTTCGCGCGGATCGATGAACGCGAGCGCCGAGTTCGTCGTGCCCAGGTCGATGCCGATCTTCATGACTACTGCTTCCCGCCTTCACTGCGCCGAGTCACACCACTTCCTCCGCAATTCTGAGCCGCAACCTCGAACGGAGCCGCAACCTCCAACGGAGCCGCGACCACAGGGGCAGTTTGCGTTCTTCTGAGCCGCGACCGTAAGGGAGCGGATGCGCTCTTGCGGGGCAGCTTTCCCTCGCTTGCAGGAGCGGCTTTCCAGCCGGTCCTGGTCGTGGCGCAGGCACTCCGCTTGTGGCGCAGACACTCATGTCGACGAACGGCCGGCACGGGGGCATCCGCTCCCTTACGGTCGCGGCTCTGAAGCACCCGACCTTGTCTCCGCATCTCCTGCGATCCTTACTCGACTTCCAACTCCGCCGGCGCCACGATGGTCAGATTCTGCTTCAGCGTGGGCGCGGGCAGCGTCACCGAGTCGGCGCGCCATCCGCGGTGCCGCAGCATCCCTCCGGCCGGTTTACCCTTGGCCGGCAGATTGCCGACGAAGCGGATCGCCGCCGGATCTTTGCCCAACTGGCCCGCGCTCTCGGGCTTGACGAACGTGCCTTCCACGCCGTCGATCACCGGCGCGAATCGGAAGTGCTTCCGCAGCGCCTCCTGAGCGCCCGTATGCACGTTGCGCGCGGCCGCGCCCACCTGCTCATCGCTGTACGGCGCAATGTCCTCGAGTAGAAAATCGAGCAGCCGCGCGTCCCGCTGCAGAATCCCGAGCAGTTGCAGCGCGCCGTCGGACGGCTGCGCCGTCTGCGCCTTGACCGGCTCTTCCGTGCGGCGCGGCGCGCTCAGCGGGGTTTTCGAATAGCCAAAAGCACTCGCGATGTCGACCGGCAGCGATCCTCCGAGAACTGAAAAAAAGGCCCGAAAGGCCATTCCAATGCGGCTCAATGCGCGTGTACCTCCAAATTGTCAGGATACACCGTGGGTCTCCCGCGGCCTGTAGTGGGCTAGACGCTCTTGCGCGCCGCCGCGCTGAAGCCCGTCTCGTGCCGCAGCCGCACCATCTCCCGCCGCGCCACGCCGGCCCAGTATCCGGCCGGTTCCAGACGCAGGTAAATGCGCCAATGCCGCAGCGCGCTCAGCGGCTCGGCCGCGCTCTGGTAGAGCAGGGCCAGGTTATAGTGCGCGTCGGCGTAGGACGGGTCCAACTCCAGGGCCTTCTTGTACTGCTCGATGGCCTCCTGCGTCCGCCCGGTTTCGTCGTACAGGTTGCCCAGGTTATAGTGCGCCAGGCCATAATTGGGGCGCACTTCGAGTGCCTTCCTGTAGCTCGCCTCGGCCTGCTCCCACTGCCGCTGGTTGAAATATACCGTCCCCAGGTTCAACCACGCGCCCGAAGACGTAGGGTCGAGTTCCACGGCCTTGCGATACGCTGCCATCGTCTCCGCTAGCGGGGCTGCATTGCGCTCCAGCGCGACGCCTTTTTCGAACCACGCCTCCCCCTGCCGCTTCCGCGCCTCCGCCGCCAGCGCTTCGGCCTGCTCCGCCGGCGCCGTCGGGAACTCGAGCAGCCGGCGGATCGCGTCACGGTCGAAGTCCAGCAGCAGTTGCCCGCTCAGCGGCTCCATCTTCCGCCCACCCACCTGCACCGCGATGCGCCGGCCGTCACAGTAAATCTTCAGCTCCGAAAGCGGATCCAGCACGCCCGCCAGACGCGTCCGCAGCGAATCCAGAATGCGCCGGATGCGCTCCGGGCGTACCCGGCTCTTGCGCAGTTGCGTGAGCGTCTTCAGCGCCACCAGATCCCGCAGGAAATAGCATCTCCGCCGCTCGACGAAGCCGTGCCGCTCCCAGGTGGCCAGCACCGTTTCGGAGATGTGCAGCAGCCGGCACACCTCCTCCCGCGCATACTCGCGAGCTATGGTCGCCTCCGTCACTGCCGCGATTCTAGCACGTGCCCGCGCCTCGGCCTGAACACAATTGACAGTCCCGCCCGGGCGTAGCATACTGGAGTCAGATGCAACTCAGTGTCAGGAAGGTTTCCCGCCAATCCGGACTTCGGAGTCTGGCTGAGCTGGGCCACGGAGAGGCCGCCACGCTGCTTCACCTCGATCTGCCGCACGATTTCGCTAACCGATTGATGGAATTAGGTTTTCTTCCCGGAAGCCCGGTTTGCGCCGCGTTCAGCGCCCCTGGCGGCGATCCGCGCGTTTTCCGCGTCGAAGGCGCCGAGATCGCGCTCCGTCGTGAAACTGCCTTGCATATCATGATTTCTCCGGCGCCCGCCGCGGCGCAGTAAATAAATCGCATGAGTTCCTGCCACGGTGACGGAAACTGCGGCCAGACGGCGCTCCTCGCCGACTCTGCCGGTGCGCCTCTGGCAAGCTCGCGCCTGGTCGCGATCGTCGGTCCTCCAAATTCAGGAAAATCCACTCTTTTTAACCGTTTAACGGGCCTGCGGCAACGCGTCGCCAATTTCCCGGGCGTCACCGTCGAGCACCGTCTCGGCAAAGCGCAGGTCGGCGGCCATTTCGATGTCGACCTGGTGGACCTGCCGGGGATTTACAGCCTCTCGCCGCGCTCCGAGGACGAGCGGGTCGCCTATGACGTGCTGCACGGCCGTATGGCCGGGCTCCCGCGCCTGGACGCCATCCTGCTGATCCTCGATTCGACCAACCTCAGCCGCCACCTGACGCTGGCCGCGCCGATCCTGGCGCTCGGCCTGCCGACCCTGATCCTGCTGAACCTGGCCGACGACCTGCGCTCGCGCGGCGGCCATGTGGATGTGGAGTCGCTCACCGCCAGCCTGGGCGCGCCGGTGGTCCTCATCAGCGCCGCCAGCGGCGAAGGCATCGAAGCCGTCGAGAAATTTCTGGCCGGCCGTATCGCCGTGCCGCGGCCGGTCCAATTGCCCGTGCTCCAGGATGTGCCGCGCTGCCGCCAGTGGGCTCGCGGCGTGTCGGAGAGCGCGGGCTACCGCCGCCCCGCGCCGCCCGAATGGAGCCGCCGCCTCGACCGCATCTTCCTACACCCCGTGTGGGGACCGGTGATTTTCGTGATCGTCGTCGGCGCGGTCTTTCAGACCATCTTCACCGGCGCTCGGCCGCTGATGGATGGAGTCCAGGCGCTGGTGCAAATATCCGGCGCGTGGCTCGGCCGCCTACTCGGCCCTGGCCTGCTCAAGTCTCTGATCGTCGACGGGCTGTGGAGCGGCGTGGGCAGCGTTCTCGTATTCCTGCCGCAGATCCTGCTGCTGTTCCTGTTCATCGGAATCCTCGAAGATTCGGGCTACCTGGCGCGCGCGGCCGTGATCGCCGACCGCACCATGGCGCGCGTCGGGCTGCAGGGCAAAAGCTTCATCCCGCTGCTCTCGGCCTACGCCTGCGCGGTCCCGGCGATCATGGCCACGCGCACCATCGAGAACAAGCGCGACCGCATCGCCACCATCCTGATCGCGCCTTTCATGACCTGCTCGGCGCGCCTGCCCGTCTATACCCTGATCATCGCCGCCTTCCTCCCCGACCGCCCCTTCATCGGACCACTTCTAGGCACGCGCGCCGCCGCCCTACTGGGCCTGTACGTGCTCGGCTTCGTAGCCGCGGTGGTCACGGCGCGCCTTCTGAAGTCGTCCATCCTGCGCAGCGAGCACACACCCTTCGTCCTTGAAATGCCACCCTACCGCTGTCCTACGCTGCGCTCTCTCGGGCTCCGCGTCACCGAGCGCGCCCAGGTGTTTCTCAAGCGCGCCGGCACGGTCATCCTCGGCGTCTCGTTCCTCTTGTGGCTGCTGGCCAGCCTGCCGCTCGTCCACGGCGTGCCCCCGCCCATCGAACACAGTTTCGCCGGCCAACTCGGCCACACCATCGAGCCCGTCATCCGCCCGCTCGGATTTAACTGGAAAATCGGCGTCGGCCTGGTCTGCTCGCTGGCCGCGCGCGAAGTCATCGTGAGCACACTCGGCACCATCTACGGCATGGAGCCGGGCAAGGACGACGTCAGCCTGCAACACGCCTTGCAGCGTGATCTGAGCCCCGCCGGCGCAGCGTCGTTGCTGGTCTTTTTCGCCTTCGCCATGCAGTGTATGTCCACCCTCGCCGTCGTGCGCCGCGAAACCGGCGGCTGGAAATGGCCAGCCATCCAGTTCGCCTATATGAGCGCCCTGGCCTACGTCAGTTCCTTCGTGGTCTACCAGGTGCTGTCGCGATAGCGCGCCGCGCCGCCGGGGCGCGACAATGGACACGAGATGAGTGAGTCACTGCATAACGTCGTCATCATCGGTTCGGGCTGCGCTGGCAATACCGCGGCGATCTACACCGCGCGCGCCGGGCTGCAGCCGCTGGTCGTCGTCGGGCACGAGCCCGGTGGCCAGCTTTCCATCACCTCCGAGGTCGAAAACTTTCCCGGTTTTCCCGAAGGCGTGCTGGGCCCGCAGCTCGTCGAGAACATGAAGCAGCAGGCCGCGCATTTCGGCGCCGAATACCTCGACGGCATGGTCGAACAGGCCGATCTGTCCAAGCGCCCCTTTCGGCTGCGCATTGACGAGCAGTGGGTCGAAACGCGCACGCTGATCGTCGCCTCGGGCGCATCGGCGCGCTGGCTCGGCTTGCCCAACGAGCAGAAGCTGATCGGCCACGGCGTCAGCTCCTGCGCCACCTGCGACGGATTCTTTTACAAGGGCAAAAAAATCATGGTCATCGGCGGCGGCGACACCGCCATGGAAGAGGCCAGCTTCCTCACCCGCTTCGGCGAGTCGGTCACCATCGTCCACCGGCGCGAAGAGTTTCGCGCGTCGAAATTCATGCTCGAGCGGGTACGCTCCAATCCCAAGATCCGCTTCCTTCTGAACGCGGTCGTCACCGACGTGTACGACGTCGGGAAGGGCGTGGTCAGCGCCGTTTCGCTGAAGAACGTCAAGACCGGCGAGGAGTGGCGCGAGCCCGTCGACGGCCTGTTCCTGGCCATCGGCCACATCCCCAATACCAAACCCTTCGTGGGCCAACTCGACCTCGACCCCGAAGGCTACATCATCAGCCACGGTGGCGCCCGGACCAGTATTCTGGGCGTCTTCCATGCCGGCGACGTCCAGGACCGCGTCTATCGCCAGGCCATTACCGCCGCCGGAGCCGGTTGCATGGCCGCCATTGAGGCTGAACGCTTCCTCGAGGCCCAAGGCCATTAGCGGTCTTGCATCGTTGCACGCCCGGCCAGTTCCGATCCGCGAATGTATCTGAGCCGCCACTGTTTCCGAGCCGCGAATGTTACTGAGCCGCGACTGTTAAGGAGCGGTCTTTGCGCTGTTGCGTGCCGCGCCTACAAGGCAGCGATTCTTCCGCAAAGGCACAAAATCGCACGCTCGCGCCATTGGCTGCCAATCTCGTCAAAAAAACCGCGGCAGCGGATTCGAATGGCCCTCAAGTCCCGGCTGTCACGGCCGATATGATTGTCGAGGTCCCCCAAATATGAGTTCCGTAGCCGCAACCAATCCAGGACTTTCGAACCTGTTGCAGACCCTCAGCGCAACCTCGCCCCAGCTTTCGTCAATCCTGTCTTCGTCTACAGTGCAGTCCTCGCTGAAAAACGCATCACCCCAGGATATTGTGAAACTCAGCGAACAGGCGCTCGAATTGCAGCAGGTGAGTTCGCTGTTCGGAAGCTCGATCGGCACGCAGTCGGTCGGGCTCGCCTCGAACTCGGATTCGCTGTTCCCCTCCCTGTCGTCCGGCACCGCCGGCGCGGTCTCCGCCGCCATCCTGCAGGCGCTCGAATCGCCAACCACCGGCGCAACCACCGGCGCTGCTTCCAGCGCCACGGCTTCGACATCCACCCAGCCGTCGGTAACCGATCAACTCGCCGCCGCTTTCAGCAGCATGCAGGCCCAGGAACTGGGGTCGCTCTACGGCTCCGCCTCCGCGACCGGCTCGTTACTCAATACGCAAGGCTAAACTCACTCCTCAACCGGCCCGGCCGCACTTCTCCCGCATCCGGCTCGCGCAGATGGATTGCCGCGGCGTGGAGGCACATCGCCTTGTTTCTTGCTTCTATGCGAGTGGAACGGACTTCGGATCAACACAGCAGGTGCGATGTAGAAAACTCGTACTCGGCAGACCGCAGCTTCAATCCCGGCAGTGGCTCCATTGCTTTCAACACTTACAATTCAATGCACGCCCGCGTTGCCATTGTTGACCCCGAGTCTCGACGAATTACCGGTTCGGGAAGCGTTCGTGCCCGGCCTGTCGGCGCACCTCTTCCGGTGTGGCCGTGCCCGTGCCGGCCTTCATGATGGTGATCGATGCGACCAGATTCCCGAAACGAGCCGCCTCGATCGGGTCCCGGGTCAGGCTCAGAGCCAGCGACGCCCCCGCGTTAAAACTGTCGCCGGCGCCGCAGATATCCACCGGCTTCTCGACCCCTTGCGCTGGAACCACGGTCTGGCCGCTCTCCGTCACCACGACGCACCCGCTGGCGCCGCGAGTCAGAATCAGCGTGCCGTGACCGATGTGGCGCCGCAGCGCCTCGTAGTCGGTGCCGGCGCCCACTCTGCCGCACGCCTGCCTGGCTTCCTCTTCGTTCAACTTCACCAGCACGCCGCGAAACTGCTCTCCGCGGACCCGCGAGTCCACCCACACCACCGTCCGCGGATGCGTCCGCGCGAATTCCGCGATCGCCTGCCGCAGCGCCTCACTCACCACTCCGCCCCGTTCCAACTCCGCCTGGTCGGAGACAATGATGACCTCGACCTGTTCCGCCAGGCACCGGAAACGGTCCACGACCGCGGCTTGCACGGCGGCTGGCAAATCGCAGGCGTTCACGAAGTCGACGCGCGCCAGGTCCTCCACGCCCGAGTCCCGGTTGATCAGCTTCGTGTAAGTGAATGTCGAAACGCCCGCGGCCGTCACCACTGCCGAACCGTCAATGCCCCGCTCCTGCAGCGCGCGCCGCAGTTCGTATCCATGCCCGTCGTCGCCCACTACGCCCAGCACGGCCACGCGGCCCGTCCCCAGCGCGCGCAGGTTCGCGGCGACTGTGCCCGCTGCGCCTGGAGTGCATTCGACGTCGGTGATCGCGATGCGCGGAATGCCTGTCTCCCGCGATCGCTCCGCCAGCCCGGGATCGTAGCGGCACCAGCGGTCCAGGCACACATCGCCCACCACCAGCGCCGATTGCCCCGCTATACCGGCCAGTATCTCGTCTGCGTTCAACGCCGTTCTCCCACCGCGCGCCACAATGCCGGGAACGTCGCACGGTGATCTCCGCATAGGTAGTAACTCTCGCCGCCTTCGGCCACCGTGCGAATCAGAATCGTCTTGCGCGGTCGAAAGTAATACGCCGCCTCCGTCTTGGAAACTTCACGATGAAAATCGCCTTCGATCGGCATCAGATCGAACACCGCCGTCGTGAAGTGCCGGATCTCGCGTCCTTCCTGATGCGCCACGTTGCGTGCCATCGCCAGCGCCTTGAGATACACCTCCGGCGCCATGATCGCCGATCCGAAACTCAGCATCACGCCGCCCTCAAGATTCTCGACCGAGCGCGCGAAAATCAGGAAATCCCGATAGCTCGCCGCGCCCAGTGCCGCGCCGTCGCAGTTCCGATGTTCGTGAATGATGTCGTAGCCGATGCCCACGTGAATCGTCGCCGGCACTGACGCGCGATAGGCCGCCGCCAGAACGCTGAGCTCGCGATACGCGTAATCGCTCTCCTCGATCCGCCGGCCCACCGCTTCACCCAGTCCCAGCCCGCCGGCGTCACGGATCCAGTCGTTGAGCACGCCCGTTTCCGTCCATAGTCCAAACTCTCCGCTGCGGATGTAGCGCGCCACGCTCTCCGTGGTCGCGCCAATTCGAGCCAGCTCGTAGTCGTGAATCATGCCCGCGCCATTCATGGCGATGTGGGTCAGCACGCCGCGCTCCAGCAGATCGATAATGTGGCGGTTCACGCCCGCCCGCAGCAGGTGCGCGCCCAGCATCAGAATGCGCGCCGCGCCGCGCTCTCGCGCCTGCTCAAGATGCTCCGCCAGCGTCGCCAGATGCGGATGATCAAACGGCGGAGCGGCATCCTCCAGCCTCATCCAGTGGCTTGCCTGTAAATCATGCACTCGCTCCGCCAGCGGCTTCAGGCGCAGCCGGCTGCGGTCAAACGCAGTGTATTTGGAGTTCAATTGGAGAACAGCCTCCCGAGCAATTCATCCAGCCGCAGGAAGTTGGGAATGACCCAGTCGGCGCCGGCGCGCGCCAGCCGGTCGCGCTTCCACGCATCCGCCCGCAGGCATTCCGCCTCGTCCGTGGCCACGCCAATGGCCGTCCCGCCCACCGCCTTCACATTCTCGATCTCCACGTAGCCATCGCCGAAACCCAGGATCTCGGCCCCGTGGCATTCCGACCGGTCGAGAATCCTCTGAATCAGGATCTGCTTGGAGAAGCTCTTGTAGTCGTCCAGCGCGCCGTGCACGCCGCCGTTGAAATACGGCGTGACGCCCAGTAAATCCGCTTCTTCCCGCATGTACTCTTCGTCGGTTCCGCTGGCCAGATATAGCCGCAGCCCGCGCTCGCTCAGCGCGGTCAGTAGTTGGATCGACCCCGGAACCAGATACTTCTCCGCCGCGGCCCGGCCCAGCCGCAAATCCTCGATGCGGTGCTTGATGTGCGCGTGCAACCTGTCCAGATAGCGCCGCTTGTACACCAGCGGCTCCTCGGCTTCGCCGCCCCGCAATTCCACCTGCCGCGCCAACTCGATCATCTGGTAAATCGTCTGTTTGCCCGTCAGCCGGTCGACGAACTCCCGCACCGTGAGCTCGATCTGTTCTTCCGTCTCGCCACTCTTGAGGCGCGCCAGTTCCTCCACCATCATCGGCGTCATCACGCCCGCCCAGCCGGCTCTCAGCAGCGACAAAGTCCCGTCGAAGTCGAACACCACGACCTTCGCCTTCGCGGCGCTCGCATGCGGATTGAGGATCTCAAAATGACTTTCCATTTCAGCGTCAGGCTTCTGGAATAGTCTACTCCCACGCTCGCCAACCATGCCGCTGCGCACTGGCGGTAGACCTCAAACAGGTTCGCTGTCGGCTCGGCACTCGAGCAGTTTCGATTGAAGTTCTAACATACCGGCAGGTACCCGATCCCGCCAATCCTGCGAATTGGCGCACATCTGTCCCTCGATCTGGAGCGCTGCCGCCCCGCCTGTTAGACTGGTAGTTTATGACCCTCGATGAACTCGAACGGGCATACGCCGAGCTCCGCCAGCAGTCGGAAGCTGTGCGGAGCTATCTTTGACGTCCCTCTCAAACGTCGCCAACTCCTGACCATCGAAGAACAGATCTCGGCTCCGGATTTTTGGAACAACTCCGAGGCCACCCAGAATGTGATGCAGCAGCGCAAGCGGCTGGAGACCGCCTTGTCCGACGACCGGCAGGTGGCCGCTCACATCAGCGACGTCGACACTCTGTTCGAACTCGGCCATGAGGGCGAGGACGTCGCCGCCGAGTTGACCCGCGAAATCGAAAAGCTGCGCAAGCTGGTGGATCACCTCGAAACCGCCATGCTGCTTTCGGGCGAGCACGACCACCGCAGCGCCATCGTCACCATCCACCCCGGCGCCGGCGGCACCGAGAGCCAGGACTGGGCTGAAATGCTGCTGCGCATGTACCTGCGCTGGGCCGAACGCAACGGCTTCCAGGCCGAGGTCACCGACCGGCTCGAGGGCGAAGGCGCGGGCATCAAGAGCGCCACCGTCGAAATCGAGGGCGAAGGCGTTTACGGCCTGTTGCAATCCGAAATCGGGGTCCACCGCCTGGTCCGCATCTCGCCCTTCGACGCCAACGCCCGCCGCCATACCTCGTTCGCCTCGGTCTTCGTCATCCCGCTGATCGACGACGATGTGAAGATCGAGGTCAAGCCCGAGGATCTGCGCATCGACGTTTTCCGCGCCTCCGGCGCCGGCGGCCAGCACGTCAACCGCACCGAGTCCGCCGTGCGCTTCACGCACCTGCCGACCGGCATCGTCGTGCAGTGCCAGAGCGAACGCTCGCAGCACAAGAACCGCCACACGGCGATGAAACAACTGCGCGCCCGTTTGTATGAATACGAAATGGAGAAGCGCCGCGCCGCCGAGCAGAAGCTCGAGGACACCAAGTCCGCCATCAACTTTGGCAGCCAAATCCGCAGCTACGTTCTGGCGCCCTACCGCATGGTCAAGGACCTGCGCTCGCGCCTCTCCATCGGCGACGTGGACCGCGTCCTCGAAGGCGATCTCGAGGACCTGATCCACGCTTTCCTGGTATGGAAAAAGACCGGCAAAACCGCCGGCGACGCCAAGGACGATGCCCGCGACGACGATGCGTAGCGGCTGCCGTCCGGATCGACTGCATCCAGCGCTGCGCCCGGCGGCAAATCCTGGCAATCCTTCTCGCGCACTGCCTGACGGCGTAGAATCGATTGGGATGCTCCAGACTGAGCCGGTCCTGATTGCGGCGAGTCCACCTCGCAACGATCCTCTTCACATACTCAAACGGGTTGGACGGGAGAAACCATGTCGCAAATCGTCATTCAGCGGGTGCTTTGTGCAGTTCTTGCGGGTGCATTCCTGTCGGTCCCTAGATTGGACGCTCAAAAGACCCCGGCGACCCCCATCGCTCCGGTGCCGACGCAGATCGGCGCCGCAAAAACGGCGTTCATCTCCAACGCCGGATTGGATAGCATGTCGCGGAGCGCATTCGAGCGGCTGGGGCAACCGGATCTGCCCTACAACGCGTTGTACGCCGCCATGAAAGGTTGGGGACGATATGCGCTCGTGGCCGCTCCAGCCGATGCGGATCTGGTGTTGGAAATCCGTTTCACCGCCCCGCTCACCGATTGTGGGGGCAAGTCGGCAGCCACGTACGCGCCTCAGCTGGACCTGGCCATCCTGGACGCCCGCACGCACTTCCTGCTGTGGGCGTTTACCGAGCCGGTGCGCGGCGCCTTCCTCAAAGGGACATGGGAGAAGAACGTCAACGAAGGGATCAACGCCCTCGCGGAGGACGTAAAAAAACTGGCGGCGCGAGCCGCAGCCGATCCGGCTGCCAGATAGCCGGTAATGTTGTTAATGGAAATAGAGGTCGGCCAAATCGCCCAAGCCGCCGCCATCCTGCGCCGCGGCGGGCTGGTGGCCTTCCCCACCGAGACCGTCTATGGTCTCGGTGCCAATGCTCTCGACGCTGCCGCGGTGCACCGCATCTTCGAAGTCAAGCAGCGCCCCGCCACCAGCCCGCTGATCGTACACGCCGCATCTGAGACAATGGCGCGCGCCTATGCCGCCGAGTGGTCCCCGGCGGCGCGCGACCTGGCCCGCCGTTTCTGGCCCGGCCCGCTGACTCTGGTTGTCCCGAAGAAGCCCGTCATCCCCGACATCGTCACCGCCGGCCTCGCCACCGTCGGCCTGCGCGTCCCCGCTCATCCGCTCGCCATCGCGCTCATTCGCGCCGCCGGCGTGCCCGTGGCCGCGCCCAGCGCCAATCGTTTCACCCAACTCTCGCCCACCTCGGCCGAACACGTCCGCGCCAGCCTGGGCGATGCGGTCGACATGATTCTCGACGGCGGCTCGACGCCCGTGGGCATCGAATCCACGGTCCTGTCGCTCGTCGGCGTGCCCACGCTGCTGCGGCCGGGCATGATCTCGAAGGAAGAAATCGAGGCCGTGATCGGCGACGTGGCCGATGCTCCCGCCGCCGCTGCGGGCCTTCCGCACGCCGCCCCTGGTATGCATCGCAAACACTACAGCCCGCGCACGCCGCTGCTGCTGATCGCGCCCGGCGAGCGGCCCGTCGGCGGTCGCGGCGCGGTGGTATCGCACCGCTCGCACGCCCACGGCGTAGTCCGTATGTCCGCCGACCCCAAGCGCTACGCCGCCGCTTTGTATGCAACGCTGCATGAGCTCGACGGCCAGGGCTACGATTGGATCGCCGTCGAACGCGTGCCCGAGCTCGACGCCTGGGCCGGCATCCGCGACCGCCTCACGCGCGCCGCCGCCCACGAGTAGCCACGTCCGGCCGGTGGACAACACCGCAAGACACCGTGACTTCCCCGTGCAATCACCGTACGAACATGGCGTTGCGATGGTGAAAAAACGGTCCGCGGATGGCGCATTCCCGCCGCGCCAGGCCCTGGGCCACATCCGGGGATCCGGCCTCGGCGCACGGCACACTCAAATTCTGTTTCAAACAATTTTTTCAATTTTTGTTTACAGAAACCGCAAAACCGGCTACAATCGAAAGCGCTGGAAGACAGCACTTTCCTGTGGTAGACGGTTATCCTTCGTCGACCGGGAAGGGGCCCACTCCACCTTGTACTCAAGGTTTCGCCCGCCGGCCGTTCCGCCAAGATACGGCCGGCGATTTTCTTTTGGGAACCCCGCTATCAGCTATTTCGAAGCCCAGTAGGCGCGGTGGCCGAGGTAGTCGGCATCGGGCAGATTGGCCAGGATGATGCGCCGCAGTTCGAGAACGTCCACCTCGCCGATCTTCTGGTAGAGCACCTGGCCGCCGGGCGCGATCAGCATGGTGAACGGCACGCCCGCGTCCCACTTGGCGTCGAACGCCGCCTGCATGGCGTAGGTATCGTCGCTCGCGAACTGCAGGTTGCGCGTCGAGGCGTGCTGCTTCTCGAGGAACTTCACGACGCCCGGCTTCTCGTCGGGCAGGTTCGCCGCTACCGTCACCAAGTCGAAGTCGCGGCCGCGGAACATGCGCCACGTCGTCAGCAGGTCTGGAAACTCGACCTTACAGGGGCCGCACCACGTGGCCCAGAAGTTCACCAGCAGCACCTTGTCCGTCGCGTTCGCGCGCAGCTTCTTCAGCTCCGCGGCCGAGGCGTCCGCGAGCTTCACCGGCTCGGCTTCCACCTTATGCAGGTACTCCAGCCGGCTGGCCTTCTTAGACAGCCACTTGGTCGAACACCCGAACACGCCGGTGTGCTCGACGGCGACCGGCCGCCCGGCCAGCAGGGCGTCGATGGCGTCGCGCGTCTCACGCGTTTTCACCAGCGACTCGCGCTGGCTCGAGTCCACCCGGCCCTCGAAGCGCAGTTTGCGCTGGGCATCGAACACGAAGACGTGCGGTGTGGCCTTGGGCCCGTAGGCGTTGGCCACGGCCTGGTTCGCGCCGTCGTACAGATAGGGGAAGTTGAAGTGGCGATAGGCGGCGCGAATCTTCATATCTTCCAGATCGTCGCCGACGTCGGTGTAACCCAGTTCGTCCAGGCGCACGGCCTCGGGGCTGTTCGGATTGATCGCCACGAAGGCGACGCCTTTGCCCCGATAATCCGCGACCAGCTTCTTGATACGCGTCTCGTAAAGCTGCGCCGTCGGGCAGTGGTTGCAGGTGAAAACGATCACCAGCACCTTGGCGGCGGCGTAGTCGGCGAGCTTGTGCGTCTGTCCGTCGATGCCCGGCAACGCGAAATCGGGCGCGGACGCGCCGATGGCCAGCGTCGGATGATTGTCGTCCGCGGCCCAGGCGCCGGCCACGGCGAATGTTACCAACAGGACCAGTGCAGCCAGTCGCGACATCACAGGATCTCCCTCCGCGATCATGCCGCAAAACAGGGCATGGACACAAACTGACGGCCGGGATTGCTTCCAAGGAGCCGGTCATGGCGGCCCGCCATTGCGCGGAATCCGGGCAGACTCAAACTGTTCAGGTGCGCCCGGCCGAAGGCGCTGGAGAAGGGGGATGCGTACGTCCCGGTTTGCGGTTTACAAAGGCCTTCAGTTCTCACGTTCCAGCGATTCATCGTTCTGGTCCTTCGTGGGCGTGCCTTGGAACTTGACCACCTCAACCTGGAGAGAAGCTTTGCCGTCGCCATGCTGGATGTTGCCCGGCTTGATATCGAGCAGCAGGAAATGGTGGAACCCTCCTTCAGCTTCGGCCAGTCCCTTGACGAGCGGCGCGCCCAGCCCGCCGGTCAAACGCATCTCGACCCCATCCTGACTGTAGGCGGCGTACATGTGAGAGTGGCTGACGAAGACCATGGCAACCCCGTACCGCTTAAGGAGTGCCAGGGCGGCGTCCGAATCGCGGATGGCGGCCGGACCATCCTCGTCCATTGCATGCGTGGTGATTGGGTTTTTCGCGAGCGGCTTGTGCATCCCGACAAGGATGATCTTGCGGGCGGCGCTCGCGGCTTTCAGGTCTCGTTCCAGCCAGGCCAGTTGTTCGGGGCCGAACCCCTCGTCTTTGTGGCTGATATTGTCTAAGGCGATGAAGTGGATCGCACCCGCGAGATCCGCCGTGTAGGCCACTTGAGCGAGCGGCGCGAGCTCAATGCCAGGCGACTTGAGGAAGTCCTCTTTAAACTCCCGCACCGCGTGGCGGCCTCCGGAGAGGCGGATGGCCCCCAGAAACTCGACCTCATGATTCCCAATCACGGGGTAGAACGGGACTTCCGCCAGGTCCGAAAGTTGCCTCGCAAAAAGCGTGTCGGCCTGCCTGCCGATCTCCATATCGCCGAGGAACAGGAACGCCGTGGCGCCGCGCTTCCGGGATTCCTTGAAAGCCCACGGCGAAACGTGGGACTTGTCGCTTCTCGAGTCACCCCCGATGGCAAGCCTGATAGTGCCTGGGCGAGGCAGCGCGGTCAGCGCATCAGAGTGCTGGTAGAGAGCACAGCAGGCGAAACGTAGGCTGCTGGACCGGCCGCCGCCGCAGGCAGCGAGGCAGAACAGCAACAGGACGGTGCCCGCGGCAATAAACAACGCTTTGCGATTTGTTCTCATGTCGTCTCCAGAAAGCATTGGCACTGCGGCGATTCGCACAGGGGCGATCCGCACCGGCACGGCCCTTCCCCGTGGTGGTGAGTCCGGCCGTAGCCGGAGGTCCGCTGTTCGCGGCCGCGGATTCCACGCCGTGCATCAAAGCGCATCCAACCATCGCCGGTGCGCAGGAACGGTGCGCCGAGCGGCATCATCCGATACTCCCATTTTCGCGAAACGCCGGTTATTCTTCCTGCTCCAAGAGCCCAATGAGAGAATCGAGCACGCGCGTGATCACGGAACGCTTTTGCCAGTCCTCATAGGTCAGGCGTTTGCTCTGTTCCAGATCGCTTTCGAAATCCTGTAACAGGCGCGCAGCCAATTGCACGTCCAACGCCGCGATGTTCACCTCGTCATTGAGCCCGAAGGAGCGATGATCGAAATTCGTCGAGCCCACCACGGACCACATACGGTCAACCAGCATGACTTTCGTGTGAATCATGGACGCTTCGTATTCATAGATTTCCACCCCGTTTTTCAGCAGCGAACCCTCCATCGAGTTGCTCAAGTGGCGGACATAGGGGTGGTCAATGCGCCGGCCGGCCGTGAGCACGCGGACGCGAACACCGCGATCCCGAACGGCGCGGATCATGGCGCGGCGGGCCGCTTTATCCGGAAGAAAATAGGGGGTGGTGATGTCAATGGTCTGGTGCGCCGATGCGAGCAAGATCTGAAACAGGATGCGCGCGCGCGTCTGGCCGCTGTGCGGGGTGCTGTTCACCACCAGCGCCGTGGCGTCGCCCTGTGGCGTTAGAGCAGGAAACTGATGGGCGCCCGTCAAAATGTTCCCCGAAGATTCAAGCCAGTTTTCCGCGAAGACGGCTTGCAGAGCTGCAACCGCGTCCCCTTCCACGCGGAACATGGTGTCTCTCCAGGCGGGAATGTCCTTCGTCGCCAGCAACCATTCATCGGCCCAGTCGGCGCCGCCGCAGAATCCCGTCGTGCCGTCGACGATCAGCAACTTGCGGTGCGTGCGGTTGTTGATCTTGGGCCAGGAGTGCCACCGCGCCGGGTTATACCAGGCCACGCAAGCACCCGCGGACCTGAGCTCCCGAAAATAACTGTCGGACGTGGCAAAGCTGCCCATGGCGTCGATGACGACCTTCACCTGCACACCGGCGCGGGCGCGCGCAGCCAGCGCTTCGACGAAGCGGCGAGTGACTTCGCCTTTGATGAACTCGTAAGACTCCAGATTGACGCTGTATTGCGCGGAATGAATGGCCGCTAATTCCGCGGAGTAAATTTCCTCTCCGTTCCGGAGAACGGAGATTCCCGTTTTTCGATTGATGGGCGCATTCGAGATCGCCCCGAGGAATCGGACGTAATCATCGGAAGCGAGGTCGCCGGGCTCGAATCCTGCCGTCCGGTACGGCAAAGCCGGCCCGAATAGCGCCAGCAGCACGCGCGCGAGAAGCAGAAGGATGGCGAGCGATCCGATGACGAAAAACGCGATGAACAGCATTCGAGTTTACCTTTATGCGGCCGGGCAGGCTATTCGCCGCGCAGGGCGCGTCTGCCAAGTTCACGGCGCTGAATCCAAACCACCCAGGCGCAGGAAGCAGGGTGCCTGCTGGAAGAGAGTAGTGACACATGACCGTATCCCGGCGGACCATGGTGCCGCGGTTACCGGTTCCGCGAAGACCGATGAAAAGAGTATAGGCAAACCACGACCGAAACACCAAGCGGCGGTCTTGCCGGACGCAAGCTGAGCCGGAAGGGCGAGGGAGACCGCAGGCTGGGAATTGATCGTCAGCCGGGAGGCCGGGAAACGTTTATGGAGAAAACGTCCTGGTGCGCAACGCGGCTATTCGACGATAAAATCGGCGGCGCGGAGCGAGGTGGAGCGGCCGACGGCGTCGACGCCTTTGAGCTCGATGCGGTATGGGCCGGGAGCGAGATTAGCAATCGGGAGCTTCATGCCGACGGGCACGACGGGGTTGCCGGCGGTGATCATTTTTTCCACCCCCATGGGGCCGGTGTTGAACTTCTCCTCGCCGCTCTTTCCGTCCAGGATGCGGAGTTGAACTCCGACGAGGGGGGGATTGGGGGCGGCCAGGGCGGGGGCGTAGACCTCGACATAGAGCAGCGCGGGCTCGTCTTTCCGGAACTGGTTGGAGCCGGAGGGGGTCATCTGGAGGCCCTGGCTGACGAGGGTCTTGCGGTCCTCGATGAGAGCGGCGTCGAGGCCGCCGCCGAGGTCCTGGACGCGGCCGAAGGAGCGGCTGAGGGCGATGCCGCTGAGGCTGAACTGTTTAATGTCGTAGGGATCGATGGCCAGGGGCGACTCGAGTTTGCCGAAGCTGGCGCCGCCGGTGCTGAAAACGACCTTGAGAGTGTACTGGCCGGAGGCGACGTCGAACTGGCTTTCGTAGTGCAGGGGTTTTTCCTTGAAGGCCTCGACTTCCTTCTTGTTTTCAAAATTCAGCTTGAGGGTGTCGCTGAAGCGGGCGGCGACAGCGCCGCCGGATTTGGAGACCAGACCGAGGATGTTGATCAGTGCGTGGAATTTGCCCTTTTCCTTATCGAACTTGATGCCGTCGGTGGGGATCTCGAGGGCGACGTTGACGCGGGCGACATTGGGGGCGGTGTAAAAATAGGGCGCGAGCATGGAGGCGTGGACGGTGCCGGGCTCGGAGCCGGTGGCGCGGGCTTCGAGGTCCTTCTCGGTGGTATTGCCGGCGAGCACGTCGAGGGGTTTCACGTTGCAATAACCGCTGCGGGCGCGCACAGAGCCGGAGACGCCGACGAGTTTGACCTGGATGGTGTGGCAACTGCCTTCGGGAGACTCGGCGGGGGAGTAACCAATGAAGTAGAACTCATTCTGCTCGCGGCCGATCTTCTCCAGGCCGCCGAGCAGGTCGTTGGTGTTGGCGATGACAAAGCCGCCAGTGCCGGAAGCGAGGGCGTACATGAATTGCTGATTGTCAGAGACGTTAGGCAGAACTGGCGGGAGGATGGAGCGCGACTGGTTGTAAGGGTTGTTGAGATACGGATTGTAGAGATTGGGATTGGTGGGGGCGCCGCCGGTGGTGGTGCCGCCGCCTTTGCCAGTGCCAGTGCCAGTGCCCGTACCAGTGCCGGTGCCTTTACCTGAACCAGTGCCAGTACCGGTGCCCGTGCCGGTGCCCGTGCCAGTGCCCTTGCCCGAGCCGGTGCCGGTACCCGTGCCGGTTCCCGTGCCCGTGCCGGGAGAGGTTCTACCACCACCGCCGCCGATCGACCCGCCGCCGCCACTCGGTGGACCGCCGCCACCGCCGCTCGGAGGTGCGCCGGCGAACGAGAAAGCCGCCGGAGCGGCGAGCGGGGTGGTCACAAAAGACGCCAGACGGAAGAGCGAGCGGCCGGCCGAGGCCAGTCCGGTGGAAAGGGAGGCGGGCGGCCGGAGCGAGGCCGCCTGGAAGGCGGAGGCCGGGCCGAGCGCCGGTGGGGCCTCGAGACGGCCGGCGATGAGGCCGCGCACGTCAATCGGATAGACGGCGACGTTGGCTTTGTTACAGGCGTTGATCGTGGCAGTGAGCTCGGACATGCCGTCGGAGTTGAGGTGGAAGCCGGCGGTAAACAGGATCAGGCTCTTGCGGCCGGGGACCGCGGCCAGGCCTTTGGCCATGGTGCGCAAGGCGTAGAAGAGATTCTGGACGCCGAAAGAAGCGGCGGCCTGGCTCAGACTCGTGCTCACGTTGGCCAGCCCCATGGTTGAGGTGTCTTCGTTGGGAGAGGTGGTCGAAAACTTGGTGCCGGCGACGACCTTCTTCAAGCGGTCGGCGTCGGGCGTGAAATTCTGGGTGATCTGCAGGGCGCCGGTGAAGTTGGCGATGGCCATGAGGCGGGTGGGGCCGGCGTTGGCGTCGATGAACTTGGCGGCAGCCTGACGGGCGTACACCTGCATGCCGAAGTCGATGGTCGAGTTATCGAAAAAGAGGACGAGATAATGGCGCTGGGACTGGGACTGGGCGGCGTCGGCCTCGGAGGTGAAATTCTTGATGGTCTGCTCCTTACCGTCCTCGAAGACGCGGAAGTCTTTCTGGGTGAGGTCGTGGACGTAGGCGCCCTTCTTGTCGGTAACGACCGTGTCGACGATGACCAGGCGGGTTTCCGCGCGAATGACGGGCGTGGCATCGGCGGGCGGCGCCTGGGCGGCGGCGGGCGCCTGGAACAAGGTGGAGACGAGGCCGACGAACCCCGCCAGCAAGGAGAGCCTGTAATTCCCGGTCATAATGAATTCCCCACTTCCGATCCCCGGTCAGGGGATCTCGACGGCGCCGTTTTCGGCCGCCATCATCTGACCTTCACTATCGCGCACGACGAGCCGGACGACATAGCTGCCGGACTTGACGTCGAAACTGGATTTGACGGTGATGCCGGCGCCGAATCGCTTTTCGAAATTGGCGAGCGTTTCGTCTTTCAAGCGTAATTCGAGCACCTTCACATAGGACTTGAGGTAGTTGCCATTTGGGTCGAACAGGGCGGAGACGACGGTGACGGAGTTGCGGTTGCGGCCGTCTTCCTTGTGATAACGCAGGCGGTGAAAATCGACGCGGGCTAGGACGGAGAGCTTGGCATCGACGTCCGAGGACTTAAAGAACTGGGTGTGCAGTTCGACCGGAAAATCCTTGAGGACCTCGCGGTTGAAGAGCGCGTCCTCGATCTCCTGATGGGCCTGCTCGGCGGCGTCCGTCATGTGCTTGGGGGCATAATACCCTTTGCGCGCCTGCAGGTTGAGGCCCTTGGGAGCAAGCAGGGTGACTTTGAGCGAGTGGAACTTGCCGTCGGATTTCAGGTTGGAGGGTGAGAACCCCAGGACGTAGATAAACTCGGGCGAGGCGGCGAGCTGGCGCAGGCCCCCGGCGAGGTCGTTGTTGTTATGAATGAAAGTGCCGCCGGTGCCGGCGGCGAGCGAGGAGAGAACGTCTTCCTGGGCCAGGGCCTCATCGCTGGCGAAGCCGGTCTTGATCCCGATGACGTTGGGGCCGCCGGCAGGCGTGGTATCGGCGGCGCTGAATCCGGGTGGAGTCCACAGGCCGCGGGCGTCCAGGCTGCCGATGATCACGTTGGCGCGGATGGCGCGGTTGATCACTTCGCCCAGCTCCTGATAATACATCGGGGTGATGAAGCCGGGCGAGGTGAGCACGATGCTGCGCTGGCCGGGCATGGCCGAGAGGCGGCGGACTACACGGCTGAGAACATCGAGAGCGAGGCGGGTCTCGTGGTCGCCGTATTGCAAGGCCTGCTGGGCGCTGGACTGCCACATGGAGTCCACAACGGCCATCGACGTGGTCTGCATATTGAGATTGGCGCAGGCGATGGTTTCCCCGCGAGCGGCCTGGATGGCCATCTGATCCTGCCTATTCACGAGCAGGTCGGCCATGTAGTAGGAAATGTTGGGGCAGTCCATGCCGCTCGCGCCAGCGCCCGTCACAGGCCGCGGCTGCAGGCGGAGCAGGGTGGCCTGGAGCTGGTCCTGGTCAGAAGTGAACTCGAGCATGGTCTGGCCGGAGGTGGTGTAGATGGCGGCCCGGTCGGAGGGCTGCAGGGAGGAGGCGAGGAAGCGGGCGGCGGCTTCGCGGACGCGGACCAGGTCCTCCCATTTCAAATGAACGTCGTCGAACAGATAGGCGACGAAGCGGGTGGCGATGACTGGAGGCGGGGCGCCGGGCGGCGGCGCGGGCTCGCCGGGCTCGGCGGCTTGGGGCTCCATGACGACGGGGGTAGCGCCGGGCTTCTCGACCGTGAAGCGGCTGATGACCTGCGGCTTGCCGTTATCGAGAACGCGGAAATCTTCCTTCGTCAGGTTCCCGATGGCGCGGCCCTTATCGTCGCGCACGACGACCGTGATGGGCACCAGATTTACGCGCGAGGTGAAGGTCGCCGGGGCGTCCTTGGTGAGAACCTCAGTGGCGGCCGGCGCGTTAACGGCGGTTTCCGGCGCGGCCGGGGCGCTGGCAGCGGGCGGCGGGGGCGGCGGAGTTTGCTGACGCGCGGCGGCAGGGACGGCGCAGCCCAGAACCACGGCTAGGGCGCACAGCACTAGCACGGGCAGGCGCGGACGAAGCGGCGCGGCGAGCTTATTACCGGACGGGTTCAGCGCGGACTTAGCCATCTGGTACGGCGGCGTCCTCCCGGGCCGCGGCGATTCAGATTGGGCAGGCCGGCCGCGACGGTATGGATCGATTCTACTCCTGCTGGAGTCCCGAGCCGGCGGGGATTGGATCGAGGGCCGCAGGCGGGGAGCGGGATATTACACCACACCGCAACCGCGCCGGAAGGACTGGAAGCCGGTTCGGGGCGGCGGTGCGTGCGCGTCATGGAATCTCCACAACGCTGTTTTCAGAGGCCATCAGATGGCTTTCTCCGTCCCGCACCACCAACCGGACGACGTAGCTGCCGGGCTTGACGTCGAAGCCGGTGCGAATGGTCAGCCCCGGGTTGGAGGGTTTTGCATAATCGGCCAAGGTGGCGTCCTTCAGGTTCAGCTCGACGTCCTTCTGGGTGCCGGCGACGAAGTTTCCGGAGGTGTCGAACAGCGCCGAGACGACGACCAGCTTGTCGAGGTTGCGGCCTTCGGCCTTTTTGAATTGCAGGCCTTTGAGATCGAGGCGCGCGAGGACGGAAAGGCGGGCAGTGTCGTCGCTGGACTTGAAGAACTGGGTATGCAGTTCGACCGGGATGTCCTTGACGACCTCGCGTGTGAAGACGGCGTCTTCGAGATCCTGGCGGGCCAGCTGCAGGGGGTCGGTTTCGTGGCGCGGGGCGTAGTAGCCTTTGCGGGCCTGCAGAGCCAGGCCCTTGGGGTCGCGCAGGATGACCTTGAGATTGTGATACTTGCCGTCGGACTTGAGGTTGTCGGGCGAGTAGGAGAGGACATAGATGAATTCCGGTTGTGCGGCCAGGCGCTGGAAGGCCCCGTTCAAATCGTTGTTGTCGTGAATCCACTTTCCGCCGGTGCCGTCGGCCACTTCGCCCAGCACCTCGGTCTGGAGCGTGGCTTCGTTTTGCAGATAGAGATTCGTCATGCTGATCACCTGCGATCCCCCCACGGGGGTGGGCAGGGTGGCACCATAACCCGGCGGGGTCCAGACGCCGCGCGCGTCCAGGGAGTTGACGATAACCTTGGCGTTGATTGCCTTGCTGATGATGTCGGTGATGTCGGAGTGCTCGTACTGCAACGGGAAGAAGCCCGGCGAGGTCAAGATGATGCTGCGCTGGCCGGGCATGGCCGAAAGGCGGCGGACGACCTCCTTCAGGACGCGCGTGGCCATCTGGGTCTCCTGCTCGCCCTCGGAAAGGGCCTGTTGGGCCCTCATTTGCACTTCATTCGCGGTGACATGCGGGTTGCCGCTGCAGGCGGCATATTGCGCCAGGGCGACCGCGGCGGCCTGCGCATCGTTGCGGTTGATGATCAGGTCGGCCATGTAGAGGCTGATGTCGGGGCACTTGGGACCGGCGCCGCCGACGAGCGGATTGGGGCGCAGGCGGGCGATGGCGCCCTGGAGCATGGCCCGATCGTCGGTGAAGTCGAGCGAATCGCGGCCCGAGGTGGTGTAGATCGCCACGCGATCGGCGGGCTGGAGAGACGTCGCCACGTGGCGGGCGGCCGCATCGCGAACGTAGACCAGGTCCCCAAAATTCAGATGGACGTCGTCGAACAGGTAGACCACGAAGCGCGAGGCGAGGACCGGCGCAGGGCGAGCGGGCGTTACGGGTGCCTCCAGGTCAGGCGTCTCTTTCTCCACAACGACCGGGGCGCTCGAACGCTCGATGGAGAAGCGCGTAATGATCTGCCGCTTCCCGTTGTCGGTGAGGCGGAAGTCCTCTTTGGTCAGAGTGCCCACAGCGCGGCCCTTGTCGTCGCGCACGACGACGGAGACAGGCACCAGATTCACGCGCGTAGCGAAGGTCGGCGTGGCGTCCTTGGTCACCACTTCGGCGACGGGCTGCGATTGCGCCGGCGGATCCGGCAGCAGGACCGACTGGTGGGCGGCGGCGCGCCCTCCCACGAGCAGGCAGAACGCCACAGAACAGGCGGCGACGTGTCTCCAGCGGACGGAGGCAGGCCACTTCAGTGCCAGAGCGGGCGCGTGCATCACGAACCTCCTTCCCCTGGATCCGGCGCCTGCGGGCGGCGAAGGGCGAAGCCGGGAGCGGAACAACCCGCGTTGCTCCTAATCGATACTAAGCCCGCTCGGCGGTTCCTGTTGGTAGCCTTTTAGGACCATCCCGTCCGTCTTTCCCAAACAGGATGAAGACCGGAACCGGACGACCAGAGTCCAGGCGGGGACATCCCATCGCCGCTCAACGCGCGGCCGGGGCCGCGGGCGGCGGGTCGAGGCCGCCGGCGCGAAGGATGGCCTGGCCGACGGGAGCGAGCAGGAAGCGGAGGAAGGCGCGGGCGCGGGCCTCGTGCGCGGTGCCCCGGACGACTGCGCCGGACTGGCGGATGGGCGGGTGGCTGGCCGCGGGCAGGAGTTTCGCGCCGGGCTGGCCCCGGAGGAGTGTCCAGGCGGTGATGACGGCATCGGCGTTGCCGGTGGCGGCGTATTCGAAAGCCTGACGAACGTCTTCGGCGAAGACGGCCTTGGGCTGGAGCTTGGGCCAAAGACCCTGACGCCGGAGCAGGATGACGGCGGCGGCGCCGTAGGGGGCGTGTGCGGGGTTGGGGATGGCGATCAGGCGGTAGTTTGAGCCGGTCAATGCCTGGAGGTCCGGCACCGGCGCGCGGAGAGACCACAAGCCGAGGCGGCCGGTGGCATAACAGGCCAGGCTGTCGTTCAGCAGTCTGCCGGAGGCCGCCAATTGCTGGACAAACTGTTCATTTGCCGAGAGATAGACGTCATATGGAGCACCGCTTTCGAGCTGCCGGGCGAGCATGCCGCTGGAGCCGAAGCTGAACCGGATGGGCCCCCCGCCAGCGGACGTAAATGCTTGCGTGATTTGGACTTCGAAGGGTGCGAGATCAGCTGCGGCGGCGACCAGAAGGGGCTCGGAGGAATCTGCGGCCAAGGGGAGGCAGGGAGTCAGAAAAAGCAGGAAAAACTTGAGACTGGAGCGCGAAATCATGGTTGACAATAACTCACTCAAGTAACATACTAAGATCAAGCGCAGTAGCGCCGTGGACCCGAGTGGGGCTGGCGGCGGCAAAAGCGGCGGTAGTTTCAGTTTCGGCGACTTCTTGCGACCAACCTTAAGGATAAATCAACATGAACAAGATCATCGGCATCGACCTCGGCACCACCAACTCGGTGGTAGCGGTCATTGAGGGCGGGCAGCCCGTAGTCATTCCAAACCAGGAGGGTGGGCGGACGACGCCCTCGGTGGTGGGTTTTACCAAGACCGGCGACCGGCTGGTGGGCCAGGTGGCGAAGCGCCAGGCGGTGACGAATCCGGAAAACACGGTGTATTCGATCAAGCGCTTCATGGGCCGGAGGTTCGACGAAGTCGGCGAAGAAATGAAGCTGGTGCCGTACCATATCGTGCGCGGCGACGGCGGCGATGCGCGCGTGGAGGCGCAGGGCAAGAAGTACGCCCCGCCGGAAGTTTCGGCGATGATTCTGACCAAGCTGAAAGAGGCCGCCGAGGCCTACCTGGGCGAGAAGGTGACGCGCGCCGTGATCACCGTGCCGGCGTATTTCAACGACGCCCAGCGCCAGGCGACGAAGGACGCGGGGCATGTGGCCGGGCTGGAGGTGATGCGGATCATCAACGAGCCGACCGCGGCGGCGCTGGCCTACGGGTTGGACAAGAAGAAGGAAGAGCGGATCGCGGTCTACGATTTCGGCGGCGGCACGTTCGACATCTCCATTCTGGAGGTGGGTGACGGCGTGGTGGAGGTGAAGTCGACCAACGGGGACACGCACCTGGGCGGCGACAACATCGATCAGCGGCTGGTGGACTGGCTGATCAGCGAGTTCAAGAAGGAATCGGGCGTGGACCTGTCGCACGACCGGATGGCGCTGCAGCGGCTGAGAGAAGCGGCGGAGAAGGCCAAGATCGAGCTGAGCTCCGCGCTGGAGACCGAGATCAATCTGCCGTTCATTTACGGCGATCCGGCCACCGGCCCGAAGCACATGATGAAGTCGCTGACACGGGCGCGCTTCGAGCAGATGGTCGAGGACATTCTGCAGCGCTCGGTGGGCCCGTGCAAACAGGCTTTGACGGACGCCGGGATCACGATCGACAAGATCGACGAAGTCGTGCTGGTGGGCGGCTCGACCAGGATTCCGCGGGTGCAGGAGATCGTGAAGGAGGTCTTCGGCAAGGAGCCCAACAAGACGGTCAACCCGGACGAGGTGGTGGCGATCGGCGCGGCGGTGCAGGGCGGCGTGCTGGCCGGCGAAGTGAAGGACGTGCTGCTGCTGGACGTGACGCCGCTATCGCTGGGCATCGAGACGCTGGGTGGGGTTTTCACCAAGCTGATCGAGCGCAACACGACGGTGCCGACGCGCAAGAGCGAAGTATTTTCGACGGCCAGCGACAGCCAGACGTCGGTGGAGATCAAGGTCTACCAGGGCGAGCGGTCGATGTCGAAGGACAACCGGCTGCTGGGCGTGTTCCAACTGGTGGGCATCCCCTCGGCGCCGCGCGGCATTCCGCAGATTGAAGTGACATTCGATATCGATGCCAACGGCATCCTGCACGTGTCGGCGAAGGATCGCGGCACGGGTAACGAGCAGAAGATTACGATCACGTCTTCATCGGGCCTGAGCAAGGACGAAGTGGAGAAACTGGCGCGCGACGCCGATGCTCACAAGGCCGAGGACGAGCGCCACAAAGAGGAGATTGAGGCGCGCAACCAACTCGACTCGATGGTCTACAGCTCAGAGAAGATGCTGAAAGAGCATCATGACAAGATCTCGGAGGCCGATGCCAAGCAGGTCGAGGACGCCCTGGCCGATGCCAAGAAGGCGATGGCGTCGGGCGGCAGCATCGACGCGATGAAATCGGCGCAGGAGAAGCTGACCAAGGCCAGCCACAAACTGGCTGAGGCGATGTACCGGACAGCCGGCACGCAGGCTGGGGCACCACCGGACGACGGTGCCGCGGCGGGTGGCGCGAAGGGCGCGGACGCGCCCAAGGACAACGTCGTGGATGCCGAATTCGTCGACGTGGACGACAAGAAAAAATAAGCGCGCGTGGGGCAGCGGCTGAAAGGCCGCTGCCCGGCGGCGGGATGGATTGAGCTGATTGCGAGCTGGACCGGGGCTACGCCGAAGTGAGCGCGCGTCGAATCGCGCCCGGTGGGCAGCGTTTTGAAAGGGTTCAAATCATGGCGGGGGCCCGCGACTACTATCAAACGCTTGGCGTCAAGCGTGAGGCTTCGACGGAGGAGATTCGCAAGGCTTACCGCAAGCTGGCGCGCAAGCACCACCCCGACCTGAACCCCGGCGACAAGGTGGCGGAAGAGCGATTCAAGCAGGTTCAGGAAGCCTACGATGTCCTGAAAGAGCCGAAAAAGAAGAAGATGTACGACCAGTACGGCTTCTATTCGGAGTCGGGCAATCCGGCGGCGGCGCAGGATGCCGGAACGGACGGTTTCAATTTCGGCGGCTTCGATTTCTCCGCACACACGGGCGGCGCGGGGATGGGCTCCGGGGGCGAGCGGGCGCACGGCGCCCACGGCGATTTTTCCGACCTGTTCAGCCAGTTTTTCGGACGCCAGAGAGCCGAATCGCAGGCGCAACGCGCGCCACAGCCTGGCAGCGACCTCGAGTATGCGCTGAAGGTCGATTTCTGGCAGGCGATCCGCGGGACGCAGGTGCGGCTGAACGTGAGCCGGCTTGAGCCCTGCGGCCAGTGCGGCGGGACGGGCTCGGCGGGCCGCGGCTCGGCGGTGTGCCCGGAATGCAATGGCACCGGCAACGTCACACAGCTGGCCGGCGCGATGCGTTTCTCGCTAAGTTGCCCGCGTTGCGGCGGCACGGGGAAACTGAAAAACGCCTGTCCGGCGTGCCGCGGCGAAGGGCGCATCGCGCAGAACGAGAACGTGGAAGTGCGCATTCCGCCCGGCGTCGCCACCGGCGACCGCTTGCGGGTGGCGGGCAAAGGCAGCGCGGGCACGCAGGGCGCGCCGGCGGGCGATCTCTACATCACGATCAACGTGGAAGAGCACCCGGTGTTCCGGCGCGAAGGCGACGACATTTTTGTCAAAGTGCCCGTGTCGGTGACCGAAGCCGGCCTGGGCGCGGCAATCGAAGTGCCGACGGTGGACGGGCGCGCGTTACTCAAGGTCCCGCGCGGCTCGCAGAACGGCCAGCGGCTGCGGATGCGCGAAAAGGGAGTGGACAATTCGCGCCGCCACACACGCGGCGATGAGATTGTCGAGTTGGAGATCCAGGCGCCGGATGTGCGCGACGAGCGAATCCGGGACCTGCTGAAGAAGCTGGCCGAACTGGACCAGGCCAATCCGCGCAGCGAGCTGTGGTCGAAGGTATAGGATCCAAGGTGAAACATTGTGCCTAGAACGCGCTCCAAAGCGGCCTACATGATTTCGGCCGTAGCCGAAAAATACGAGATCCATCCCCAGACTCTGCGGCTGTACGAACGCGAGGGGCTGTTGAAGCCCTCGCGCAGCGACGGCAACACGCGGCTATACACCGACGAGGACCTCGAGCGACTCGAGGTTATTCTGCAACTGACGCGCGAACTCGGCGTGAACCTGGCCGGAGTCGAGATCATCCTGAACATGCGCGAGAAGATGGCGGCGATGCAGGCGCAGATGGAACAGTTCGTCGCCGGCCTGAACCATGAACTGGCGAAGGGTCTGCGGCCGGACGAGTCGGAGCCGAAACACTCGCTGATGCGATTGGCCCGCGGGGACGTGATCTCGCGCACCGACCCGGGCGAGCCTGCGCCGCGCATTTCGCGCAAGCCGCGCTAGCGTCACCGCCCACATGCCCGCCCGCCGCGGCGCATGGGCCGTGTATCCTGAGAGGCGCAAGAGAAAAACCCCATGCGCCTCCTCCTTCTGTGCGTTTCCGCTGCCGCTTTGAGCGCCGCTCTGGCCGCGCAGCCGATCTCCCAACTGCCGTATTCGCCGAGCCTGGACACGACGTCGATGGACCTCGCGGCCAAGCCTTGCGAGAACTTCGCACGCTACGCCTGCGGCAACTGGAGCAAGACGAATCCGATCCCCAAGGACCAGGCCTCGTGGGACGTTTACTCGAAGCTGGCCTACGACAACGAGCGCTTTCTGTGGGGTCTGCTGGAGGAAGCGGCCAAGCCCGCGCCCGACCGTACGGCAGCGCAACAGAAAGTGGGAGATTTCTACCACGCCTGCATGGATGAGGGCGCGGTTGAGAAGGCCGGCCTGCAGCCGATCCGGCACAATCTGGAGGCGATTCGATCCATCCAGTCGCTGGCCGATGTGTCGCGCGTGGTCATCGCCAGCCACATGGACGGGAGCGGTGAAGAGACGCTTTTCGAACTCGCCTCCGATCAGGATTTCGAGAATTCGCAAAACGTGATCACCTTCGCTGGACGCGGCGCGCTCGGGCTGCCGGACCGGGATTATTACACCAAGACCGATGCGAAATCGGTCGAAATCCGCGCTAAGTACGTCGAACACATGCAGCTCGTCTTCGGCCTGCTGGGCGATTCGACCACGGAAGCCGCGGCGCACGCCGGCGCGGTGATGGCCATCGAGACCGAATTGGCCAAGTCGATGCTGACGCGTGTCGAAATGCGTGACCCGCACAAGCTGTTCCATAAAATGAGCCGCAAGGAATTCGCGGCGCTCACGCCGGCGCTCGATTGGGACGGCTTCTTCTCCGCCGCCGGCCTGGGCGGCGTGGCCGTGGTCAATGTCACCGAGCCGGCCTTCTACCAGGCGCTGGAACAGCAACTGCACGCACGTCCGATCGGCGACTGGCAGAGCTTCCTGCGCTGGAACCTGATCCGCGGCGCCTCGCCGTACCTGTCGTCGCCGTTCGTGAATTCGAACTTCGAGTTTTACAGCAAATACCTGCGTGGCGTGCCGGAGCAGCGGCCGCGTTGGCGGCGCTGCGAGCGCTGGACGGACCGCAATTTAGGGGAAGCGTTGGGTCAGGTGTTCGTCGCCAAAACCTTCACCGCCGAGACCAAGGCCCGCACGCTGGCCATGACGAAAGAGATCGAACTGGCCATGGAGAAAGACCTCGCGACGCTCGCTTGGATGGGGCCGGAGACGCGCCAGCAGGCCCTCACGAAGCTGCATGCGATCATGAACAAGATCGGCTATCCCGACAAGTGGCGCGACTATAGCGCGCTCGAAATCACGCCCGACGACTTCGCCGGCAACGTTTGGCGCGCCTCGCAATTCGAATACAAACGCCAGTTGGCCAAGATCGGCAAACCGCTCGACCGCGGCGAATGGATGATGACGCCGCCCACCGTCAACGCGGGCTACAATCCGCAGATGAACGACATCATGTTCCCGGCCGGCGTTTTGCAGCCGCCGTTGTTCGATCCGAAGCTCGACGACGCGCCCAACTACGGCAACACGGGCGCGACTATCGGCCACGAACTCACGCACGGCTTCGACGACGAGGGCCGCCAGTTCGACGCGCTGGGCAATCTGAAGGATTGGTGGACCGAGAAGGACGCCGCGGAATTCGAGCGCCGCAGCAAGTGCGTCTCCGATCAGTATTCGGGCTACATCGCGGTCGACGACATCCACATCAACGGCAAGCTGACTAACGGCGAGGACATCGCCGACCTGGGCGGAACGATGCTCGCCTACTACGCCTGGAAACACGCCACCGCGGGCCAGCAGCTCGAACCCGTCGGCGGCTTCACGCCCGACCAGCGCTTTTTCATCGGCATGGCGCAGTGGGCCTGCGGCGACGCCCGACCGGAGATGAAGCGTGAATGGGCGTTGACCGATCCACATTCGCCGCTGGAGTATCGCATCAACGGCGTGGTCTCCAACATGCCGGAGTTTGCCCAGGCCTTCAGTTGCCAGGTGGGCCAGCCGATGGTGCGCCAGCCGGCCTGCCGGGTGTGGTGAGCGCGAGACGCGGCGGTACGCGCCACGCGGGTTGGATCGAGGCGGCGCTCAGCGCTGCTTCTTGAGGAATTTGCCGTCGCCGGCGTCGATGTAGACCGAAGCCTCGCTGGTGGAAACGGTTCCGCCCCAGTACACGCGCCACGCCGGCCGCGGCGTCACCATGCTCCACTCCAGAATGAACTGCACCGGCAACTCCGGATGCTTGGCCGCGAACGCGGCGACGTCTTTTTGTTTCAGCGCGTTTTCGAGAGCCTCGGGCGTATCGGTCTTGACGTCGGCGAAATTGAAAATGCGGATCGCCCCAATCGGAACGTAGGGCACTTCAGGGCCGGGGAAAACGCCCTTGTGCGCGCCCGCCGAGGACTCCGCCACGGAGTACATGTACTCCCTCTTCAGCCGCTTCTGGAACGACGCGAACGTGGCTTTCCAGGCGCCGTACTTGCCGGGCAAAGGCTTGGCTTCGGGGATGTCGAGATTCTCCAGCTTCAGCACTGCGGCGTCGCCGGCCCATAAGCGCGCCACTTTGTACATCTCGAACGATGCCGTCTGGCCGCTGACGGGCGCGACGGGCTTGACCTCCTTCTTCGTGGCGGCCTCTTTCGGCGCTTCGCTCGAGCAGCCTGTACAAAGTGCCAGGAGGACGGTCACGGATAAGATCAGAAGCTTGTGCCGGTTCATAGTTTCGTTTGGGACCCCATGCTCCTTATATGACTCTTCGCGGCGTAATGCAACCGCCAACGCTTCCTCGGCGCCGCGCCCGCCGGCCTCGCTATCATTCTGAGTGAAGCCCCTTCGATGTCCCTGCGCATTCTATCCATCCACGCCCACCCCGACGACGCCGAGATTCTGGCCGGGGGCACTCTCGCGCATCTGGCCGCGCGCGGCCACGCGGTGACCATCGTGTCGCTTTCCGACGGCGATTGCGGCTCGACCGAATACTGCCCCCAAGAACTCGGCCGCATGCGCCGCGTCGAGGCCCAAAACGCCGCCCGTCTGCTGGGCGCCGATTACTCCTGGGGTGGCTTTCACGACCTCGGAATCTTCCTCGACGATGCGGGGCGCCGCCGCGTCACCGCGCTGCTGCGCCGCTTCCACCCCGACCTGGTCCTCACGGCCTCGCCGCTCGATTACCACTGCGATCACGAAGCCGCCAGCCGACTGGTCCAGGACGCCTGTTTCGCCGTGTCGTGCCCCAATTACGACACTTCGGCATACGACGCCACGCCGGCCACCGATCGCATCCCGCATCTCTATTTCATGGACCCCACTGCGGGCATCGATCGCGACCAGCGCCCCGTCCAGCCCCAGTTTCTGATCGACGTTACGGCCCAACTCCCGCTCAAGCGCGACCTGCTCGCCTGCCATGCCTCGCAGCGCGAATGGTTGCGCCGCCAGCACGGCATGGACGACTACCTCGACACGATGGAACAATGGACGCGCGCCCGCGGCGCACTCGCCGGCAGCGCCGCCGCCGAGGGTTTCCGGCAGTACGCCGGCCACCCCTTCCCGCGCACGCCCCTGCTGCAGGAGCTGCTGCGCGACCTGCTTCACGAACTGCCGCAATAGCCGGAGTGTTTGACTCGCGATCGCAGCGTGGCGCGATGAGCGGATCGCTACATCAACCGATGCCGCGCGCCCCGCGGCGTGTGGTCACGCGTAGCTGTTCACGCCCGAAGCGAGGAAGCCGCCATCGACGGCAATCGTCTGACCGGTCACGAATGTCGCCGCTTCCGAGGCGAACAGGATTGCCACGGGGATCAATTCTTTGGCCAGGCCGAAACGATGCACCGGCGTGCGCGTTTTCAGCTCGCGCCCGCGCTCGGTGCCCTCCAGCATGTGTCGATTCAGGTCGGTGACGAAGACGCCCGGCGCGATGCCGTTCACCGAAATGCCGTCGGGCGCCCATTCCACGGCCAGTTGGCGCGTCATGCCCAGTACGGCGCTCTTCGAAACGCCGTAGGCGATGACGCGATTGAAGGCCACGAAGGACGTCAGCGAGGCGATGTTGACGATACGTCCGCTGCCGCACGCTTTCAGCGGCTCATAGAACGACTGGCAGGCGCGCATCGCCCCGTTCACGTTGATGTCGAGGATCGCCTGCCACTCCTGCTCGGGCGCCTCCGCGGCCACCTGCCGCGCCATGATGCCGGCGGCGTTCACCAGCACGTGCACTGCGCCGAACTCCGCCAGCACGGCATCGCGAAACGCGTCGATGGACGCACGCTCGCGCACATCGCACGCCACCCGCAGCGTGCGCCGCCCCAGCGCTTCCACCTCCCTGGCCACCTCCGCCACCAGCGCTTCGCGGCGTCCCGTCACGGCGACATCGGCGCCCGCGCGCGCCAGGCCCATCGCGATGGCGCGGCCCAGGCCCGACGTCCCGCCCATCACCGCCACCACGCGTCCCGTCAGGTCGGCAAAGCGGCTATAGCGCTCTTCGGATAAATCTTCGTGCAGACTCACAATTCATTGGTAACGCCCGCCCGCGCTCCACGGCAACTCCGGTTTCCTCGACGCCTGCCGGCCACCGCGGCGATTTCGCCATTCGCGGCTCTCAGGTAGGATAAGGGAGTTCGAGGCCTCACGCGAGTCGAGGGAGGTGCCCATGTCATTGCAGATCACGACCCGCCTGGAAGGCGACGTCACCGTCATCGCCTGCGCCGGACCGATCCAGATCGGCGAGACCGCCAACCAGTTCCGCGATGTGCTGCGCGAGACGCTGCGCTCGGGCTCGAAGAAGATCCTGCTCGATCTGGGCGACGTGAAGTACGTGGACAGCACGGGCATTGGCGAGCTCGTCGGCCTATTCACGAACGCCTCCGAAATTGGCGCCGGCGTGCGTCTGGCCAACATTCCTCAGAAGGTCCGCGACGTGCTCGAAGTCACGCGTCTGATCACGGTCTTCGCCGTTTACGATACGCTAGCCGACGGCCTCAAGGACTTCTAAGCGCGCCGCGCCAGTCCCTCACAAGCGGCCATGCACGATGCGGCCGCCAATCATCACGGCAATCGGTTCGATGCGCCGGATTTCCTCTTCCGGACAGGTGAGATAGTCGCGGTCGATCACCACCAGATCGGCCAGCTTACCGCGCTCGATCGATCCCCGGGAATTCTCCGCGAAGTGCCTGTAAGCGGCCCCGGTGGTGTACATCCGGAGCGCCTCCGCGCGCGTGATCCGCTCTTCGGCGTGCACCACTTCATTGCGCGTGTTCAACCGCGTCACCGCCGTCCACAGCCCGAGAAACGGATTGTAGGGATTCGTGGCCGAGTTCTTGTCGTGTCCAATCATGTGGTCGCTGCCGCCGGCGATGCCAATGCCCGCGTCGAGGTAGGAACGCAGCGGGAAGAAGTACCGCATTCCGTCGCTGCCAAACACTTTTTCGAGCGCCGGCGAATCCAGGTACAGCCATGCCGGCTGGACGTCGGCCAGCACGCCCATGCGCTTCATTTCAGCGATCGCCGCCGGACTTTGGAAACTGGCGTGGATCAGGTGCGACCGCGTCGGCGCGATCGGCGCCTCGCGATCCAGCGCCGCCAGCGCCTGCAAGAATCCGTCAATCGCTCCGCCGCCCTGGCAATGCGCCGACAGTTGCCATTTCGCATCGCGCGCGATGCGCAGAATCGCCAGCAGCTTCTCCGGCGACTCGAATAACTGCCCTCGATCCTGCGGATCCGTCTTACCGTATAACTGCGCGCCGAACGGGCCGTACGGCTCGCGCTGGAAGGCCGTGCCGATGGTCATTCCGCCATCCACGTTGATTTTGAATGCGCCGAAGCGTAGCCATTCATCCCCGCTATTGGTCGTGACATCCGCGCTCTGGATCTCCTTGCGCAGCTCCTCAATCGGCTTGGCCGCGTTGTGCCACCAGGTCATCGTCACGCGCAGCGGCAGCCGGTTCTGCGCCTTCAACGTCCGGTAGAGGCGGATCTCATTTTCCTGAACCGCGCCGTCGCCGATCGAGGTCAGGCCCGCGGCGACATAGCGCTGCAACATCTCTTCAAGTGCCTGCAGTTGTTCGCGTTCCGTGAATTGCCCTTCGGGCTTCAGACCCTTCAGCAGCGACTGGGCGTTTTTGAGAATGCCATTAGGCTCTCCGTGCGCGTCCTTGACGATCTCGCCCCGCGCCGGATTGGGCGTGTCGCGGGTGATGCCGCTGCGCTTGAGCCCGAGCGAGTTTACGACGACCACATAGCTCGCGTCGAACATCACCGGATGCGCCGTGTCCACGTCGAGCACTTCGCGCGTCGGCATCCGCAACTCGCGTAAACGCGTCGGGAACGTACGCGGGACGACGATCCATTCTCCCGGCGGCGTTTTTGCGGCCTGTTGGCGGATAAAGCTCTGCACCGCCGCGAAGGAGTCCAGCACCGGCAACGGCGCGCGAAATTCGCTCAACGCGCCCCCCAGCGGATGGACGTGGCTGTCGAACAATCCGGGCAGCACCATGCGGCCATGCAGGTCGATCAGTTTCGTATGCGCGCCGCGCTCCGCGTTCAGGATCGCCTGGTCGGATCCCACCGCGGCGATCCGGTCTCCGCGAATGGCGACGGCCTGCTGCACCGAGAACCCGGCATCCACCGTGACGATCTTGCCGTTGTGCAGAATCAGATCCGCCTCGGCGCCCCGCCCTGCCGCCGCGCCGGCCAGCGCCAGTGCGGCCACGCACATCATCCGTTGTAATTCACCCATCGCTATGAGTGTTTCGCGCCGGCCACGCCCGGTGCAAGGCCATGCTGAGTCCGCGGCGAAGCAGTGGAGCGCTCGCGCGTTGGGTGGCTCAGGGATTCGACTGGGACGGCGCCATCTCGCCGAGTCTCACCCAGACAACGCGGCGCCCCGGCCGCGCGCCTTAGTTGGTGTCCTTGCGCTGGTATGGCGTCTGGATAAACTTGGCCGCCTGTTCCTGCGCGCCCTGCGTATTGTCCTTGGTGCGAATGGCCTGTTGATACTCGTTGCGGGCGCGGTCGCGCTGCTGGGTGACGTCGTAGATCTTGCCCAGGTTGATGTGCGCCCACACTTCGGTCCAGCGGGGCTCCGAATCGCCGTTCAGCGCCTCGCGGAATTCGTTCGCCGCCGACTGATAATTCCCCTGCAGGAAGAACACCTCGCCCACTCGGTAGTGCGCCAGCGAGCTGATGCGGTTCACGTTCAGCGCCTTCTGGTACTCCTTCAACGCCTCGCTGTATTCGTTGATCTCGGCGAATTGTTCGCCCCGCCGGATGGCCACGTCGACCCGCATCCTCGAACTGCTGGCCAGCAGCCTGCCGTTCGGATCGATGGTCAGCCGCTTGGGCTTGCCGAAGGTCTCGACCGAGAACTCCGTGGTCGGCCCGCTGACGTCGATGCGCTTGAACTCGGGGTTGCCCTCGGTCTCGATCTTCAACTCCACCGGCATGCGGAAGGTGTCCAGATCCTGCGTGATCTTGCCCACCACGCGGAAGCCCTTGGAGATACGGAAAACCGTGTATTCCTTCTTGAACTCCGGCGCGCCGGTGCTCTCCAGCCACTGAATGAAGAAGCCCTGCAGCGGCTGTCCGGTGATGTTCTCGGCCACCTTGCGGAAGTCGTCGGTTGAAACGCTCTTGCCCGCGGATTGATCGACAAACGTGCGTAGAATCTTCTTGAAATTGTCGTCGCCCGCAATCCAGCGCAGCATGTGCAGCGTGGCCGCGCCCTTGCTGCCGGTGACCGCGAAGTACTCGGGCGAGTAGTCCTCAAACCGGCTGGCCTGCCGCACCGGCGCGTCGGTTACCGTCAGCGCGTCCACGTACAGATCGTGAATCTCGGGCTCGATCGACTGCGGCCCGTTCAGGCTCTCCAGGTATAGCACCTCGGCGTAGCGCGCGATCCCGTTGCTTAGCCAGATGTGGTTGCGATTGACCGGCGACAGCAGATTGCCGAACCACTGTCGCGTAATCTGGTTCGCCAGCAGCCGCGGACTCGGCGGCTTCGACGCGGCCGCCGGCGAAACGAACAGCAGCCCCGCCGCCGAATAGCCGTTGGGCGCGCCTTCGCCGGTCTCGACAATCGTCAGGTTGGCCTGCGGCGGCACTCCGAACAGCGACGTCAGAAAGACCATCGCCTTGGCCGCCTCGTCGCCCCACGCCTGCGCGTTCGACTGCTGCGCCTCGCGGAACCACACCTCGTTCGTCAGACCCTGCGAATTCACTTTGGCCGCCGTCCCCTGCACCACCGCCAGGCTGCCCGGGAAGCTCGGCTTGATCGTTTTGAAGCTGTACGCGTTGCCCTGGTTCGAGTCGATTCCACTGGACAGCACGCGGTACCCGGCCGGGACCTGCACCGTGAGATCCATCGTGTAGCGGTCGGACGTGTAGCCGCTCACCGGGAACCACCGCGCCGGGTACAGCAGCCACGCCGCATCCTTGCCGATCTCCGCAAATTGAATGCCCGAAATCGGCGACTCCTCCTGCCCGCTCAGCCGTCCGCCATAGCTGAAGATGGCCGTCACCGGCTTGTTTTTCACCAGCGGTTCAGGGAAGAAGACCTTGACCGTGTAATCCTGCGCCGACCGGTTGGTCTCTAGATTGCGGCCTTGTTCGTCGACGACTTTGCTGACGCTCAGCGCGTTGTGCAATTCGAATGTGGCCGAACTGGAGCCCGACTCCTGCGGCACAAAGGTGACCGCCGCCGTGGCCTGCAGCGTCTGGGCCTGCATGTCGATCTGCGCATCGATTTTGTAATGGTCCACGTCGATCGAGGCGCGGCGCTGCTCCTGCGCCCGCAAAACGGCCGGCAGTGTCAGACACGATACGGCCAACACGAATGCCAACGAACGCATCTTTTTCGAACCTTTCTCCCTCAATCGTCGCAGCCCCGCGGCCTATCCCGCGATGCCCCCGGCACGCGGCCCGGATTCGCTATCTACTAATACTGACGCGGCCACGCGCCGCGCCGATTCCTCCAATGGATCGCCGTGGCTCGCCAATCGCTGCGCGACTTCGGCCAGTCCGGCCCTCATTTCTGCCCGCGCCGGCTCCGATTCGAGCAGCGCCAGCGCCTCCGCGGCCAGCCGCTCCCCGGTCATCTCGTCCTGGATCAGTTCCGGCACCACCCGCCGCCCCGCCACCAGATTCACCATTGTGTAGAAGGGCACTTTCACAAACGGCCGTCCGATGCGCCAGCTCAGCGCCGACACCCGATAGAACGCCACCACTGGCGCGCCCAATAGCGCCGCCTCCATTACCACCGTCCCGCTCGCCGCCAGCGTGACGTCCGCGTACGCCATCGTGTCGCGCGTCTCACCTTCCACGATTCTCACCTGCCCTCCGCCCGTCAGCGGCGCGTAAAAATCGTCGCCGAATCGCGCCCGCGCCCCAGCCGGCACTGCCAGCAAGAACGTCGCCTCGCGCCTTGCGCCGATCCGCTCCACGGCCTCCCGCAACGGCCCCAGATGGCGCGCCGATTCGCCCTCGCGGCTCCCCGGACACAGCGTCACCAGCAGCCGCCCGGCTGGAAGCCGATGCTTCGCCAGAAACTCCTCCCGCGTGAGCGCTGGCCGCACCGTCCCGGCCAGCGGATGACCGATGTAGTGCGCATTCACGCCCCGCGCGCGGAAGAATTCTTCCTCGAAAGGGAAGATGCAGTGCAGCTCGCGCACGTTTCTACGAAGAACGCCGGCGCGCCCCGCACGCCACGCCCAGGCCTGCGGCGCCACCAGGTAAAACACCGGCACGCCCATCCGCCGCAGCTTCACGGCCAAGCGCAGGTGGAAGTCCGGACTGTCGGTCAGAATCGCCGCCACCGGCCGCTCCCGCCTGGCCGCGCCGACTAATTTGCGAAACTCGCCGTAGATTCGAGGGATGTGCCGCAGCACCTCCACCAGTCCCACCACCGACAGGCTCGCCGAGTCCACCACCGTGCGCACGCCCGCCGCTCGCATCTCCGCGCCCGTGCAGCCGAAAAACTCCACGCCCGGCAACAACCGCCGCAGATGCGTCACGACCCCGGCGGCGTAGTGATCGCCCGACGCCTCGCCCGCCGACACCAGAATCCGCGGCTGCACAAACTAAGTCTAACCTCCTCCCCCGCCGCCGCCCGCGCTACAGTCGCTCTTGTACATGTCCGCCAGTTGTTGAAACTACGGTACGGCGCCCAGCGGCTGTTCTAATTACTCATTGTGACCGGCACGGTCCTAGTGTCGTGTCTCGCAGATTTTTTGACAATCACCGGCCATTCACTGTGGCGCAGGCACTCGTGCCTGCCGCGTCGACACTCGTGTCGACGCTCGGCCGGCGTTGTCAGTCCTTGACTGACACACTCCACTAGCCGGCTCTCTTGCAAATGCCCGCCAGGTATCCTGCCCTTACGGGAGGCCGGCATTCGCCTGCTCGCAAGGGCCGCGGCCGCGCGCCCTGCCTCGAACTCTCGGCAAAGCCTCCGGACTGCTCGAAGCGCTCTGCTATGCTGTAGTTGCAGTTGCGCGCCATGGCCGTTTCCAGCGTTCTTCAACGCCTCCAGCTAGGACAATTCGCCGGCCTGCACCGCGGTCAGATGATTCCTCTCGGATCGCGCGCCTGCTATTTCTGCGCCGCGCTTAGCCTCAGCGAAGAGGATCTCCACGAATACCTGACCGAGCCCGTCGCCTCGCTCCCGCCAGCCATCGCCGCGCGTCTCCCGCGCCTCGAGATCTTCCTGGTGCCGTATCTGGAACGCGGTATCGACGCGCCCGGCCGTACCCGCTCTGCCTCCCCCGAGCCTTTCGTCGCCCCTGACAAACCCGCCGACGCGCAATCGCTGGCCTCCGGCTTCCTGCTCACCGAGAGCCAGGCCGTGCTGGCCTTCGCCGTGAAGGACGCCGAAGTGGCCGACTACCACTATCGCTTCTACCGCACCATCGCCGAACTCGGCGCCGGCCCTGCCGGCGAAAACGTTCCTCCCGATTACTCCAAGCTGATCCGCGCCGAGTTCGACCGCAGCGCGCATGGCGAAGTGGACGAGGAATCCTGGCGCTTGAAATCGGAACTGACCGCGCGCGATCGCGATAATTTCGGTCATTCCAAACGCTGCCGCGCTTACATCCGCCGCAGTTTCATCGATACCCTGACCCTCTATCTGCACGGCATCTGTTGTGACATCGACGTCGAGACCGGTCCGCGCCAACTCGCCAGCAACCTGCTTCGCAAACGCCTCCGCCTGCTCCGCACGCTCTTCCCGCCCCCCGATGGCTACGCCGTGCTGCCCGAGGATCTGCAGCCGGCTTCGCGCTAGCGGCCCGACGCGACAGCCGGAAACCGGGCGCGACCGTTACCACGCTGCGACCATGTGTTTCTGAGCCGCGACCGTGAGGGAGCAGATGTGTTTACATTTGTCTCGGAGCCGCGACTGTCTGACGGAGCCCCGACTGTGAGGAGCGGTCCTTCGCGTTGTTTCCGCGCCGCGACCAAAGGGAGCGGTCTTTGCGCTGTTTCAGAGCCACGACCGTACGGGAGCCGGTACCGTTACCGAGCCGTGACCGCACGGAGCGGTCTTGCTCGAATGAATCAACGGACTTCCACCTCAGCACGCTAGCCCGGCGCTCCTCTCCGCGTAGGCGCCAGTCTCGTATTCGATTATTACTCTACACCGCAAAGTACTTGACAATTCACTGAATCGGTGTTGCCATAGAGCCATGGGAGTGCTCCGGCCTCTTCGTTCGCCCGCGCCCCTCGGCGACCATGCGCTCGATCAGTTGGACTACATCCGTTCCGCCATGGAGCGCGCCACTTCGTTCACCGCCGTGCCCGGCCTGGGCGGCGTCTGCATGGGCCTCACGGCGCTGGCCGCGGCCTGGCTCGCCTCGCGTAGCAGTTCGCCCGACGCCTGGCTCCAGGTCTGGCTCTCCGAGTTGGTTCTGGCTGCGATCGTCGGCCTCGTCGCCATGTATCTGAAGTCGCGCCGCCAACATTCGAACCTGCTCTCTGCGCCCGCCCGTAAATTCGCGGCGTGCTTCATCCCCGCTGTCGCCGCCGGCGGACTCCTCACCGCGCCGCTGCACGCGGCCGGGCTGGATGGTCTGGTCGCCGCGGTCTGGCTGCTGTTGTATGGCGTCGCGATCACCGCCGCCGGCACGTTTTCCGTTCGCGTCGTGCCCGCCATGGGGCTGGCTTTTCTGGCCTTCGGCGCCGTCGCCCTGGCGCTGCCCGCGGCCTGGCGCGACCTCCCATTGGCGTGCGGCTTCGGCGGGCTCCACATTGTATTTGGATTCTGGATCTGGAGGCATTATGGCGGCTGAACCCGTTCGCAACCACTCGGCGGAGCCCCCGCCGCGACCTGGCCGTGGGCCCAAGCCGGCCCTCGTTTCCGTGCGCGAGGACCTGCCGCGGCTCGATCGTCTGATCCACGAGAAACTGCGCCTCGGCATCATCAGCGCTCTCGCCGCCACGCCGTCCCTGACGTTCCGCGAATTGAAGGACCTGCTCGAGACCAGCGACGGCAATCTCAGCGTTCACGCGCGCAAACTCGAGGACGCCGGCTACGTCGATTGCGAAAAGTCATTCCAGGACCGCGTGCCAAAGACCGAGTACAAGCTCACGCGCAAAGGCCGCGCCGCGCTTGAACTCTATCTGAATCACATGGAAGCGCTCGTTCGGGCCATGCGCGGCCACCGCTGACGAGACCGGCCATGGACGGGATTCACACCGCGATTATCATGGACGGCAATGGGCGTTGGGCCGCCGCGCGCTCGCTGCCGCGCCAGGAAGGCCACCGCGCCGGTGCGCGCGCCTTGCGCGCCGCCATCGAAGCCGCGCCGCGCTGCGGCATCTCGACGCTCACCTTGTACGCCTTCAGCTCGGATAACTGGAAACGCCCGCGCGTGGAAGTCGATGCCCTCATGGCCCTGATGCGGCAGGCCCTGATCGGCGAAGCGCGGCGCTGTGTGAAGCACGGCATCCGTTTGTCCGCCATCGGTCGCCGCGACCGCCTGCCGGCGGCCCTGACAACTGTTTTGGAACAGGCCGAGCGCGACACCGCCGCCGGCCGCCGCCTGCACGTGCGCCTGGCCATCGATTACTCTTCCCGCGACGCGCTAGTCGAAGCCGCCCGGCCCGGTGCCGCCAGCCGCGAGGAGATCGCCCGCCGCCTCGGCGCGCCCGATGTCGATCTGCTCATTCGCACCGGCGGCGAGCAGCGCCTCAGCGATTTTCTGCTCTGGGAATGCGCCTACGCCGAGCTCTACTTTTCGCCCGTCCCCTGGCCTGACTTCAGTCCCGCGCATTTGAGCCAGGCCGTCGCCGAATTCCACCACCGCCACCGCCGCTTCGGCGGCTTGACCCCGGCCGCTTGATGCCCGCTCGCCTCGGGGGACTGACGATTCTGTCCAAGGCGCTCACGACTCTCTCTATCTACTCCCTGCGTCTTCCAGTGCGGACCGACCACATTGGTAACAGAAGTATTCTCGTCGGCCGGTCGAGGACGCCCGCATCCCTGTGTGAAATGAAAACCAGGACACTATCCGGCCCGGCCGCCCGGCTGTGATACGATCCTGGACGATATGAATCGCCGTAATTTCGTCGCGGGCGCGGCTGCCGCCCCTCTGGCTTCGTCTCTTTCCATGCACGCCGAGGACGCCAAACCGTCGCTCCTCGAGCTCCGCAAATTCCTGCTGCGCAACACCACCGATAACCAGCGCGGACGCCTCACCGATTTTGTCGGCCGCGCGTATGTGCCCGCCCTCATCCGTGCCGGCGCCGGTCCCATCGGCCTCTTCAGTCCGCAGGTCGCCCCCGACGCGCCGTTCCTGCTGCTTCTGGCCGCCTATCCATCCTTCGACGCATTCGACCAGGCCCAAACCAAGCTCGCCCAGGACGAAGCGTTTTTGAAGGAAACCGAAAAGGCCAGCGCCGGGCCGCTGCTCTACCAGCGCGAAGAGGTCACCCTGCTGAAAGCCTTCCCCGGTTTTCCCGGCATCGAAGTCCCGCCCGTGGAATCGGGTCGCGCCCCGCGCGTCTTCGAGCTCCGCACCTACGAATCCAGCACCATGCTTTCTCTGAAGAAAAAGATCGGCATGTTTGAAGGCGGCGGCGAGATCGACCTCTTCCGCAAATGCGGCCTCGTACCCGTGTTTTTCGGCGCGCAGATTGCCGGCGTGAAGATGCCCAGTCTCACCTATATGGTGGCCTTCGACAACCTTACCGCGCGCGATGCCAACTGGCACGCTTTCGGCACCAGCCCCGAGTGGAAGAAGATTTCTTCGACCCCCGGCCTCAGCGACGGCGAGACCGTCTCCAACATCACCAATATGCTGTTGTCGCCGCTGCCCGGCTCGCAGATCCGCTAGTGTCCCGTATCAGGAATTCATCGAATCAGTCATCCCTGCGTCGATGCCGATCCGCGGTTGTAACCGAGCCGCCCTTCAGAGCCGCGACTGCCTGACGGAGCTGCGACCGCGCGTTTCTGAGCCGCGACCGGAAGCGGTTGCTTCGAGTCATTCAAGGCACTTCCAATTCATGATGCTCGCAAAAGCGTCTGATGCATCACCGCTTCAGCCTGCCGCCCGGCTGGGAACGCGCGTCACACGCCGCGCCGGCGTGCCCTGAAAACTGCCTCAGAAATCCAGTGACTTGAGGTAGCTTGCGCTCATCTTCGCGCTGGCCATTGGATCGCCCGGCGTTTCGTCCTGCTCGACGAAAAAGTGTTTGACGCCAGCCTGCGTCGCCGCATGCAGGATCTTCTTCAGATCCAGCGTGCCCGCGCCGGCTTCCTTGAACGCCGTCTTCGGCACTTGCTCATCGAAACGCTGCGGAACCCCCGCCGCCAGATCCTTCACATGCATCAGGGCGACGCGCTGGGAGTACTTGCGCAGCAGATCCACCGGATCGTGACCCGTCACGCTGACCCAGAAGATGTCCATCTCCCAACCGACATGCTTGGGGTCGGTATTGGCCATGAGCACGTCGATCAGCATCCCGCCGGCACCGCCCGCGGGCGCAAACTCGAACGCGTGGTTGTGGTAGCACAGCTTCAGCCCGGCCCCCGTGGCCTGCTCGCCGGCCTTGTTCAGGTTCGCCGCCAGCTTCTTGATGGCCTCCACGCCACCCCGGTCCTTGGGGTCGATCCACGGGCAGATGACATACTCGAAGCCGCGCTTCTTGGCGTCCTCGTAAGCCGCGCCGAGCTTGTCCTGCTGCCGCAGAAAATAGTCCGGCGGCAGGTGCACGCCCACCGGCTTCAGCCGGGTCTCGCGAAGCGCCGGCCAGATCTTGTCCAGGTCGTCGGAGCCGGTTTCGATCTCTTTGTAACCGGCCGCTTCGATTTCCTTCAGCACGCGCGCCGGGTCCTGATCGATGATCCGGCGGACCGTGTAAAGCTGCAATCCGAAGACGCCCAGCTTGCGGCCGAACGCGGGCGCGGCCAGTGCGGCGGCCAAACCGGAGAATGCGAAGGAACGTCGTGTGATGGGAGTCATGGCTGAATTGAGTATATGCGCCCGCCGCCCTTCAGCACACGCCGCATTTCGATCGTCTCGGCCCCGCCCTCGGCATCCAGAATCAGCGTGAAGAAGTCGTCCTTCCACGGAATCTCCCCGCGCCCGCCCGCTGAGAACATGACGTTGTCCAGATCGGCCAATTCCCGCCGCGCCTGGCGCACCGCACTTTCCTCGCCCACGCCCACCAGGAAGCCTTCCGTCAGCACCTCGGCCCATTTCCGCAGGCGCGCGGACGAGCATTGCGCCAGCCCCACGACCAGCACGCGGTCGCCGCAACCGAGTGGCTCCCTCATGAGAGATATTATCGGCGTAGTCGCGCGTGCGCGTGCGGCGGCGCGCCGGTTGTCGGTACAATCGACAAGGCATCCTCGGAGGAGAATTCAGATGGCTTCGCACAAACCGCAGAATTTTTCGAATCACGCCCGCTTCGTCCCGGCCTACCACTTCGTCCTGGCCGGGCTGATCGCGGTCAGCCTGATCGGCTCACTCGTCAATCTGTATGAGTCTCTCGGCGACGAACAGCGCATCTACAGCGCCTCGCTGATCGTCGTGCTGGAGTTGATCGTGGCGCTGCTTTTCTGGTACTGCCGCGTCTTTCCGCTGAAGGCCCAGGACCGGGCCATCCGGGCGGAGGAGAACCTGCGGCACTTCGTGCTCGCCGGCAGGCTGCTCGACCCGCGCCTGGGCGTGAAGCAGATCGTCGCGCTGCGCTTCGCTCCCGACGACGAGTTCATCGCGCTCGCGGCGCGCGCCGTCGGCCAGAATCTGGCGCCGGACGATATCAAAAAAGCCATCGTGAATTGGCGCCCCGACGAATACCGTGTCTGAGCCGGCTCACTTTTTTCGAGCTTTGAGGAAACCATGAACTGGTGCGCCATCGCGGCTTTCCTGCTGGCGCTCGCCGTCGCGTTGGGCGCGTTCGGCGCGCACGGCCTGAAAAACCATCTCGACGCCTACCTGATGGGCGTCTGGGACAAAGCCGTCTTCTACCATTTCGTGCACGCTCTGGGGCTGCTTCTCACGGGCCTCGCGGCGCGCGCCGGCGTGCTGCGCCCGCCAGCGGCGAACGTCGCCGGCTGGCTGCTCCTCGCGGGCATCGTGCTCTTCTCCGGCAGCCTGTACGCGCTGGCGTTGAGCCGCGTCTACGCCTTGGGCGCGCTCACGCCGCTGGGCGGACTGGCCTTCATCGCCGCCTGGATCTGGCTGGGCGTGGAGTTGATCCGCTTCAAGGGCTGAGGCGGCGCGGCGCGCGCGTTGCGCACCCGCGCTTCCTTTTCAGACAATGGGATCTCATGCCTAACGACGCGCCCGCCCGCGTGCCGCAGCACGCTCCGCCGTTGCCCTGGTACAAAGAGCTGAGCCGCTACCACTGGTTCGTGCTGCTCGTCGCCAGCATGGGCTGGATGTTCGATACGATGAACCAGCAGATCTTCAATCTGGCCCGTCGTCCCGCGATCACCGAGCTGCTGGCATCCAAGGCGACCGGCAAAGCCCTGGCCGGCCTGGTGGCTGAATACGCCGGTTACTCGACCTCGATTTTCATCCTCGGCTGGGCCATCGGCGGCGTCATTTTTGGCGTGCTAGGCGACCGGCTGGGCCGCGTGAAGACGATGATCATCACGATCCTGTGCTACTCCGCCTTCACCGGCCTGACGGCGCTTTCGACCAACGTCTGGCAATTTTCCGGCATCTGCTTTATGACCGGCCTGGCGGTCGGCGGCCAGTTCGCGGTGGGCGTGGCATTGGTCGCGGAAGTGATGCCCGCGCGCGCGCGGCCCTACGCGCTGGGGCTGCTGCAGGCGCTTTCGGCGGTGGGCAACATGATGGCCGCGCTGACCGGCATCGTGCTCGGCCAGTTGGAACAGTCGGGCGCCATTTCGAGCGCCTGGCGCATCATGTTCATGGTCGGCGCACTGCCCGCGCTGCTGGCGATCCTGGTGTTCCGCAAGCTGAAGGAACCCGAGCAATGGCAGCGCGACAAGGACGCGAAAAAGGTGATGGGCAGCTTCCGCGAGCTGCTCGGCACTCCGCGCTGGCGCCGCAACTCGCTGGTCGGCATGGCGCTGGCCGCCTCCGGCGTGATCGGGCTGTGGGGCATCGGCTTTTTCAGCTTCGACCTGCTGCGTTCGGTGCTCGACAAGACCTTCCATGCCCAGGGTCTGGCCGAGAATCTGATCGCCGGCAAGAAGACCTATTGGACCGGCATCACCTCGCTGCTGCAGAACTTCGGTGCTTTCTGGGGCGTCTACGCGTTCACCTATTTGACGCAGTATATCGGCCGCAAAAAGGCCTTCCTGATCGCGTTCCTCGCGGCCATGTTCATGACCAGCTTCACGTTCTGGAAGCTGAGCACGTTCACCGATATCTTCTGGATGATCCCGTTGATGGGCTTCACGCAGATCGCGCTGTTCGGCGGCTACGCGATCTACTTCCCCGAGCTGTTCCCGACGCGTTTGCGCAGCACCGGCACGTCGTTCTGCTACAACATCGGACGCTTCGTCGCCGCGCTGGGCCCGCTGGCGCTGGGCCTGCTGACCAGCCGCGTCTTCGGCGGCTTCGACGAGCCCATGCGCTACGCCGGCATCACCATGTGCGCGGCCTTTCTGATCGGCATTTTTGCGCTGCCGTTCGCCCCCGAAACGAAAGGCCAGCCGCTGCCTGAATGAGAGGCGTCGTTTAACCGAGGCCGGACGAATCGCGCGTCTGCAAGACGCGTTATACTCTCTGTCAAACTGGTACAGAACGTCGGTCAGCTCAGTGCCTGTTGCGGGTGATTGAGGACCAACCGTACCTGACTTTCTGGAGTTGCCACAATGATCATCGCTGACTTGGCGCAAATCCCTGGACGTGTGTATCCGGCGAGGCGCCGTACGCAGAACCTGGTGGGAGGCGCCAGCCCTATTCAGGCCACGAACTTCTCGATCGGAAATGTGACGCTGGAACCGGATGGTGGACAAGTGCCTTGGCACAATCAGGAACAGGAAGAGGTGTATTTCATTATCGAAGGCACCGCTGAGATGTGCCTCGGCGAAGAGCGGCAAACGCTCGCCGCTGGCCAGGCGGCCTACATACCGCCCCGCGTCTTTCATCAGTTGACCAATGTCGGGAACACTCCCTGCCGCATGCTCTATTGCTACGGGCCGGCGGGTGATGTCGCGCACTGGCGGCAGGAACTCGCGGGCTCCCTGCCCCGGGCCGGCGTTGAGGCGCCTGCCTTGCCTGCGGGCGCGCGGCCTCAGTGCACGGACAAGCCCGCGGAGAAGCCCGGAAGAGTATGAGCCAACAAATCGTCCACCCGGTCGGCATCATTATGAACGGCGTGACTGGCCGCATGGGCCTGAACCAGCACCTGCGCCGTTCCATTCAGGCCATCATTGCCCACGGCGGCGTAAAGACGGGCGATGAGATCATCATGCCGCGCCCATTGCTGGCCGGCCGCAATGCCGCGAAGCTGGAAGCGATTTCGAAGGAGTGCGACGGGCTGCCCTGGACGACCGACCTCGATCAGGCCCTGGCCGATCCGGCTTACACCGTGTATTTCGACGCGCAAACGACGGACCGCCGGACGGAGTGCGTTCATAAGGCGATTGCCGCGGGCAAACACGTATATTGCGAAAAGCCCAGCGCCGATAGCCTCGTGGCCGCGCTCGACATTTGCCGGCATGCGCAAACCGCCGGCGTGAAGCATGGAGTAGTGCAGGATAAGCTGTGGCTACCCGGAATGCTAAAGCTGAAGAGTCTGCGCGACACCGGGTTTTTCGGCGAGATCCTCTCCGTGCGTGGCGAGTTTGGCTACTGGGTCTTCGAGGGCGACGCTGTGCCCGCGCAGCGGCCGTCCTGGAACTATCGCAAAGAGCTGGGCGGTGGCATCATCATCGACATGCTGTGCCATTGGCGCTACTTGCTGGACAACTTATTCGGTAACGTCAAGGCGGTCTCCTGCCTGGGTGCGACGCACATTCCGCGCCGCTGGGACGAAGCGGGAAGGCCCTACGAATGCACGGCTGAAGACTCCGCCTATGCGACGTTCCAGTTGGAAGGCGGTGTCATTGCGCACTTCAACTCCTCCTGGTGCGTACGGGTACGCCGCGACGACCTGCTCACAATTCAAGTCGATGGCACCCGCGGCAGCGCCGTCGCCGGGCTGCGCGATTGCTGGATTCAGCCGTACGGGGCAACGCCGCGGCCGGTTTGGAACCCGGATGTCGAGAACCCGCTGAACTTCTTCGAAGGCTGGCAGAAGGTGCCGGCTCAGATGGAGTTCGACAATGCCTTCAAGCGGCAATGGGAACTGTTCCTGCTGCACGTTGTGAAGGACGAGCCGTTTCCCTGGACGTTGCTCGCCGGCGCGAAGGGTGTTCAGCTGGCGGAGAAAGGCATGGAATCCTGGCAGAAACGTGCGTGGATCGATATCGACTCGCTCGAAGCCTGACCAGGAATCTGAACCGGCTGCCCATCCTTCGACAAGCTGGTGTACGGACCAATCATCAAGGACGCCCGCGAACGCCGCCGGCGCTAAGAGCGGATGCGGAGTTCGTGTCCGCTGGCGAGGCGTCGGCACGCCCCTCTCATAAGTAACGCCAGTTGAGTGCCCAGGATTCATACGTACAGAATGCTTGATACTATACGTGTATGGCGAAGCTCACTTTGAGCGTCAACAATCGCGTGGTTGCGCGCGCCAAGCAGTATGCGAAGCTGCGCGGCATCTCCGTGTCGCAGATCGTGGAAACCTACCTTGCCGCGGTGGCCGAGCCGCCCTCTCGCGTCACTGGCGCTGCCCCGATTCTGCGCTCGGTCCGCGGAGTTCTCAAGCACGCGGATATCGGCGAGTACCGCAAGCATTTGGCGGCGAAATATCGATGAAGAGAGTTCTCTTCGATACCAATGTCGTCCTGGACGTCCTGCTCGATCGGCAACCGTACGTGGAGGCCAGCGCGGCGGCTTGGGCGGCCGTCGAGACCGGCGTTGCGGAAGGGATGTTGGCCGCTCACGCGGTGACCACGATCCACTACCTGGTCCGGAAAGAGAGGGGCAATGCCAAGGCCCGGCGGATCGTCTCGGCAATCCTGAGGGTGTTTGGAGTAGCCGCCGTCGACGCTGCGGTCCTGCAGGAGGCGCTCGAACTCCCTTGGCCCGACTTTGAGGACGCGGTGACCGCGGCCGCGGCCCGAACGGCGGGTTGTGAGTTCATCGTGACGCGCGATCCGAAAGGGTTTCGCGGATCTCCGGTGCGCTCCCTCACGCCAGAAGCGGTAACTCCGCTTTTGGGCGACGATTGAACCGCAGAGGTCGCTGGAAAAGTCGCGGCTCTGAAACAACATGAGGCCGCTTCGTTTGGGCGCGGCTCGGACACAAGCGCGCTCGGTAAGACCGATTCGCGGATTGGGAATTCAGGTCTACAGTCCGCGTCTACAGGTGGGCGACGTCGAGGCCCGAGTTCCACTTTTCGGTGACGGCCAGGAGCTCATCCCAGCTCCAGGTGCGGCCGGTGTAAGCGGCGTAGCGGCCGAGCATGGCGCTGAGCGTGGACTCGGCGCCCTGGGCCGCTTCGTTGATGAATTTCCCGCTGACGATGCTCTCGATGAAGTGCTGCTCCTTCATCGAGTCGGCGTCGTCGAGCGCGCCTTTGAAGGCTCCGGCCGCGGCGGCGGCCGTGTTATTTATCTGGCCCGGAACGCCGAGGCCGGGGAACTCCCAGGGGTTGCGGCCGGTGATGCGGACTGGCGCGTCGTAGTGCGCTTCGAAGTTGCCCTGGGTGCCGAACATGAGCATGGCCACGTCCCAGGTGCCCTCGATGAACTGGGTCGAGGTGAGCGTGATGTGGATGTCGCCGGGGTAGGTGTAGTTCACGTTGAAGTGGCTGGAACAATCGCCCGAATCGCGACGGCCCTTGCGTCCGCAGACGCCCGAGGCCTTCACGGGGTGCGCGCCGAGGATGAAGTTGTTGAAGTCGACGAGGTGGATATTCTGCTCGACGATGATGTCGCCCGAAAGCACCTTGTCGTAGATCCAGTTGCGCAGACGGCGCTCGCGGGGCGAGGCGTTGGGCCACTCGGGACGCGCGATGGCGCCGGCGTAGTAGTGCGCCAGGCCGCAGACGACGTCGCCCAACTGGCCCTGCTTGACGCGCGCGGCGAGCTCGACGTAGGGCGTGGCGTGGCGCAACTGGAAGCCGATGGCGACGCTGGCCTTCGAGCCCACTTTCTGCCCGGCTTCGATGACTCGCTTGGCGCCGGGCACATCGACGGCGACGGGTTTCTCGCAATAGATGTGCTTGCCGCTGGCCGCCGCCTTGGCGAAGTGCTCGGGATGGAAGTACGGCGGCGTCGCGATGTGGATGATGTCGATGTCCTTCGAGGCGCAGAGCTTCTCCAGCGAGTCGGGACCATAGAAGAGCTGCGAGGAATCGATGGGCGCTTTGCCGAACTTCTGGGAGACCTTGTCGATGGTCTGCTTGGCGATTTCCGTTTGCGCCTGGAACAGGTCGCCGAGAGCGACATACTGCGCCGAAGTGTGCTCGGTGAAGCTTTCGGCCACGCCGGTACCGCGGCCGCCGCAGCCGAACAGGGCCATGCGCGGGGCCGAGTTGCGTTGCGAACCGCGAACGAGTTCCGGTGTCAGGGCGAGCAGCCCCGCGGTTCCGAGAAAAGCCCTGCGGCTGGTGTCGATCATGTCAGTCATCCTTCCCTGTTTTTTCTTACCTGGTTCTTGGTCCTTGGTCCGGAAACCGCTCGTTCCCGCGAAACGGGGAGTTCGCGCGGCAACGAGGCGGATTCGAGGAAGCCTCCATCGATCCTACATCTCGGGGGCGGCGGGTGGGCGCGGCGGTGAGTGATTTGGCTTCCCTGTCTACAGCGCGCGGGGCGTTTGCGTGTGGTTGGAGGCTGCCTGGGGACTGATCCGCATGCGGGAAAGCTTCAGTGTCCGCGCTGGGCGAGTTGGGCAACTTTGCCCAACTCGTTTTCTCAGCCATTGATTCTACAAGGCTTAGAATGGCTGGCCGGGAAATCTTGCCCGATTGTTCCCTGCCATGGCCCATCCGGGATGCCTTCCTCGCGGCCCCCTGCAACCCGGTGCTGTGGCTTGCATGGCCGCCGGCGCGCATGTTGCAGAGCCGCGACCGTCAGGGAGCGGTCGCGGCATCGAGCAGTCGCGGCGCGGAAACGGTTTGGGAGCGACGTGAGGACCGCTCCTTCACAGTCGCGGCTCAGTAACGTGCGGCTCGGTAACAACCAAACACCGCTCCTTGCAGTCGCGGCTCCGCCAGACGGTCGCGGCTCAGTCGCACGGTCGCGGCTTAGTAACGCAGTCGTGGTTCGGTAACGCAGTTACGGCTCGGAGACGTTCTCTCCGCGAGATGGCATTAGTGGACGTCGCGGCGCGCGCGGCGATTACGCGTCGGCGTGGAACAGGGTCCAGGGGCTGGCGGGCATGTCGATGAGAACGTCCTTCTGCCAGGCCTGCTCGGGGTGAGCGGCGAGGTGCTCGCGGGCGTTGAAAGAGATACCGCAGGCGTGGCCCATGGCGGCCCACAGCGACATTTTCTCGGCCAGCTTCGCGTCGGCGACCTTATTCTGCACTGCGCCCGCCGCGCCGAAGGGCGGCTGCCAGCCCGGCAAGCCGCGCGGCGAGAGCTCGACGTGGCCGCACAGGGTGCGTTCGCAGGGCGACTCCTTGCGCTCGAATGTGTCGTAGTGGTCGGCCAGGAACGCCTTCGCCGCCTCGACGTCGATACGGCCCTTGTGCTGGGCCATGAGCGCTTCCCAGCGCTTGCGGCGAGCGTTGGCGCTGAGCGACAGATTCTGCGGGTCGAAGGTGGTTTCGTCCTTGATCAGGGCCTCGTTCTGCGCGAAGTTGCTGCCGACGAAAAAGCCGTCGCGGGTGCGCTCGAGCGTGACGTGCTTGAGGCCCAGCTCAAGGCTCGCGATCTCGCCGTTCTTGCGGTCCGCGACCAGCCAGGTATTGGCGTATCCGCCGTTGTTGCCCTCCTTCATCAGCGCGGCGAACTCGTCGATCGAGCTGGCGTACTGCATCGCCTTGCGCGCGCGGACGCACTCGGGAATCCCGTCCGGATCGAAGCCGCGGAAGCTGCCGATGGTAGTTTCGGTGATCAGGATGCCGGCGCCGTTGATGCCGAAATCGTCGCCGCTATGAATCAGGCCCGGCAGGCCGTCCATCAAAAAACGATGGCCCTTGGCCGGACGGACGTCGAAGATCACGTTCCAGCGGGCGCCCACGGCGTATTCGGTCCAGGCGTTGTGGGCGATTACGGGATGGCCGTCGGTGGTCCAGGAGCCGGTGGCGACGAAGGCGCTGCAATGCTCGGGCGCGGCGGGCTGGGGGTTCTTCGAGCGGTCGTACCACTCGGTGTAATAGGGCGTGAGCTCCTGAAACGCGTTGAGCGCGACGGCGTCGAAGAGATCCAACTGGACGCCTTGCGAAGCTGCGCCTTCCACGATGCCTTTGATCTCGTCGCGGTACTGCTGCTCGATTTTGGGCCACAGCATTTGTTCCGCGGCCTGGCGGAAGAAACTCCAATCCTTTTTAGAGTCGTGGGTCATCAAAAGCCTGGCGGTCTTCAACACACCGTCAATCTCATGCGCCAGGGCGGCGCCGTGCTGGTAGCCGATCTCGGCGGGCGAGCCGGCCAGCCGCACGACGATCCAGCCGTTCTGCTGCTGGCGGCGCTCGGCAGTAGCAGGCGCAGCGGCACAGAGGGCCGCGGCGGGTAAACTCAGACAGAAGCTCCGGCGAAGCATGATCCTCCGATTGTAAAGCCTTCCCGGTGGAAAAGGACCAAAACGATGGCCAATCCGCAGTCGCCCGAATTCGACCCCGGCCTGACGCAACGCTACACGGGCGACCTGCGCCGGGTTATTAACAAGGATGGTTCGTTCAACGTGCTGCGGCGCGGCGTGGGGTTGCGGGACAAGGGTTTCTACCTGCACCTGATGAACTCGAACTGGCCGTGGTTCCTGATCCAGATCGGGCTGGCGTACACGGCGGTGAACGTGTGCTTCGCCGTGATCTACTACTGGATCGGCGTGGACCAGCTCAGCGGCGCGCCGCGCGGGACGCAGGTAGAGGCATTCCTGAGCGCGTTTTTCTTCAGCGTGCAGACCTTCACCACGGTGGGCTACGGGAATGTCGCTCCCAAGGGAGTATGGACCAACGTGGTGGCGGGGCTGGAGGCGATGACTGGCCTGCTGGGCTTCGCCCTGGCGACCGGGCTGCTGTACGGGCGCTTTTCACGGCCGTCGGCGAAGATCGTCTTCAGCGGCAAAATGATCGTGGCTCCGTTCAACGGCGGCCGCGCGCTGATGTTCCGCATCGCTAACGGCCGGCCGAATGTCCTGATGGAACTGGAAGCGACGGCGATTCTGATGACCGTCGAAAGCGGGAGCGGCGGCATGCGGCGTAAGTACAAAGGGCTGCGCCTGGATCGCGAGAAAGTCTTTTTTCTGCCTCTGACCTGGACGCTGGTGCACCCGATCGACGAGGAGAGCCCGCTGAATGAAATGGGCGTAAGCGAGCTGAAGGGTCTGCGGGCCGAAGTGCTGATTCTGGTCAAGGCTTTCGACGAGACGTTCAGCCAGTCGGTGTACGCGCGCCACTCCTACACCTGGGACGAGGTGGAATGGGGGCGCCGGTTCCTGCCAGCGTTCCACGTGACGCCGCAGGGGGATCTGCAACTGGACCTTTCGCTGATCGACCGAAGCGCGCCGGAATAGCCCTTTGGGGCCATTCGCGTCCGGCGCGAGCCGACATGTTTCTACAATGGTAAGGTGGGCAGTACCGAAACTCCAGCCGCGGACGCGTTCGTCTTTGCCATAGCGGCATCATTCACCGCCGAGCCGATCGAAGCATCACTAATGCTCTGGGGGCGGCAGTTGCAGACGCCGTTCGAGGTGCGCTTCGCGCCGTTCAACCAGTTGATGCAGACGCTGCTGGATAGCGCGGGCGTGTTCGCGCAAAACCGGCATGGGGTCAATGTGCTGCTGGTGCGCTTCGAGGACCTGGGCGTGTTTTCCGGCGGCGATGCGGCGGCGCTGGCGGCGGCGGTGCGCGAAGCGCCGGAACGAACGAACGTGCCGCTGATCGTGGTGCTCTGCCCGGCCGCTCCGCAAGCGGAGCCGAATCGCGCCGCGCGCGAACAGTTTCTGAGCCTGGCGGGCGAAGCGCCGGGCGTGCAGGTAATCGACGAGAACGAAATCCGCCGGTTCTACCCGGTCGAGAACTGGTACGACGCCGCGGGCGACGGCATCGGGCGGATCCCTTACACGGAGCTGTATTTCGCGGCGCTGGGCACGGCCATCGTGCGGCATGCGCACGCGCTGCACACGCCGCCGTACAAAGCCGTGGCCGTGGATTGCGACAACACGCTGTGGCTGGGGACGTGCGGCGAGGACGGGCCGGAGGGCGTGATGCTGGGCGGATCCAGGCGCGCGCTGCACGAGTTTCTGCTGGCGCAGAGGGAGGCCGGCATGCTGCTGTGCCTGGCCAGCAAGAACAACGAAGCCGACGTGTGGGAGACCTTCGCGGCACATCCGGAGTTCCCGCTGCAGCCGCGCCATTTCACGGCCTGGCGGTTGAACTGGGAATCGAAAGCGGCCAACATCGGCGCGCTGGCCGAGGAGCTGAACATCGGCACGGACAGCTTTATTTTTCTCGACGACAATGCGCGCGAGACGGCGGAAGTGGCGGGCTCGCTGCCGGAGGCGCTGTCGCTGACGCTGCCGGAAGACGCCGGCCTGCTGCCGGTGTGGCTGGACCACCTATGGGCCTTCGACCATCCGGTGGTGACCGAGGAAGATCGCCGGCGCAGCTCGTCGGTGGCGCAGACGCGCGAGTTCGGGCGGGAACTGAAAGCGGCCTCGAATCTCGAAGAGTTCGTCAGCACGCTGGGCCTGCGGGTGGACGTTGCGCCGCTGGCCGCGGAGCGATTCAGCCGCGCCGCGCAGCTTACGCAGCGCACGAATCAATTCAACTGCACGAGCGTGCGGCGCAGCGAAGCCGAACTGCACGCGCTGCTGCAGACGGGGCGATACGAGATTTTCACGGCCGAGGTGAGCGACCGCTTCGGCGACTACGGCCTGACGGGGCTGCTGATCGTCGAGAAGCTGGAAGACGAATACCGCGCCGAAACGTTTCTGCTGAGCTGCCGCGTGTTGGGGCGCGGCGTGGAGCACAGGCTGCTCGCGTTTCTGGGAGAACACGCCGAGGAAAACGGCGTGCACCGCGTGACGGTACCGTTCACGCCGGCGCGGCGGAATCGACCGGCGCTCGATTTTCTCGAGTCGGTCAGCGCCGGCAAGCGCACGCACACGCCGAGCGGATTTCTGTGCAGCTTCGAGGCGACGGCGATTCAAGGGCTGCGCTGGAAGCCCGTCCGGGCGGCCGAAGTGGGCGAACCCAAGGCGGCGCGTTCCGCCCCCGCCGTGCGCGGCTTCGTGGAATTCGATCGCATCGCGCGCGAGCTGCGGACACCGGAGCAGATTCTCGCGGAAATGCGCCGCGAGGCGCGCGGCACACTGCGCCTGGAAACGGGCGAAGGGCCGGCGCAAACCGACGTGGAGCGACGGCTGGCGGCGATCTGGGCGGAGATTCTGCAACGGCCGTGCATCTCGGTGCATGACAATTTCTTCGACCTCGGCGGGCACTCGCTGCTGGCGGTGGTGCTGCTGCTGAGGGTGAAGGAAGAGTTCGGCGTGGAGCTGTCGGTGGACGACGTGTATTCCGGAACGCTGACGCTGCGCGAACTGGCGCAGACGATCGAGGCGCGGCAGGCGGGCGATGTGGCGCCGGAAGAGTACCAGGCGCTGCTGGCCGAGATCGAGGGGCTCTCGGACGACGAAGTGCGGGTGCTGCTGGCAGCGGAGGAGACGGCCGAGGGCGGCCCCGGGGCATGAGGATTCTCCTCACCTCGAATACGTCCTGCGATCCCCCCAAGGGCGGGTCGACGCGCGCCAATCTGGCGTGGCTGCGGCACCTGGCGGGACAGGGCCACGATTGCCGGGCCGTCACGCCGACGCCGGCGGGCGACGAGATCGAGCGGGAGCGCGTGGTGGACGGCATCGCGATTCACAGCGTGCCGCATCTGCAACGCCACCCGGGCGTGCTGGCGGAAGAGATTCGCGCGTTCGCGCCGGAGTGGGTGCTGGTGTCGAGCGAGGACGTGGCCCACGTGCTCTTGCGCGCCGCCGCACAGGCCGCGCCCGGGCGTATGGTTTACCTGGCGCACACGCCGCAGTTCCTGCCCTTCGGGCCGGAGAGCTGGAACCCGGACGAGACCGCCGCGGCGGCCGTGCGCCGGGCCGCGGGCGTGGTGGTGATCGGGCATCACATGGCCGCTTATGTGCGCACTCATCTGGGGGTTGAGGCGGCGGTGATTCATCCGCCTATGTATGGCCATGCGCCGTACCGGCAGTTCGGCCGTTTCGGCTCGGGCACGGTGCTGATGGTGAATCCGTGCGCGGTGAAGGGCATTGGCATTTTCCTGGCGTTGGCGGACCGATTCCCGACGATTGAATTCGCCGCGCTGAAGGGCTGGGGCACGACCGCGCAGGACCGCGAGGCGCTGACGCGGCGTCTGAATGTGCGGCTGCTGGGCACCGTGCCCGACATTGCAAGCGCCTTGTGCGAGGCGCGCTTCCTGCTGATGCCGTCGGTGTGGTACGAAGGCTTTGGATTGATCGCCATGGAAGCGATGCTGCGCGGATTGCCGGTGATCGCGAGCGACTCGGGCGGCCTGGAGGAGGCCAAACGCGGCACGGGCTACGTAGTGCCGGTGCGGCCAATCGCACGCTATGAGCGCGTATTCGACGACACGGGCATGCCGCGGGCCGTGGTGCCCGAGCAGGAGATCGCGCCGTGGGCCGCGGCGATGCAGCGGCTATTATCGGACGAAGCGGAGTACTGGGCGGAGGCCGGGCGCTCGCGCGCGGCGGCGCTCGAGTTCGTCAGCGGGCTGGATGCGGGCGATTTCGAAAAATACCTGCACCAACTGCACCGCGCGGCGCCAGATGCGCGGGCGCTGACGGCGCGGCTCGGAAAGCTCGATCCGCAGCAACGCGCGCGGCTGCTGGAGCAAGTGCGCGCCAGGAAGGGCCTGCAATAGTGCGCATCCTGCTGGCTCACAATTCCACGTATTTCCCGTCGACCGGGGGCGGAGACAAATCGAATCGGCTGTTGATGGAGGCGCTCGCCGGCCGCGGGCACGCGGTGCGGGTGGCGACGCGCGTGGAGAGCTTCGGAGCGGAGGGCCATGCGCGGTTTGTCGCGGAGTTACGGAAACGCGAAATCGAACCCGACACGTCGGACGGCGCCACGGCGCGTTTTCAACTGCATGGCGTGGACGTGCGGACGCTCTCGCTGAGCCCGCATCTGCGGCCGTTTTTCCAGGCGCAGATCAACGAGTTCGACCCCGACATTATCGTCACCTCAACCGACGACCCGGGGCAGATTCTGTTCGACCTGGCGTTGAAAGCGCCGCGCGCACGAGTGGTTTACCTGGTGCGCGCGACCATCGCGGTGCCCTTCGGACCCGACAGCTCGATGGTGAGCGCGACGAAGACGGAGCAGCTCAAAGGCGCCGACGGCGTGGTGGGCGTGAGCCATTACGTCGCCAATTACGTGCGCGAGTGGAGCGGCCTGGACGCGGTGCACGTGCCGATCTCGCTGCTCGAAGCGGGCAGCGTGTTCCCCGATCTCGGGCACTGGGAGAATCCCTATGTAGCGATGGTCAATCCTTGCGCGGTGAAAGGGATCTCCATTTTTCTCGGGATTGCGGACCTGATGCCGGGCGTGCAATTTGCCGCCGTGCCGCTATGGGGCACGCAGGCGGAGGAGATGGAGGAGCTTCGCCGGCGCCCCAACATTCACCTAATCGGGCCGTACGACAACATGGACGACCTGCTGCGCCAGACGCGCGTGATGCTGGTGCCGTCGGTGTGGGCCGAGGCGCGCTCGCGAGTGGTGCTGGAGTCGATGAGCCGCAGCGTGCCGGTGCTGGCGAGCGACGTGGGCGGATTGCACGAGGCCAAACTGGGCGTGCCGTACCTGATCCGCGTGCACCCGATTGTCCGTTATAAGCCGGCGCTGGATTCGAACCTGGTTCCCATCGCCGACGTTCCGCCGCAGGATCCGCGGCCGTGGGTGGAGGTGCTCACGCGGCTGCTCGGCGATCGCGGGCAGTGGGAGGAACTCGCGCGCGCCTCGCGCAAGGCCGCGCTGGAATACGCGGCGCATCTCACCGCGGAGCCGTTTGAAAGCTATCTGCTCGAGCTGCTGCATCGGCCCAAGCGCGTGCATGCGCCGCAAACCGCCAAGCCGGTCCTGAGCGACGACAAACGCCGCCTGCTCAGCTTGCGGCTGAAACAGCGGGCGGCGGGTGGACGCGACGAATCGAACCCGTGGTTCGCCGGCATTGAGGCGGCCGCCCCAGCGCGCCTGCGCCTGTTCTGTTTCCCCTGGGCGGGCGGCGGAACGCTCGCCTACCGAGCCTGGCGCGATGCGCTGGCCGGCGTGGCACACGTCGTTCCGGTGCGTTTGCCGGGCCGCGAATCGCGGGCCGGCGAGCCACCGCTCGAGAGCATGGAAACGCTTGTGGCTGCGCTGCTCCAGGCCATCCGGCCCCATCTGGACGCCCCTTTCGCTTTCTTCGGGCACAGCATGGGCGCCGGCATCGCATTTGAATTAACGCGCGCGCTGCGCTGGGCCGGCCTGCGCCTGCCGCTGAGCCTGCACGTCTCGGGCGCCCGCGCGCCGCAGTTCCGGCTGCATTACAATCCCGGTCCCGAGCCGCCGCTGCGCGATTTCATCGAGGGGCTGCGGCGGCTGGAAGGGTTTCCGCCGAGCATTCTCAATAACCCCGAGCTGATGAAGCTGGCCCTGCCGGCGCTGCTGAGCGACGCGCGGCTGTACCGCTGTTACGCCTACACGCCAGAGCCGCCGCTGGCGCTCCCGATCTACGCCTATGGCGGCGACGCCGATCCGAACGTGACCTCGGAACACCTGGAGGCCTGGCGCGAACAAACCACGGCGCGGTTCGAGCGCTACGAGTTTCCAGGCGGCCACTTTTATCTGGAGTCCGCGCGCGGCCTGCTGCTGGGCGCCTTGCGGGCGGATCTGTGCTCTGGTTGCCAGGGTTCCGGCCCAGGTTTGTGATGCGCGTCTTGCTCGTCCATTCCATGCCGATCGAAAGTCCGGGCGGAGCTGAAATCAGTTTGCGCGACCATGTGGCGCATGCTCCGCCTGGCGTCAGCGTGGAGCGCGTGATGCCAGACAGCCCGGTGGATGTCAATCGCTTCGACGCGGTGATTCTCGTCAGCCTGCGGCCCACCGCGCGGTTTCCAAAAGGCACGGCCGGTTCGGGCGTGGAAGCGCTCGCCTGCGGCTGCCGCGTGCTGGCGAGCAGCCGGGGCGGAGCCATATCCTGGCCGGACCCGCTGGAAGCGTGCCGCCGGTCCAACCGCCTATTCTGGGAGATGGTGACGAACGTCCCGCAGCAGAAGAATCCGAGACGATTCGCTCGGCGCGGCGGCGCGGACTAGGAGGAGTCTCTTCGATGAGCCATTCCGCAGAGTCCCGTTGGACGACGACGTTGCGCGGCGTTGTCCGGCAGTCGTGGAATCTGCTGGCTCACGATAGAGTCCCACTCTCGCAGGAAGGCAGACTCTACCACTGCCGGCTGAGGGTGGACAGGCGGGCGGCGAGCGCGACTTCCTGAATGCACAGCAGATTCCAGCTACATGTCTGAACCGAACGAGATCGCCGCCACGCCTCGCCCGCCCGCGATTTATTGGGTACTCGCACTCACTCTCGCCGCGGTCCTGCTCTACTTCTCGCTGCGCGGCATCGCGTGGCTGCGCGTGTGGACGATTCTGCGCGGAGCCAGGCTGCCGATCGTGGCGCTGGTGATAGCCATCATTTCCTTCAATCTGCTTATGCGTTCGCTGCGCTGGCGCGTGATCCTGGCGGCCGATCGCCGCGTGCCCGTTTCACAGGCCTTTTGGGCCACGGCGGCCGGGTATTTGGGCAACAACGTGCTGCCGGCGCGAGCGGGCGAACTGGTGCGCACGCTGATGATCTGCGCGCGCACGGGCATGAGCAAAGTCTTCGTGCTGACCACCGTTTTCTCAGAGCGGGTGGTCGATGCGCTGTTCCTGCTGGCCATCAGCGGGACGATTCTGTTGACGCTGCCCGTCACGCCGGGTTGGCTCGCGCGCGCTGCCCGGCCCGTCGGCGCGATCGGCCTGGCGGGCGTCGCGGCGATTGTTCTGATCCCCTTTTTCGAGACTTTTTGGCACAGGCTGCTGGCGCGGCTGCCGGTGCCGCACCGCTGGCGGGAACGCGCGGAGCACGCTTTGCGGCAGGTGATTCTCGGCATCCGCAGCTTCCACGACCGCGGCCGGCTGGCGCGTTTTCTGCTCTTCACCGCGCTGCTATGGGGTCTCGAAGGTGTGACGACGGTTCTCGGCGCGCGGGCGATCGGCGTGTCGTTCAGCTTCCCCGTGGCCTATCTGCTGATTGCGGGCCTAGGCCTGGGCAGCGCTCTGCCGGCCACGCCCGGATACGTGGGAATTTACCAGTTCGCCGCAGTCAGCGTGCTGACCCCGTTCGGGTACAGCCAGGCCGATGCGATCGCATACATCCTGCTGTTCCAGGCGATGAACTACGTGGTGCTCCTCGTGTGGGGCCTGCTCGGCCTGGCTCAGCAACGCCGGGCGTCTTCCTCCAGGTTGAACGATGGAACGTGAAGACGGCCGCTTCGGCCTGGGCATCGCACTGCTGTTCGTCGCCGCGATCTACGCGGTGACACCGATTTCACCTCCGCACCTGATGGACGACGTGGACGGCGTGCAGGCGCAGATTTCGCGCACCATGCTCGCGACCGGCGACTGGGTGACGCCGCGGCTCGACGGCGTGATCTACCTGGAGAAGCCGCCGTTGAAATATTGGATGATCGCCTGCTCGTACGGCGTGTTCGGCGTGCACGACTGGGCGGCGCGACTGCCGATTGTCATTTGCATTCTACTGACGGCGTGGCTGGTGGGCGCCATGGGTCGCTGGGCTTTCGGCCGACCGGCGGGCTTCTATTCGATCCTCGCGTTCGG
>Ga0302320_10000858_pt1 | contig 72205 bp, 62 predicted proteins | sample Bog_T0_3_FD_202130 | JGI IMG/M metagenome (GOLD analysis project Ga0302320, IMG submission 202130) | Peat permafrost microbial communities from Stordalen Mire near Abisko, Sweden - Bog_T0_3 | ecosystem: Environmental > Terrestrial > Soil > Wetlands > Peat | place: Sweden: Abisko, Stordalen Mire... | reverse complement strand
TTCCCTGCTCCAGGTAGCGCACGCCGCCGTGCACAAGCTTGGTTGAGCGGCTGCTGGTTCCCTTGCCAAAGTCGTGCGCCTCAATGAGGGCCACGCTCAGCCCGCGCGCGGCTGCGTCCACGGCCACGCCCATGCCGGTGGCCCCGCCGCCGATGACCACAATGTCCCAGAGTTCGGAATGTTCCCGAATCTTGCCAATCATCTCTTCTCTGCGCATCATTCTCCCCAGCCCCTTGCCCGGTCCACGGCTCTCTGCCACAACGCCCGCCGCTGGCTGCGCTCCTCAGCCGTCATCTTCGGCTCAAAGCGGACATCGCCCTGCCGCTTGACCTCCAACTCCTGCGGGCTTGCCCAGAAACCTGTAGCCAATCCTGCCAGATACGCCGCGCCTAGCGCCGTGGTCTCTGTCACCTGCGGCCGTACCACCGGCACGCCGAGCACATCGGCCTGGAACTGCATCAGCAGATTGTTCACCGCCGCGCCGCCATCCACGCGCAAGGCAGCTAGGGAAGTGGTCTCGGCCTGCACTGCTTCAAGCACGTCCGCTACCTGGAAGGCGATGCTTTCAAGCGCTGCCCGCGCAATGTGCCCCGGCGAGGTGTCGCGCCTGAGCCCGATCAGCAGCCCCGCAGCGTGCGGGTCCCAATGCGGCGCGCCCAGGCCCACAAACGCCGGCACAAACACCACACCGCCCGTGTCCTGAACGCTGGCGGCCAGCGTCTCCACCTCGGCCGAAGAGCCAATCAGCTTGAGGTTGTCGCGCAGCCACTGCACCACCGCGCCGCCGATAAATATGGAGCCCTCGAAGGCATATTCCAGCCGCTGCTGCGCACTCGCGGCTAGCGTGGTGATGAGCCGGTTCTTCGATCGAATGAATTCCGTGCCGATGTTTTGCAGCAGAAAACAGCCGGTTCCGTAGGTATTCTTGGCTTCGCCCGCGCTCCAGCAGAGTTGCCCGAAGAGCGCCGCCTGCTGGTCGCCCGCAATGCCCGCGATTGAAATGCCGCCCAGGCCCAGCGACGTGGTCACCTCGCCCACCTGCTGGCTCGACCACACCACCTCGGGCAGAACGCTCTCCGGCACGCGCAGCAGCCGCAGCATCTCCCTGTCCCACTCGCCCTTCACAATGTTGTAGAGCAGCGTGCGCGAGGCGTTGGTCACGTCCGTCACATGGCGCGTGCCGCTGGTCAAATGCCAGATCAGCCAGCTATCCATCGTGCCAAAGGCCAGCTCGCCGCGGTCCGCGCGGGCGCGAGCGCCAGGAACATGATCCAGAATCCACGCAAGCTTCGTGCCGGAGAAATACGGGTCGAGTACCAGCCCGGTGCGGCTGGAAACGTCCTCCTCGACTCCGCTCGCGCGCAGGGATTCGCAAACCGCGGCCGTGCGCCGGTCCTGCCACACAATCGCCCGATGAATCGGCTTGCCGGTCGCGCGCTCCCACACCACCACCGTCTCGCGCTGGTTGGTAATGCCGATGGCCGCCACGTCCCGCGGCCGTGCCCCCGCCTTGCCCAACGCTTCCACCGCGCAGGAGAACTGGCTCGACAGAATCTCCATCGGGTCATGTTCCACCCAGCCCGGTTGTGGGTAAAACTGCTCAAACTCGTGTTGCGCCACCGAGGCGATCGCGCCGGCCTCGTCAAAAAGAATGGCGCGGGAACTGGTGGTCCCCTGGTCGAGCGCAAGAATGTAGTCCATGGTTGTTCCCCTCTGCCGTCGGGGACCAGTCAATCACGCGGCAGCCGAGTGCGGCAAGGCAGGCAATCAATTTCAGAGGAGCCGCGTGGCTGCAATGACCTCGCTCTGAACCAGATTCCGGTCTACAATTGCAGTAGGACTGAATCCCACTGGGCGAAAAGGGGGATCAATGCGCACAACCCAACAGCTCAGCATCACGCTGCCCCACGAGATGGCGGAGTTGGTCCGCGCCAAGGTCGAGTCTGGCGCCTATGCCTCGGAGAGCGAGGTGATCCGCGACGGATTGCGCGCGCTCCAGTTGCACGAGCGCGCCCTCGAGTCCTGGCTCCGTGAGCAGGTGGCTCCGGCCTACGACGCCATCAAGGCCGACCCATCGCGCGCTGTGCCGGCAGACGCGGTGCGGGCATCGCTGGCTGCTGCCTTGAAAGCATCCGTCAAAGCGGGATGACCCGCCAGGTTGTGTACGCGCCGGAAGCTGAGGCCCAACTGCTGGCGCTTTTCTTCCAAATTGCGGCGGCATCGTCCGGCGAAATTGCAGCGCGCTACACGGGCGCAATTCTCGAGCAGTGCGAAAGCCTGAGCACCTTTCCCATGCGGGGAGTCAAACGGGATGACATTCGTCCTGGCCTGCGCGTCTTCGGCTTTCGCAGACGCGTGTCTATCGTATTCGAGGTCGAAGATCACGCGGTCACGATTCTCGGAACCTTCTACGGCGGTCAGGACTTTGAGGCGGCATTCGAAGGGTAGCCGCCACGGCCCTGCAACGGCTGCTTATTGCAGCTCCCCAATGTACACCCCAAACGGCCCCAGCTGAATCTGCCCGATTGACGCCGGATCAGCAGCCCCCGGCGTCTTCAGCAGCGTCTTCACGGTGCCGCTCGCGCCGGCCACGCTCAGGCTCACTGTCTGTGGCTCTGCTGTGAAGTTAGCTGCGATCACCACCGACGGCGCGCCCGCCGTCTGCCGCACCCAGCTCAGCACCGCGGCGTTGGAGGTGTCGAGCATGACGTTGTCTCCGCGTGCCAAGGCCGGCACCGTCTTCTTCAGCCGGATCAGCGTCTGGTACCACGTGAACAGCGAGTCGGGCTTTCCCTCTTCTGCCTTCACATTGATTGAGGTTGAATTCGGAGGAACCGGCAGCCACGTCTTCACGCCGGCCTTGGAGAATCCAGCGTTCGGCTCCGCGTCCCACTGCATCGGCGTGCGCTCGCCGTCGCGGCCCTTGTCCTTGGGCCAGCCGGTCAGGCCCACCGGATCCTTCACGTCCTCCTTGCGTGTGGGCGGCGTGGTCTTCATGCCAATCTCGTCGCCGTAGTAGAACAGCGAGGCGCCGCGGCTCGCAAACAGCATGGTCGAGATCACCCGCGCAATGTCGTTGTCGTGCACGCCGTCGCCGTAGCGCGCATCCAGCCGCGGCCGGTCGTGGTTGGTAAAGACCAGCAGTGGTATGTTGCCGTTGACGCCTGTCTCCACATCGTTGAGCTTGGCGCGGAACTCGGCCACGTCGAGTTTGTCGATGAAACCCACCTGCGTATCCATGGGCAGTTGGAATTCCGGCTTCTCCGGCGTGCCGTACTGCTTGGCCAGCTCAGCGATGTTGTTTAGATATGTCTCCCCGATCAGCACCCGCGTGCCGGGAAACTTGTTGGAGTTGAAAGTGTCGCTGAAGGCGCGAAACTCCTGCATCACCGGGTGCGTTCCTGGCAGGTTGTTGGTGCGGGTATCGTTCAAAGCGATGTCGCCGTAGTCGTCGAGGTAGGTCTTGCCGTCCTTGTCCAACAGCACGTCCTCGTCGCGCATCTGCGAGTCTTCAAACAGCGTCGTAATCGCATCGAACCTGAACCCGCCCACGCCGCGCTTCAGCCAGAACGCGATGATGTCCTTGAAGGCCTGGTGAATTTTGGGGTTGTCCCAGTTCACGTCCGGCTGCTGGATATAGAACTTGTGGTAGTAGTACTGGCGTGTCTTCTCGTCCCACTCCCAGGCCGAGTGGCCAAAGTCCGACTGCCAGTCGTTGGGCACTTCGCCCTTGCTGGTCGCAGTCTCGCCCTTGCCATCGTGCCACATATACCAGTCGCGGTAGGGGTTGGTGCGCGACGAGCGCGACTGGATGAACCACTTGTGCTTGTCGGAGGTGTGGTTCATCACCATGTCCATCAGGATGCGGATATGGCGCTTGTCCGCCTCGGCCACCAGCCGGTCAAAATCCTTCAGCGTGCCATACTGCGGGTCGATGTTCTTGTAGTCGGAGATGTCGTAGCCGAAGTCCACCTGCGGTGAGGGATAGCAAGGGGTCAGCCAGATGGCGTCCACACCCAGCTCCTTCAGGTAGTCCAGCCGCTCGGTAATGCCGTTCAGGTCGCCGATGCCGTCCTCGTTCGAATCCTGAAAGCTGCGCGGGTAGATCTCGTAGATCACCGCATTCCTCCACCAGTTCTGCTCGCTGGCAGTGGCTGCGCCGGTGTTTTTGGGCGCGATCTGTGCTGCTGCGGATAGCCCCGAGGCGGCGAGGATGAGCGCGGCGACGCAACATGCGATGGTGCGGGTCTGGTGCATCGCAATTCTCCTGTTTCTTCCCGCTGCGCGCAGATGCGGCAGCAGGCTCACGCAAGCCAAACTATCACATTTGGCGGGTTCACTTCTGTGCGTTGCGAGGGGGAGACAGCCTGAGCGGCGGGAGCAGATGGCGCACACAGAGACTGGCGCGCCCCAGGCGCTCTTATCCAGAAACAGGCCACACGCCCATGGTGCGCAAGATTGAACAGCCTGCGGAATTGAGCAATGGAAAACTAACAGGGATTGCCGGGGAGCATGCTATGAACATGAGAATTGCCGCGATTGCGATCCTGTTGACCGCTCTTTCGATGCCGATGGCAAATGGTCGCGCGCAAACGGCGCAAAAGGGTTCCACACTCACAATCGCGGGGCACCCAGGGGAAGCACAGCTCCTTCAGGTCAACGGTAAGTCGTACGTCGAGATTGAGACCCTTGCGCGCCTGACGCAGGGAACCCTCTCATTCAAAGCCAACCAGACAATTCTCACGCTTCCACCCTCGGATCGAGAGTTGCAGGTGCCCGCGCCCGCGACCCATGCAGTGTCGGGCCTCTCAAGAGCTTTCATCCAGGCGGGGATTGAGGAGATGAGCGTGATCCGGGAATGGCGCACGGGGATCGTCGACGCGGTCCGAAACAACAGTCCCGCATCGGAAGACTGGATAGCTAAACAGCACAGCCTGGCCGACAAGAATCTAGCGCTCGCCTCTGCCGCCGCATCGACCGATGACGACCGCAGCGCCTACCCGCTGCTTTCCGCGGAATTCAATAACATGCAAAACCTGAGTGAGCTCTACCTCGCGATCCGCAAGCAGGCAGCGTTCATTTCACCAGACACTTTCCACAACACTCCTCTTGAAGACCAGATTCTGAGTTGCGCACGGGGTTTTGTTTCCATGACGGAGAGTCGTGTGTTTCAGGAACAGCCGGCGTGTCATTAGCGCGGAACCCGAGGCGATATTTGACCCGGCCACGCGGCAATATCGGAACCTGTGCGGCTGGCGCTACTGATTGTCGGCTGGAGGTGCGGGCGCGGCCTCGGACTTATGTCGCATTCGCCCGAAGTCGATGCCAAACTTCGGGTCTTCTCGCGTGCCGGAGATGTGGATCGGCACCTCCGTGCCGGCGCCGTCTTTTTTGAAGAAGCCATTGGCGGGCTTCAGCAGCGCCCCCAGCACACCGCCCACCATCTGCGAGACCGTGGCGTCCAGCTTGGCCGATCCGGCAAAGGCCAGCGCGCCGCCCTCCACGCCGTATGTGCCCTTCAACTGGATGCTGGCTCCCGGAACCGTATACGTGAGCGTCGGCAGCGTGATCACTCCACCGGCCAGCTGGAAATCGCCGGCCATGGTGGAGCGGACCATGGTTGGATCGGCCTTCTTGATCTCTTTGGGAAGCCCCTGCCCGCGCAGGCTCAGCTGGGTAATCCCGTCCTGAATCTTGGTGCTGGCAAAGCGCGCCTGGTCCAGCCTGAATTGGCCCTTGAGGTTGAGCCGCTCATGCACCGGCTGGTGGCCCGGCGGGATATGCAGCTTGGTCTTCATGGTCAGTGCGCCGGTCAGCAGCGGCGTGGAGCTGCGGCTGGCCAGGTGCAAGAAGTCCTCAATCCGCGCTCCATCCACGTTGATGGTCAGGGCAATGTCGTGGCCCTTGCTGGCAGGGTGATCTGCTGGAGCGTCGGGGTCGGGCACGCGCACCACCTGTCCCTGGGCGGTGAAGTGGGAGTGGCCCAGCGTGGCATCCACCGGCTCCAGCCAGGTATCGCCATTGGTGGCGTCCACCCGGGCGTGGAAGTGCGTGTGCAGCGGCAGCGCGTTGCCGAAGTGGGTAAGGCGGAAGTCGGGCGTATCGGTGTCGCCGTCGACGGTCAGGTCGCGCAGTGTTCCCTGGTATTTGCCGGTCGACGACAGAATCCCGGCAATGCCCTTGAATCCGGACAGGTCTGCGTGTTCAAACAGGTAGTCGCCTTGTATGGGGCTTTCGCCGGGGTCGGCCACCACCCACGGGCCAAAGCTTCCCGTTGAATGAATCGTTCCCACCGGCTTGGGATTGGTCAGCTCGGCCTCAAACTGCATGGCGCCGGCGGCGCTGATGGCCCCGCCACCGCTGCCGGTCAGCGTGAACCGCGCAATCGCAAAGTCCAGCGGCAGCTTGCCGGGCTTGCTGGTCTCCAGCACCAGGTGAGCCGAAGTGCATTCGATCCTGTCCACGCCGAAGGAGACCAGTCGCGTAACGTCGGGTTGTGGGGCCATCGCCGAGGCATGAATAAAATGCGACTTGGGCGGCAGATGAATCTCAAGCCCCTTGAGTTCAGCCACGGAAATGCGGATGGGTTTGCCCGGCCGGTAGCTGAGCGGAGCGTGAAAGCGGAATTCATCCAACTGGATCAGCGGGTCGCCGGCTTCCGTGGTCGAAGGCACGCTCACTCCTGCCCCGGAAGCCGGCGGCCAGATGCGCAGCCCGCGCCCCTCCGCCCGCAGTCCATCTGCCAGCGACATGTGAAAGCTATCCAACTCCACGCGCGCGTGAAAACGATCGTGCAGCGCCTCCACAATGCGCGTGCGTAGGAATGGCTCCGCCCGATGTAGCAAAATGGAAACCACCACGGCAAGCGCCGCCAGTGCCAAAGCCACACCGCCGCACACCCACTTCAGCCACCGGTTCCTGCTCCAGAACGATGCGTGCATCTCCGCCATCGTCGCCCCCAATTGGTTTCTATTGTCGCAGCACCAGGGCGCCGCCATTTTCTGATTGGACGGTGCAGGGCGTAGACTTCGTATCACAGATGCAAGCGCAAATTGAAAACCTCGTAAAGCTGCAGAGCGTGGATTTGGAGCGCACCCGCCTCAACGCCGCTCTGCGCGCCTTGCCCGCCGAGACTGCCCAGGCCGAGGCCGCGCTGGCCGCGGCCGAGCGCCAGGCCGCAGACGCCTCCGATGCGCTCAGCCGCGAGGAGTCGCTGCGCACGCGCCTCGAGCGCGAGATTGCCGGCTTCCGTCAAAAGGCGACCCGCTTCCGCACCCAGCTGGATGTGGTGAAGACCCCCGAGCAAGCCGCGGCCATCGAACACGAGATCCGCTTTGTCACCAGCGAGGCGGAGCGCCTGGAAGAAGAGGAGTTTGCCAGCCTGGAGCGCACGGAGGCGCAGGAAGCTGCGCTGGCTGCCGCCCGAGCCCAGGTGGAGCTGCTGGCCGGCGCACTGGACAAAGTCCGCGTGCGTGCTGCGCTGCGTCAGCAAGAGTTCACCGCCGAGCTCACCACCCTGAACGCAGAGCGCGAAACCCTGCGACCGCTGATTGCGCCCGAGTGGCTGATTCGCTTTGACCGCCTCTCCGGCTCGCGCGGCACCGGGCTTGCGCGAGTTGAGAATCAGCAGTGCACCGGCTGCCGCATGGGCGTCCGCCCGCAGATGTGGAACCAGCTCCGCGAGGGCGAATTGCTCACCTGCGACAGTTGCGGCCGCCTGCTCTACTGGGACCCCGCCTTCGCGCCGGTGGCCAAATCGCCGCAGCCCGAAGCCGTCGGCCGGGCGAAATCGAAGATCGGCAACTCCCAAGCCGGAGGTTAGCCATGCGGCGCATCTGCGTGGACATGGATGAGGTCATGGCGGATACGCTGGCCGAGCACCTGCGCCGCTACAACCAGACCTTCGACGAAGAGATCCGGCCGCAGGATCTGGCCGGCAAGGGTCTGTGGGAGGTCACCCCGCTCGACCGCCAGGCGCAGTTGCGCGCCTTTCTCGACGCGGAAGATTTCTTCGAAGATCTGGCTCTGATGCCGGATGCGCAGCCGGTTCTCAAGGAACTCAGCCAGCGCTTCGAAGTCTTTATCGCCACCCAGGCCATGACCGTACCCAACTCGCTCGGCCCCAAGTATCGCTGGCTCCAGCGCCACTTCCCCTTCATTCCGCCCACGCACTACGTGTTTTGCGGCAACAAGAGCATTCTGCGCGCCGACTACCTGATCGACGATCTGCCCCGCAACCTGCTGCGGTTCGAGGGCCAGGGCCTGCTCTATACCGCGCCGCACAACCTCACCGCGACAGGCTTCGTCCGAGTCAACAATTGGCCGGAGGTGGCAGCGTACTTCGCCACGCAGACGGACTGATCCAGGTCTATTTCGATTCCGGCGCGGCTGGCCGCTGCTGTGCCGCCGGCCCGCTCTTCATCGCGGAGGCCGAACTCACCGCACGCAGCGGGATCGGTTGCGCCGGCGGAGCCTGGTGCATGGTCACAATAATGGCGTTGGCCGGCCGCTTCCCCGCGCACTGGTAGGAGTGCGGCGTGCTCGCGTCGAAGTAGATCGCGTCGCCGGCCTCCAGCGTGCAGGCTTGGTCGCCGTGGTGAATCTCCAGGTCCCCATCCAGCACGTAGAGGAACTCGAACCCCGGGTGTATGTGCGCCTTGGGCTCCATTTCTTTGGTCAGAGGCACAAACTCGGCAAAGTAGGGGTCCATGTGCCGGTCGGGAACCATGTAGCCCAGGCTCTCAAAGAAGTACATGGGCGCAGCTACGCCGGTCTGCGGCAGCCGTACTCGTTCTTTGCGGCGGTGGATCCGGAACAGCGCGTTGGGCTCGGTCTCAAAGAAATACGACAGGTCCTTGGAAAAGACCATGGCGATGCGGGAGAGATTGCGCAGCGTGGGCACCACACGGCCGGTCTCGAGCTGGGAAAGAAAACTGGCCGACAAGCCCGTATGCTTGCCCAGTTCCACCAGGCCCATTGACTTCTTCAGCCGCAGCCGTTTGATGCGCTCGCCGATGCGTTTCTCGGCAATAAAGCGCTCCGCGGTCTCCGGATCAACCTGGGTCTTTTGCGTCTCCTCGCTCTTGACCGCCAACTCCGCCATCTGCGCCTCCAGACTAACCAAGACATAGGATGCAACTCGGAGCGGATTGTTGTCCAGATCAAAAAATATTCCGATCTCACTAAATCATTCCTTGAGATGCGGCAGTATCGTATTCATCAGGGGGAAAACTCAATCCATCCCGTCAATACAGCTCAGGCTTCACCCAAAATCCTGCTCTCCGGCGCATCCGGAATGCTGGGAACAGTACTGCGCAAGGCGTTGGCGGCCAGGGGAGTGGAAATCCTGCAGCTGGTTCGCCGCAACCCGGTCGCCGGGGGCCAACTCCTGTGGAACCCAGTCGCCTCACCGGCCATTCCAGACACCGCGCTCCTCGAAGGTCTCCAGGCAGCCATCCATCTTGGAGGCGTCAACGTCGCCGGCCATCGCTGGACCCCTGCCTGGAAGCGCGAGATCCGCTCCAGCCGGGTAGAATCCACCCGCGCATTGGCCACGGCTCTGGCCGCGCTGTCCCAGGCGCCGCACACGCTGCTTGTGGCTTCTGCCACGGGCATCTACGGCGACCGCGGCGATGAGCTGCTGGATGAAGACTCAAACCCGGGCCGCGGATTTCTCGCCGATGTCTGCCAGGAGTGGGAAGACGCGGCCCGACCAGCCGTTGAGGCTGGCATCCGCGTCGTCAACCTCCGCTTTGGCGTCGTGCTCGGTCCCGGCCCAGGCGCACTGGCCAAAATGCTGCCCATCTTCCGTCTCGGCCTGGGCGGAAGGCTCGGCTCCGGCCGCCAGTGGATGAGCTGGATCAGCCTCGCCGACACCGTCGCCGCAGTCCTCTTCGCCCTGGACACCCCCACGCTCGCCGGTCCCGTGAACCTCACCGCCCCACAGCCGGCCACCAACGCCGAATTCACCCGCGCCCTCGCTCGCGCCGTCCATCGCCCGGCCGTTCTGCCCGCCCCAGCCTTTGCCCTGCGCCTGGCTCTGGGTGCAATGGCCGATGAAGCGCTGCTCTCCAGCGCGCGCGTCGTTCCCTCGAGCCTTTTGAACGCGGGATTTCAGTTCGCCCACCCCACGCTGGACTCCGCGTTGGCTGGGGCCCTCGCGCCAGCCGGGTAGCCCATCGCGCGGCGTTATCCTAGAGTGTCCGGCCGGCGCTGGTCTTGCCGGTCTCCGGAGGGAATCGTTCATGTCCGAAGAAAGCACACCATCCGTCCCAGCAACCCCTCCTGGCGCGCAAGCGCCCTCCGCCGCACCGCAGGCGCCGTCAGCTGCGTCTGCCCCACCCCAAGTGGCGACAATCGCCACGCTCGGCCAGTACGAGGGCCAGTCCGTCACCCTCAAAGGCTGGCTCTACAACTCGCGCGAGAGCGGCAAGCTGCTGTTCCCCATCTTTCGCGACGGAACCGGAACCGTGCAGGGCGTAGCGCACGTGAAAAGCGTCGCGCCCGAGGTCTTCGCGGCCCTCAAAGGCCTCACCCAGGAGTCCTCGGTCATCGTCACCGGCAAGGTTCGCGCCGACAAGCGCGCCCCGGGAGGTTTCGAGCTCGACGTTGAGAACGTCGAAGTTGTGCAGCGCGTCCCCGAGTCTGACCCCTATCCCATCACCCTGAAGGAGCACGGCGTCGACTTCCTCATGGAGCACCGCCATCTCTGGGTGCGCTCCCCGCGCCAGTCGGCCATCCTCCGCATCCGTGCCGAGATCATGCGCGCGGCCGCAGAATATTTCGACCAGAACGGCTTCATCCGCACCGATCCGCCCATCCTCACGCCCGCTGCCTGCGAGGGCACCTCGACGCTGTTCCCGGTGGACTACTTTGGCGAGCCGGCATTTCTCACTCAGTCCGGCCAGCTGTACATCGAGTCCACGGCGCTCGCCCTCGGCAAGGTCTACAGCTTTGGCCCCACCTTCCGCGCGGAAAAGTCCAAGACCCGCCGCCACCTGACCGAGTTCTGGATGATCGAGCCGGAAGTGGCCTACTGCGACCTGGACGGCCTGCTCGAGCTCGCGGAAAACTTCCTCTCCCACATCGTCCAGAGTGTGCTCAAGAATCGCGGCCCCGAGCTCACCGTCATCGGCCGCGACCGCGCCAAGCTGGAGGCCATCTTCCCGCCTTTCCCGCGCCTGCGCTACGACGATGCCGCCGAGATGCTCAACCAGGCTCATCGCGATGGCCATTTGGAAGCCCCCTTCGAGTACGGCAATGACTTCGGCTCGCCCGACGAGACCTGGCTCTCCAATCAATTCGACCGCCCGGTCATGGTCAATCGCTATCCGGCCGATGTGAAGGCCTTCTACATGGAGCCCGACCCCAAGGACCCGCGCCTCGCTCTCTGCGTCGACGTGCTGGCCCCCGAGGGCTACGGCGAAATCATCGGCGGCTCGCAGCGCGTGTCTTCCTACGAATTGCTAAGCAGCCGCATTGATGACCACAAGTTGCCGCGCGAAGCCTTCCAGTGGTACCTCGATCTGCGCCGCTACGGCAGTGTTCCCCACTCCGGCTTCGGCATGGGCATCGAACGCGCCGTAGCCTGGATTTGCGGCCTCGACCACGTCCGCGAAACCATCCCCTTCGCCCGCACCCTGCACCGGATTTATCCATAAACTGAGCGAACCGGAACGAGCATAGGCAGGGGTTTTTCAGCCGGATTAGCTAAGTCTAGCTAATCCCTGATATTCTGGCAGCATGGAAGTCAACATCCATCACGCCAAGACCAACCTCTCCCGCCTCATCGTTCAGGCCGAAGCCGGAGATGAGGTCATCATCGCCCGTGCCGGCAAGCCCGTAGTCAAGCTCGTGCCGGTGACGGCGCCAAAGCCGCGCAAGTTCAAGGCTGGAGCATTGAAGGGGCGCCTCTTCGTCCCCGATAATTTTCTGGATCCGGACCCTGAACTCGAAGCACTCTTCAACGACGATCCGATTTTTCCCGGTGAAATCCCCGCGAAGATGGCCACTGCGGCCCGGAAAACCAGGGCCCGACGATGAGGGTCCTTTTGGATACCCACGCCATTCTCTGGTGGCTGATTGATGACAAGAGGCTTTCGCGGACTGCGCGCGCAATCATTGAGGACTCATCCCACACCCGGTTGGTGAGCTACGCGTCGCTATGGGAGACGGCAATCAAGATGAGTGGTGGCAAGCTCACCGTAAGGGAGCTCACCTTTCCTGAAATTCCCGCCCTGCTGCGAAGATACGAGTTCCAATTCCTGCCCATTCGGCTGGGCGACCTGGAGCGGTTGCAGTCTCTGCCATGGCATCATCGCGATCCATTCGACCGGCTCCTGATTGCGCAGTCGATCGAAGAACAGATTCCGCTGATCACCTCAGACTCATGGGTGGAGGACTACAGGATCGAAACGATCTGGTAAGCCGCGCTGCAAGTCTGCCGGACAGCTCCTTCACACCTGCATCACTTCCACTTCCTTCTTCCGCGAGAGCTCTTCCATGCGGCGAATCTCTTCGTCCGTCATCTTCTGCACTTCTTCCAGAGCCCGCTTCTCCTCGTCCTCGCTGATCTTCTTTTCCTTGGCCAGCTTCTTCATCACGTCGTTGCCGTCGCGGCGCACGTTGCGGATGGCGGTCTTGTGCTCCTCGAGCACCTTGTTCAGGTGCCGGACCACGTCGCGCCGCCGATCCTCGGTCATGGGCGGAACCGGCACGCGGATCACCTTGCCGTCGGACTGCGGATTGAAGCCCAAGTCGGCGCCCTGCAGCGCCTTCTCAATGTCCTTGATGATGCTCGGATCCCAGGGCGAGATCAGAATCAGCTGGGCTTCAGCCGAAACTTGAGCCAGCTGATTGATGGGCGTGTTCGTGCCGTAGTAGTCCACCTTCACCTGGTCGAGCATGTGCACGCTGGCCCGGCCGGTGCGCGTGGAGGCCAGGTTGGCCTGGAATGTGGCCACGGCCCCGTCCATCCGCCGCCGCAGGTCTGTCGAAAGTTCTTTAAGCGCCGGAATCCCGGCCATGAATGAGCCTGCCATAAGGTTTCGTCCTCGTAAAGGCAATTACCAACGGCTATTCTACTAAAATTGCCTGGAACCGCAGTTTACCCCTTCGAAGAAATTGGCGGATCACTCAGGCTCGCCAGAGGAGTATGAAACCCAAAAATACCGACAAATTAGGAATCCCGCCCCCAACGCGCAAACGAGACCGCAGGTGAATCCAATTTCAAAACATGGTTCGACAGCCGACTTCGGGCCGGAGAAGTTGATAAAAATGAGTGCGTAGCTGACCCCCGTACCGACTAGTAAGAAGATCGTGCCCATTCCGATCAGGACACCAATAAATCCAAGCACTATTTTCATTGCACCGCCATTGCGAATCAACAGCTACGCCACGACCGTGAGACCCGTGGCCGCTGCCTGCTCATGCGCATGATAGCTCGACCGCACCAGCGGCCCGCTCTCAACATGCCGGAAGCCCATCTTCAGCGCCTCGGTCTTCAGCTCGGCAAACTCTGGCGGCGTGTAGAGCCGCGCCATGGGCAGGTGATCGCCCGAGGGCCGCAGGTATTGCCCGATCGTCAAAATGTCGCAGTGCACAGCCGCCAAGTCGCGAAACACATGAAGCAACTCGTGCGTCTCCTCGCCCAGCCCCACCATCACGCCCGACTTCGTAATCCCCGCCGGATTCAGTTCCTTCGCATAGCGCAGAAGCTCCAGCGTCCGCTCGTACCGCGCCCCGGAGCGCACCACGCGATACAGCCGCGGCACACTCTCCGTGTTATGGTTCAGCACCTCAGGCCGCGCCTCGACGACAATCCGAATCGCTTCCCGGTTCCCCTGGAAGTCCGGAATCAGCACCTCAACGCGGCACCCCGGCGCCTGGCGGCGAATCTCGTCGATCACCATCGCAAACGCCCGCGCCCCGCCTACCAGGTTGTCGTCGCGATTCACGCTCGTGATCACCGCGTGCTGCAACCCCAGCGCAGCCACAGCCTCGGCCACGCGTCGCGGCTCGTCAAAGTCGATCGGCTCCGGCCGGCCCTTGGGCACCGCGCAAAAGCCGCAGCGCCGCGTGCACAGGTTGCCCAGCATCATGAACGTCGCCGTCTTCTGGTGCCAGCACTCGCCGATGTTGGGGCAGTGCGCGCTCTCGCACACCGTGTGCAGGTTCAGTGAGCGCGCCAGCCGCTTCAGGTCGTGGTAGTTTTCTCCCACCGGTGCGCGCGTCTTCAGCCACTCCGGCTTGGGAGCGGGCGTCTTCTGCGCCGGCGCAATTTGGACCAGTTCCATCACGGTCTTCATTGTATCTGGAACGGAGTCGAGGCGGTTCCAATCGGAGGGACGGAGTGAGCCCATCCGAGCCGGCCTCGCTTCTCGAATTAAGGCGCAGGCATCAGCTCAAGCGTCCGCGCAATCATGAGCGCCGCCCGTGCCGGCTGGTTCGTGCTCGTATCGATCGATAGCTTCGGCTCGGGCATATAACTTGCGTCGAAGCTGCCTTCTCCGTGCAACTGCTCGAACAGCGCCACCGAGGTCAGCTTCTTGTATTGCAATCTTGACAGGCTGCCCATGCGCCGCTTCAGCTCTGAGAGCGGGCAGGTCAGCTCAATGAAGTCTACCTCGCCGCCCGCCGCGCTCACAGTACTCATTGTCCTGCCAATGAACTCGGGCCGCACCGTGGCCTCCGGCGCGAAGGTAAAGATCATCCCAGGCAGTTGGCTGCGACCGGCCTGCTCGAAGACCGAAAGCCAGACCTGCTCGCGCAGCTGCACAAACTGCGGGCTGCCGAAGTCGAATACAGAAAGCAGCAGATCCACGACGAGATGGTTGTGGAAGAGCTTGTAACCGGTGATGGCCACAAGCTCCTGCGCAACGGTAAGCTTGCCCGTGGCAGGCAAGCCGTAAATGAAGATCAGCCGCATTCCAGGTTTCTCCTTTGCGACAGTCTCCAGGTAGTATTCATCACCGCTCATTTCTTCTACTCCTCCACGGGTGCCCTTCCGGACCGTGCGCAGGCTTGACCTACTGATCCCACCTCGCAAGTTTGCCGTGCCTGATGTTGCGTTTCCCCGGAGCTTCGGCGGCACTGACCTGGAGAACGCCGACGAGGGTCAAAGGCGGAACAGAACAACTGTGGGAAGGTATGTGCAGCATGGGCAAAAGGGTACCATTTTGCGGCCTGGCTGCAAGAGGATTGTTCGCTCGCGCTAGCGGAGCCTTTCCCGTACCTCGGGCCTGACCAGGTAAAGAAAGAAGACCAGGTTCAGCAGCCCCTGCACCAGCGCCGCTCCCTGGTGCAGGCTGGAGAAGATCCATAGGTTGTAGACCACCAGCATGAAAACTGCGGCCAAAGCCAGCGCCCATGCCCAGCGGAAGAGCATCAGCAGCCCCCCGCTCGCGGTGAAAAACCCGGCAGCAAAGATCAGAAACATGGGCGGATAATGCCGTCCGCCCACCACGCCCACGATGATCACCCCGGCCAAAGCCATCAAATAGAGGCTGATGGCCGCCAGCCCCGGCAGCCGGAGCAGGTCGGGAAGCAACGGCAGCCCGCCCTTTGGACCTTCGTCTGTCATAGCGTGTGCAGATACGCCAGCAGGTCACTCATCTGGTCGTCGGTCAGCTGCGTCGCGGGCATCATGTTGCGGCCATGGAAAATCACATTGCTCAGCCGCTCATCGGTGGGCGGCGCGCCGCTGGGCATGGCCTGCACCTTAGTCAGTGCCTGCAAGCCGGGACCGTTCAGCGGCCGGGTATCGTTGGGCCGGTGGCACTTGCCGCATTTCACGCGATAGACCTGCGCCCCTCTGGCTTCTTCGGGCGTAAACAAGGACTCCGCCTTCGAGGGTGGCAATGAGCGGCAGCCGGCCGATGCCAGGGCACAGGCCATGAGAGCGATGCTGAATGCAAGACTCGATGTGCGCATCTTGCCTCTAATGATACAAGCCCTACTCCGCCGCTGCGATGGCCTCTGCAATGCGGTCGATGGCCTCCACTTCCGCGTCGCTCCCCGGCCGGTGCCCGTTTGCCAGTATGGAAAAAGCCAGCGTCTTGCCGCTGGCCGTGGTCAGGTAGCCGCTCAGCGCATTGGCTTCATTGAGCGTGCCGGTCTTGGCCCACAGCCGGCCTTTCAGCGAGGAGTTCTTGAAGCGGTTCACCAGCGTGCCGTCCACACCGGCGATTGGGAAAGTGTCGCGCCAGGCCCCGCCCCACTCTGTACGCGAGGCGTAGCTGAGCAGTTGTGCGTAGGCGCGCGGAGCAATGCGGTCGTCGGGGCTCATGCCCGAGCCGTCATAGAGAAAAAAGTCGCTGTCGTTCACCCCCGCCTCCACCAGAAACTGCCGCACTACGCGCGAGCCCTGAGCAAAGCTGCCGTCCGTGCCAAAGGTCTTGCCCAGCAGGCGCAGCAACAGTTCGGCATGCAGATTCTGGCTCACCTTGTTGGTCACCGTGACGTCCTCGATCATCGGAATGGAAACGTGCGTGGCCAGCGCCCGGTGGCCCTCAAGCGGCGCCACGATTCTATCCTGCGACGATGGGCCGATATGGACTGGCTGGGCGCGCTCGGCCGCGAATTCGGCTGTATCAATGGAAAACTTGTGCCGCGAAACAGCCGAGCCCGTCACCGTGACGCCGCGGCCCAGCAGCGCCTGCTTGAAAGCAGCCGCGGTGAACTCGGCCGGGTCCTCGACCGCCATGCCGGCATGCAGTCCGTTGGCCGGAGCCGTGCCCCAGGCGCGCACCAGTAGAGCTCCCGGACGCCGGTCCAGGCCGGGGTGCGCCGCTTGCCCGGCGGGCGTCGAAGTCATATCGTTGTCCAGCGCGTAGTAGTCCACATTGGGAACCCAACCCGCCACTGTTGTGCTCGGTGAGGCTTGGTCGGCCGCGATATTCAGCTCGATGGTGTTATCCGCAAAGCTGAGCGCGGAGACAGGCGCGCCGTAGCTCCATTGCAGATCGTCCCAGCCCCAGCCCTCGCCATAGGGCTCGTCGACGAAGAAGGTGTCGTCGCCCACCACGCTGCCGTCCACCGTCCGCACGCCGGCCTGTTCCACCTGTTCGGCCAGCAGGTCAAGAACGTCCATGGCCTCGACAGGCTTTTCGGGCTCGGCTGGCGCGGCGCCAGGCGCGGCGGCAGGAGCACCCAGAGCCGCGCCAGCCTGCGCGGTCTGCGGTGGGCGATAGGGGTAGCGGCGGGCGCTCATCGTGGGGTCGCCGCAGCCCAGCAGCACAATGTCTCCGTGCAGCACGCCTTGGGGGTCGATCACGCCATCGGCCACCACGTTGGTGGTCCAGGTCAGGTCCTGCACCGGAAGCAGGGCGAAGGCCGCGGCCGTAGTGGCCAGCTTGGCATTCGAGGCAGGGGTAAACAGTCGGCTATCGTTGAAGCCATAGAGAACCAGCCCGTCGAGCGTCTTGACGCTGATGCCGAACTCCGCTTGGCTCAGGGACGGCTCAGAGAGGATTGCCTGAATCTTCTCCGCCAGCTCCGTATTGGGCGGAACCGCAGGCTTGGCAGCGGGTTTGGCGGTGCGCGGGTGGGCCTGAGCGTGCAGAAGGAAGGGGAACAAGGCAACAGCCAGAAGAAGCGCGGGGAATCGCCACGGGGCCTTCATGCACGGAGTTTAGCAGGAAGGAACGAGGCTGCGGGGTACCATTGTGGTTGGGCCGAGCCTTCTGCGCGCGCGGACACGATGCGGCGCCGAACCGAGGTCATTGAAGTTGAGCGGACTGATAAATGATTTGAGCCATTAGCCAGAAGGGGTCGCGAGGATTGTATGACGTCGAGACTAGCCCTGAAGTTCGGAATCGTCGGGATTACTATAGGCGCCGCAGTGGTGCTTTTATGGTGGTTTGTTCGAATCTCCGATCCATTCCATTTTCCGACTGTAGGACAGACCCCACCAAACTATACGGAACCCCTGTTGCTCACGATTTTGGATGACAGTGTTTTCGTTCTTTGCCCTGGAAGCCTTCTCCAGGTGTTCACTCTGGAAATGCGGGGATGGCTCGCTTGGTTCATGTGGATATTGGCAGTGTTACTCAATGGTCCGATTTACTACGCTATTGGTCTGTTGGTTGGAATATTACCGAGGAGAGAAAAAACCAAAGGCGTTAGGGCAAAAGGAGCATGACCAGTGGGCAAAATTTATTGAAAGAGCAACAACCACTTCGGGGAACCGCGGCTCCGTGGAAGCTGCGCACCCGCACGCTCGAGCTGGGCCGGCGCACACTCGTCATGGGCGTGGTCAACATCACGCCCGACTCTTTCAGCGACGGCGGCCGTTTCCTCGATCCGCAAGCCGCAGTGGCCCACGCGCTCGAATTGCTGGACGAAGGCGCGGACCTGCTCGACCTGGGCGCGGAGAGCACGAGGCCGGGATCGCGGGCCGGTTCTTCCTTTGCGGGATCGGACCAATCGACTTCTGCTCCAGCCGTCAGCGCGGATGAAGAGCAGGCGCGTCTTCTGCCGGTTCTCGAAGCTATCCTCAAGACGCGCCCGGAAGCAATCATCTCTGTCGATACCTACAAGGCCGCAACGGCGCGGGCCGCGCTCGCCTGCGGGGCCGAAATCGTCAACGATGTGAGCGGCCTTTTCTGGGATTCGGAGCTCGCTTCAGTGTGCGCAGAAACGGGCTGCGGTGTGGTGCTGATGCACACCCGCGGTCGTCCGCACGAATGGGCCACGCAGCCGCAATTCGTCCCGGATGAGCTGCTCAGAACGGTGCACTCCGGATTGCAGTTGAGCCTCGATCGCGCCGCCGCCGCCGGCATCGCCGTCGAGTCCATCGTGCTCGACCCCGGCTACGGTTTCGGCAAGCGCGGCGAGGAGAACTTCACCCTGCTGGCCCGGCAGGCGGAGCTGCTCCTGCTGGGCCGTCCGCTGCTGGCAGGCTTGAGCCGCAAGTCGTTTCTGGGCCAGACCCTCGCGCCACTCCACGCGGGTAAGACGGCGCAGGTCGAGGCGCGCGAGCCAGCCAGCCTGGCCGCGATGGTGGCCGCCATTCTCCACGGCGCATCCATCGTGCGCGTTCACAAAGTGCGCTCTGCCGTCGAGGCAGCGCTGGTGGCGGATGCAGCGCGGACCCAGCAGACCGAGCTGGGCTGATCGCCTGCCGCGGCCGGTCGTCTGCAAAATCCGCGCCGCCGGCGGTGTTCCAATGTGAGCATACGCACCATTCATCCCGTCTTAGGATGATGCATGAGTCGATCGCTCTGCTGGAGGTTTCGGTTGCGTCGAGGTTGAGGCCGAAGCCGAGGCCGGGTGCGATAACCAACTCCCGAATCGCTCGTCAAGCCGGTACGCCGTCACACCAATCCTTTGACCGTGAATCAACTAGGAGCTTAGCCATGAAGATTGTCAAGAAGAAGAGTCGAATCCAGATGGCCCGCGAGATTATCGCCAATCTGAGGCGAGAGATGGACAGGCCTCGGCTAACCGAGTCGGTGCGCAATGGCATCAGCGCTTCAGTCCCGCTCATCCCTGAGCCCGTCACCCATTTCCGGCCGTCGCGTCCCGTGCAAGCTTCCAGCTCCTAGCTGACCCCAACCTTGTACCGCGGCCAAAGCGGCCGCAGTGCATCGTGGTCGATCTCGGGCGCCCCGTCGCACTCCACTTCAATCACCGTTGCTGGCTGGTCCGGCGCCTTCAGAGGCAAGCCGGTCAGCCGCAGCGACCACTCATCCTGCGTAAACTGTACCGCTTCGCCTGTCTTCACCAGCCGCGCCGATTTCGCCTTCGTCTTCAGTCCGCCGATGGCGATCACCGCCTCTGGCGCAAAGAAGCTCAGCCACTCCGCCGCAGGCGTGTGTCCTGGCCAGTACTGCTGGTGGATGTAGAGCCTGTTGCCGCGCCGCGTATAGTTGGCGTTCGAGTTCCAGCCAAACTCGCCCCGCTCCGCGCCGTAGATGGCCTTCCCGTTGGTCTCGAGCCATTTGCCCACGGTCTCCAGCACGGTCACTGACTCCTCGGGGATCGATCCGTCCGGCTTGGGCCCGATGTTGAGCAGGTAATTCCCGCCTCCGCGTGCGCAGTTGGCCAGGTTAGCGACTATCGTCTTGGGCGTCTTCCACGAGTCGTCCCCGCGGTTGAAGCCCCAACTGTCGTTCAGCGTCATACAGCTCTCCCACGCCCGCCCCGTCTCCGCCGCGCGAATCTCCTGCTCCGGCGTGCCAAAGTCTCCGGGCAGTCCATTGCGGTCGTTCACAATGATCTCCGGCTGCAGTTCGAAGACCATCTTGTTCATCCGCTCCGATTCCCACTCCGCCGCCGTGAGCGGCCAGTCCACGTCGTACCAAAGCACATCGATCTTGCCGTAGTTAGTCATCAGCTCGCGGATCAGCCCGTGGGTGTACTCGACGAACCGCCTGCGCGCGGCTGGGTCTGTCTTGCAGGTGGCGCCGTCCGGGTGGTGCCAGTCCATCAGCGAGTAGTAGAAGCCCACCCGCAGCCCCTCGGCCCGCGCTGCGTCCACAAACTCGCGTACCAGGTCGCGGCCCGGCCCCTGCCTGGGAGCGCAATAGTCGGTCAACTTGGTGTCCCAGTGGCAAAAGCCCTCATGATGCTTGGTGGTCATCACCATGTACTTCTGGCCGGCTGCCTTGGCCAGCCGCGCCCAGTCGCGCGCAGCGTTCGACTTGGGCTTGAAGTGCTTGGCCAGCAGCTCATATTGCAGCAGCGGAATGCCTTCCACCTGCTTGGCCCACTCATGCTGCCCGATCACCGAGTAGAGTCCCCAGTGGATGAACATGCCGAACTTGGCCTCGTGCCACCAGGCCATCCGCTCAGCGCGCGTGGCTGCCTGCGCCGTCTTGGCGGGCGAGGCCGCCTGCCCAGCCGCGGAGGCAATCGCTTCCGTGTTTGCGGCGGTCAGAGCCAGGGCTCCTGCTGCGCCAATCTGCTTCAAAAACTGCCGTCTCGAACTTTCGCTCCACTCCATCGTGCTCTCCCCCGCACGGCAAAGCCTGGATGCCCAGGTCTCGTCCGCCGCGGCGGATGAGACCTGGGACCCAACACTGAAACTGCTTGTGCGTCGAGGGAAATATAACAGCCGGAGCCGGGTGGCGCGAATTGCGCCGCGCCGCTCAGTGACTATGATGCCCGAAGAGCCCTCGGCCCCCGTGATGGCCGCCGCCCGACATCTTTGGCGCCTTGTAGGAAGAGTGGAAACTCGACTCCCCGCGTCCTCCTCCGAACATGTGCCTTCCGCCCGCTTGTCTTGGAGCCGACTCGGCCAACTCACGTCCGCCGCCATAGGCTCGCGGTTGGGCATTGGCCCGCGGCTGGGAGTAGCTGCGCCCTGCAAAGTCGTTGCGCGGGTAGCTTCCAGACTGGCCGCGCCATACCTGCTGTCCCGCGAAGGGCGAGAGCGGCCGCGCCGCATAGGCCTGCTGCACGTTCGCGGCAAAGCCGCTCCCATAGCCGTAGCCGGGCCTTGCGTAAGCCTGCAGCCGGTTGTACCCGTAGTCACGCGTCGCCGGCTGAATGGCATTCCCCGAATATCCGCGGTTAAAGGCTTCCCCGCTGCGGTGATACGCGTAGTTCACTCCCCTGCGCGCGGGCGGACGGCTGAAGCCTGGCGCGGCAGCCTGGCTGCCAAACCGGTTGTAGCCCTGCTGCGGATGGCCAAAGCCGTTGGGTGCGCGGTTGATCCCGCCCCCTTGCGAGCCGTAATACCCGCCGCCGGGCCCGCCCCAGCGCGCCACTGTCGTGCTCTGCGAGGTGTACGGCGACTGGTGGAAGAAGATCGATGAAGTCAGCCAGTTCAGCGCCCAGCCGGCCCAGCCAAAAGGCGTGTGGCTGAAGGCCTGCAACGCGATGCCCAGACCAAAGCGCACAGGCGCTGACCCGGCGAACGAATCCAGCGCCCCGATCAGCGAGAAGCCCGGATATGGCTGCACCGGCTGCCCGTAGACGTCCCACGGGTTATAGGCCGGCACATATACCACCTGCGGAGTGGACGGCGCCAGCTGGATGTAACCCTGCTGATAGGTCACCGTCTCCTGTGGCGTGCTGCGCAGCGAGCCCGCATCCTCGGCCCGCTGCCGCATCAGTTGGATCGTCTCCAGCATGTCCTGCGGCTGGTTGTAGTAGGCGTTGCCCACGTCGGTGGTCCAATGCAGATCGCGATTCATCAGGTCGAGCACCTGCGGAAACGCGGTGAGCGCCTTCACGCTGGGGTCCCAGTTCTGCTGCGCGTCGGCAGAGTAGGCAATCTGCTCCGGCGCGGCGTGGCCCTGGGCGTGGATCCAGTTGTCGGCGTCGATCACCTGCGCGGGATAGGTGGAAGCAGCCAGAATTTGCGCAACCAGCGTGTCGGGATAAAGCGCGATGGGCGCAACCAACTGCTCAAGCTGTTCAGCAGCAAAGGCTTGCCCACCCTGCTGCGGCTGCGCAAAAGCTTGCCGGGGGTCCGGCTGCGCAGGATCGGCATAGGGTTGCCGATCGTAGGCCTGCTGAGCCGGGTAGCCTTGGGATTGCCCATACTGCGGCTGGCTATATAGCGGTTGAAGGTAACCCTGTTGGCTCTGCGGGTAGGTCGCGTAGTTCGGGTTGCTCTGCGGGTAGGGGGAGTTGGTGTATTGCGGGGGCTGCTGCCAGCCCGGCTGAGCCGCCAGGTTTTGCCCGGCCAACAAGACCACGATCATGGCCAATCCGGCTTGTCGGCCGCTAGGCCCGGCTAGAGCTTGCACGGTCGGAGAAGAGTCAACGGAAAGAGCGGAAGGCGACGCAGTGCGCGCTGGGCGCAGGCAGGATTGGGGTTTCATATTCCCTCACAATGGCCCGGTGGTTCCCCCCGTGAAACGGTCGAAGTCGTTCATCCGTTCGCGCCGGCCGCCCAGGCAGCCGTCCGGCACGGAACGGATGTCTAGACACGGGCCGCCCGAGTTAGTTGCGGGGAAATCTTCGGATTGTCGGGAAAGATTTTGCCGTTTCGTTGAGGGTCAAGCTCCTCCCGCAGGAACGGGGCAAATCAGCCGCGCCTGGTTGCCCTTGCGCGAACGCGCGGAGTGGCCGAACCAGGAGGTCTCTCCGGGTTCGGCTCGGTGAATTGGTCGTGCAGAACCACGTTGAGCAGTGATTTATGGACCCTGATGCGGCCGTTGTATTCAATAAGGCCGAGCTTGCGGAAGCGGTTCATGAAGAAGCTGACGCGGGAACGCGTGGTGCCGACCATTTCTGCCAGAGCCTCCTGCGTAATGGGCGGAATCAATTGTTCCGGCGACCCCGCCTCGCTGTATTCGGCCAGCAAAAGCAGAACCCTCGCCAAACGCTTCTCGCTGGAGTTGAAAAGCTGATCGACCAGGTCGGCTTGTGTTCGCATGCTCCGGGCCAGCAGGAATTTCATGTACATGTCAGAGAAGGCGTGCTCCTCGTGCATGACGCGAATCATCTCTTCCCTGGCTATCTTGAGGGCTGTACAGGCCACAATGGCAGAGGCGGTGGCCAAGTGGAGCCCGCCCACACTAGCCAGCGACTCCTCTCCTATGAATTCTCCGGCGGAGAGAAGCGCGACCGTAGCCTCTTTACCTTCCGGTGAGACCACGGTGAGTCTCGCGCGGCCTGTTCGAAGATAGAAGATGGCGTCTGCCGCATCTCCCTGCGAAAAGAAGATCTGTTTGCGGTTCAAATGGACGACGGTTCGTCCTACTCCAGCCTCTTCCAGAAATGCGGCGAGGTCAAAGACCATGCTTCTCACCTCAGCCAATCGAATGGCCTGTCCAGGGTGCGGTCATCCCGGGAGCAGTTCGGAAGCGTGCGTGACCGCTTCAGCCTTGAGGGAGCCGGAAAATCCATCATGCCTTCCCGGTTGGCTGCCATCATACTCCCATCCTCAAAGCCTGGACGGCCATTTCTTCTGACCGTGCCCAGTGGGCTGCATCTCTATCCACTGCGCCAGGGGCCCCGCCAGACAGCGCGGAAAGATTCTGCGCCAACTTCGAACGGCCGGCAATCTCCAAGTTGCTCTTGGGGTGTGGCTTTGGATGCAGGCTGGAGTGAGGTCTTCGATAAAAGTCTCATTAGCCTTGCGAAAAGGTTACCCTAATACTCGCGAGAGTTACTTAAGGACGGTGGACTATGTCAGCTGCAATGCGTTTGCTGGCCTTGATTCTGCTATAAACACCGTGTAGCCGGTCGGTTCAAGATTCCCCTTTGAACGGCCGGAACAGGGAAACGTGCCGGGACTGGGGAGTTTTCGGCACAGCTTTCCACGAATCTTTCAGCTTTGCAGCCTTCCCGTCCGGCATGGCCCCTGTGCGTGTGTTCAGGGTCGCCACCGATCTTGAGGCATAAGAGGTCGAACCCATGATTACCTCGCGATTAAGGATGCTCAAAGCAATCTCGCTGGCACTCATTCTGCCCGGGTTGGCAGGTTTGATCGCGTCCGCTATGCTCTCCGTCCATTATCTCGACACCATGCCCAAGTGGCCGTCCCCCGAGGAGCTGCGCACCGTCGCGCGCAACATCCACGGCATCACCGTCTACCAGACCGCGCAGGAAGACCGGATCCTCAACCTGATGGAATACTCCTCGGTTGGCGTGTTTGTTGCCGGCCTTGGCCTGGGTCTCGTGTACCTGGAAAAATGGGGCGCAAGGCAAATGCGCGACTCTCAGGAAGACGATCGGCTGAGCGAAGATTTCGGATAGCCCGACCCCCGCACACAGTCTTCTACAATGGACCGATGCCCGAACTGCCTGAAGTGGAGACCATCGCACGCGGCGTAGACGCACGCGTCCGCGGAGACCAGATCGTTGAAGCCTGGTTCGGCAGCCACCGCGAGCCGTTCAAGACCCTACCTGCCCGCCAGGCCAAAGGCCTTGAGGGCTGCACCATTCTAGGCGTCCATCGCACCGGCAAGCACATCGTCTGCGAGCTGGGCACTGGCCCTGCGGGCGGCAGCCCTTTGGATGGGAGCTGCACCAATCCAACGGCCCAATGGATCGTCCATCTGGGCATGACCGGTCGACTGCTGGTCACCACGCCGGACGGGCCGCTCGCCGGCCATACCCACGCTCGCCTGCGCCTCCAGAGCGGGCGGGAGATCCGTTTTGTCGACCCGCGCCGCTTTGGCCGTCTCGAGTTTCGCGATCTAGCCCGCAGCGCGGCTTTTCTGGGCGCAGGCTTGGAACCCCTCACCATCGCCGCCGAGCCGTTTGCTGGCCTGTTTCGCGGCCGCAAGCTGGCCATCAAGGCCGCGCTGCTCAACCAGACGCTGCTCACCGGCGTGGGCAACATCTACGCGGACGAGAGCCTGTTCCGCGCCGGTATCCGCCCTCGCCGCCCCGCCGGCCGGCTCACCCGCGCAGAGCTGGAGCGGCTCCGCTTGGCCCTCGTCTCTGTCCTCCAGCACGCCATCCGCTTGGGCGGCTCGTCCGTTTCCGACTACGTTGACGCCGACGGAGTTCGCGGCTTCTTTCAGCTGGAGCATTGCGTCTACCTGCGCACTGGCCAACCTTGCCGCCAGTGCGGAACTCCCATCCGGCGCATCCTTGTCGCCGGCCGGGGCACGCACTACTGCCCGCAATGCCAGCGGTAAGAGCCTGTCTATTGTTTTCTGGATTATTCCAGCATTCTGAATTCCAGAATGCAGAAAACTGAAGCTTCGCAAGATTCGCAACTCTTTGAAAACATAAGGAAAGCATAACGGCCCGGCAATTGCTATATGGAGGGTGCCAGTGATGTACCGGCTGCTGGAAAGAATCCCGGCCAGCCACGAGAACAGCAGGAGCCCGGCAAGAGCCACCGCCTACGTAGCGGCCCCTCAAAAGGGGAAACCGGCCGGGAAAGACCTGCAGAAGGCGCGGCGGATATAACCGCCGTCCTCAAGCAACTTGGGAGGCCAGTGACCAGCGCAGGACAGCAAAACGCCACTCCTCTGAGGAGTGGCGTTTTGCTGTCCTGGGGCCATATCCCTTCGGAAATGGCGGAATTTCCCCCTTGCCGGCCGCAAAGGACGCTTGCCAGCCGGGGCGCTTGCCTGTAGTATCAGACTTGCCTATCAAGCAGCTGACGCGAGCCACCCGAAAAAGGGCAGAGCGCGCTCGCCGCTGAGCAAGGACGTTTCGCCGCTTCGATTATTTCTTCATCAGGCACATGCGGCGGATACTCCCATAGGAAGGGCATTACCAGAGGAAATGCACCGGCTGAGCCGAATCGATTCAGAGAACCGGAGGGAGTTCCTGCGGGGTTCCTGTCGAGAGTTCGGCAAGGCAGAAGCGGCGCCATTCTTCCGGGGATTGTGGCAGGTTGCGCGACGCAGAATTGTGTTGCAGACTGCCGGATGTCCTTAAGAGCGGTTCTCCAGTGGGTGTACCCCGGAACCGCTGCATTGAAGTGGCTTTTTCTTGATGAAGAGCCGCCGATAGCGGAACCGCAAAGGGCACGTGAGTTGTGGGTCCGCTCGAGTTATCAGATCGCAGGCTCAGGAGTCTCCAGTCCCTACCAGGACTCTTCGGCAGGCAAAAGGAAGTTCAGCAGCAGAGCGGCTGAGCCCGGAAACGCAATGCACCAGACAGCACATTGCCAGGAAGTAAACGCATGACGACAGATTCGACGCAGCCCCAGACTGAACTGGGGCCAGCCCCGGCCAATGGCCAGGTGCAGTCGCAAGGGCATCGGCGCCGTCGGCGCCGCCGCAAAAACAAGAACAGTCAACAGAGCGCGCCGCCGGGGCAGCCGGGCCTTGTGCAGTCCCCGCCCGCGCCCTCACCTTCAGTCGTCCCGGCCCAGCCTGTCGCACAGGCCGCGCCTCCCCCACCGAGGGCTTCCCACCAGTCGCATCAGGGACAGGGCCAGGGGCGACAAAAGAAGAAGAAGTTCTTCCAAAAGGGTTCCGCCTCCGCTTCCCAGCCCGGCAACAACACCACAACCCATCAGCCCGGCAATACCATGGGCGGCTCACAGGGCAAGCGCAAGGGCAAGCAGAGGGGGCCGCGCGAGTTTGTCGGCCCCATGGATCACAGCTACCGCGCCGTCAACGGCAACGTGGCCGACGGCCCTCCATCGACCATTCAGATCACCAGCAACGGCCACAGCGGCTACTACCAGGAATCCTTTGCCGCACCCGCAGCGACCGTGCGCGAAGACAGCCCCACGCGCATCTTCTGCTTCATTGAAGATCTCTTCTTCCAGGCAAAGATCATTGAAACCTCGAAGAAGCTCGGCGTCAAGGTGGAGTTCGTCAAGGGCGACAAGGAATCGGTCTCGCGGCTCACGGATCTGGCGGAGGCCGACCGCCCCGCGCTGGTGGTGTTTGACCTCAACAATCTCAACGCCAAGCCCATGACGCTCATTCCCAAGTTCAAGACCAAGTTCAAGAAGGCGACCTCGATTGTGGGCTTCTTGAACCACCTGCAGGGCGACCTGAAGCTGAAGGCGATCGAAGCGGGCTGCGACTCGGTCATGCCGCGCTCCGCCTTCTCGCAGACCTTGCCCAACCTGCTGCGCCGCTACGGCCTGGAAGAGGAAGAAGACAACTACCCGCAACCCGTTTAGACCGCAGGGCCGCATACGCTAAAACACGAGGGGCGACCGCAGAGACGGCCGCCCTTCTGTTTGGTGCGAAATTGCTCGCGACTGGCCATTTTATCCCGGTGGCCAGGTCATCTCGCGTCCGCCCAGCAGGTGCAGGTGCAGATGGTTCACCGTCTGCCCGCCGTCGCTGCCGGTGTTGACCACGATGCGGTAGCCGTCGGCCAGGCCCTTGTCGCGCGCAATCTCCGCCGCTGCCCAAAGCAGGTGCCCCAGCAGCGCCCGCTTGCTTTGGTCCGTATCGATCATCGACGGAATGTGCTCCCGCGGCACAATCAGCACATGCACCGGGGCCTGCGGATGGAGGTCGGCGAAGGCGTAGCCCAACGCATCCTCATAGATGGGTGTGGAGGGAATCGCACCTTCAACAATCTTGCAGAACAGGCAGCTCATAGCGACCCCAGTGTACAAGCCTGCGCCTGCACTGCGACCGCTCCCGCAAGGGCATTTGTCCGGGCTGACTCAAACCGGTTACAGGGGCAGCCCCGCTCAGGCGCCGGAGTTCGGCTTCCACAGGCCCGCGATATTTCCTTCCACGTCTGCAAACCACGCAAAGGTTCCTGACGGAATCTCGACCGGCGGCACAATTGTCTTGCCGCCTTCGATCTCCACCGTCTTCAGCAAAGCGGCTACATCGTCCGTCTCGATGTAGAAGTGAGTGAACTGGTGCGGTTCGTGTCCCAGCGCGGCCACGTGGCCGTTGATGCCCGAGCCCGCGCCGGTATCGATCAGCCCCATGGGTCCAGGGTCGATGACCCAGCCGAACACGCGCCGGTAAAACTCGCTGGTCTTTTCCTTGTCCTTGCAGCCGATCTCGAAGTGAACTACTGGGTGCGCCATACTCAACCTCCTTGAATGGGGATTCGACCAGTATGCAGGGGTCGGCTGTCTGGGTCAACTAAGAAATATCCTCATCAATCCCGCATGGACTAATTTTGTTCTTGACATAGTGTACTAGTCTTATAGTACACTGCGACTGTCATGAAGCCGCGCCCCCGCTTCCGCCTCTTCCTCGATCTGCACAGCGGCATGCCCGTCTACCGGCAGATCATGGACCAGGTGCGCGGCGGCATCGCTTCCGGCGCGCTCACGCCCGGCGATCAGTTGCCCACGGTGCGCCAGCTTGCAGTCGACCTGGCCATCAATCCCAACACCGTGGTCCGCGCCTATCGTGAACTGGAGCTGGGCGGATTGCTGGAGACGCATCAGGGCACCGGCACCTTTATCAGCGCGCAGAAGATGAAGCGGGCCGACGCCCAGCGCGAGCGGCAGCTCGAGCAGATTGTCGCTGACAGCGTAGCCCGCGCCGGCGCCGCCGGATTCACCCTGGACGAACTGATCGATGAACTGCGCGACCTGGCCCGCGAGCAGTCGCGCAAAAGATAAATGAAGGAGACGAAACCCATGGCAAGAGTTCAATCCATTTCCGCAAACCGGGTGGCTGTCACGGCGTTTGTTGCGTTTGCATGCGCCGGAGCCGTGCTCAGCGCAGTCATCAAAAACCCCGTGCCCATGATAGCCGGCGTCCTACTCGGCCTCTACTGCCTTTTCGCTCTCCAGGTCGTGCAGCCCTGGGAGCGCGTCGCGCTCATGCGCCTGGGCCGCTACGTCGGCTTGCGCGGTCCGGGCTTCTTTCACATGGTGCCGGTCATCGAAACCATCAGCGCCATTGTGGATCAGCGCGTCCGCGTACACAGCGTGGCCGCTGAGTCCACGCTCACACGCGACACCGTTCCCGTCAACGTGGATGCCATCGTCTTCTGGCTGGTGTGGAACGCGGAGAAGTCCATTCTCGAGGTCGAAGACTTCGAACAGGCGATTGACATGAGCGCACACACCGCACTGCGCGAGTCCATCGGCCGCCACGAACTGGCCCAGATGATCACCGAGCGCGAGTTGATGGGCCGCGAACTGCAGCGCATTCTCGACGAGAAGACCAATCCCTGGGGCATTACCGTGCAGTCGGTCGAGATCCGCGACATCAAGATTCCGGACACTCTCGAAAACGCCATGTCGCAGGAGGCGCAGGCCGAGCGCGAGCGGCGCGCCCGCGTGATTCTGGGCGCAGCCGAGGTGCAGGTCTCCGAGCAGTTCGCCGAGGCCTCGCGCGTCTACAACGACAATCCCGGCGCCCTGCATCTGCGCGCCATGAACATGCTCTACGAGGCCATCAAGGAAAAAGGAGCCATGGTGATTGTCCCCTCGACAGCCGTGGAGAGCATGGGCCTGGGCGGAACCCTGGCCACCGCCTCCATCGGTAAACAGCTGGGTTGAAAACTCAGCGGAGGAACCAGCCATGAAGAACAAAATCCTACTTGCATGCGCCATGTTGGCGATGTTGGTCACCACAGCTCTGTCTCAGCCCAGCGCTCCCAGCCCCGCCGCCAACACGGCGCCCATTCTGGGCATCTGGCGCTGCCAAATGGAGGGCCTGCCCGCGGTCACGCTCACCCTCACCGACGAAAGCGGAAGTCTCACCGGCGCGGTGCTCTTCTATCTGCATCGCCGCGATCCCGGCCAACCCGTCACGGCCACACCCGGCGTTCCCGAGCCGCTCTTCCACCCTCGCTTCGACGGCCAGACTCTCACGTTTGAGGTAAGCCATCGCCGCGCCCATCCGCCCCGCACGCTCAATGATCCGCCTGTCACTTTCGAGCTCCGGCTCAACGGCGCAGACAAGGCTCAGCTCATCTTTGAGCACAGGAAGGCGGACCCCAATGCGCCGGTCTATATCCTCGTCCGTAGCGCCTACTAGCTGGTATGGTCCAGCAGGATCTTCCAGCCCTTCGGACCCTTGCGCCAGACCAGAGAAAAAATGCCGTCGTCCTTTGCGGCTTCGCCGTGGGTGGCGCGGTCGAGGTGGAAGTTGCCCGTCACCACGGCGTATTCAACCGCACCGCAGGCGCCGGGAAGCAGCCGCACATCGAGGTTGGTAAATTTGAGCGTCCCCATCTGTTCCTTTGTGGAATAACCCTTGGTGTAGCGCTCCAGAATAGGCTGAAATCCCTTGGCTAGGTGCGCGCCGATGAAGGTTGTGTCGGGCGAGTTCTCGTAGCTCTGCATGAAGGCGGGAATATCTGCCCGGTTCCATGCGCCGGCCTGGGCCGCAATCGCTGCGCGAATGGCGGTTTCATCCCCAGCGCTGGTCTGGGCCTGGGCCTGGGCAGATGCTCCGGCAAGAAGCAAGACCGAAAGAAGCAACAGTTTTTTCATGGGAATTCCTCCGCAAAGATCGCATTGGTTGGTCCAAATTGGAACGTAATCATCTCAGATTGGGCGTCTGGCGCCAATCTTAGAATTAATCTTTCAAATTACCAATCGCACATCACCCGTGCGGTGCATACTCTCAATCATTAACCTGCTTGCTTGCAAGCCTGAGAGGAGAAGTTCAACCATGTACGACACAAGGCATTCCCTTGCAGCCGAAGCCCATACCCACGCGGCCTACGAGCACTGGGCCGCCGATTACCAGCAAAAGAAGGGCGAATTCGAAACCGCTCATGAATTTGCCAGGAGGGCGTGCGAACACTCCAAGCAAGCAGCCCAACTCTCAATCGAAGCCTTCGCGCAAACGAAAGTCGCCGAAGCGGAACCCATATCGGGAAAGACTCCGGTCAGAAGACACCAGACCGGTTCGAGGAAGACAACAGCGGCTTTTCGTCAAATGGCAAATCTGCGCCCGACAGCTTGAACGATTCGTTCGCCGCGCCTCAACCACGGGCTTTTCCACGCCAGCGCTGGGCCTGGCGCGATTCGTGTGTCGCGCGTTGGTCACCCCAGGAGATCTCCCAATTGTTGCAAAGCCCTTTCCCATAGTATCGCCGTGCCCCACGGCTCGGCGGTCTTTTCATTACCTTACAATGGCCTCATGCCAGTGCTTGGGGCGTCTTCCCCATTTCGCATCGTCCACACGGTTTGCTCCCACGACTGCCCGGACTCCTGCGGCGTGCTGGTCACGGTCAATGAAGAGGGCCGCGCCGTCAAGGTTGCCGGCGACCCCGCGCACCCAGTCACCCAGGGATTCCTCTGTGGCAAGGTCGCCAAATATCTCGATCGCGTCTATGCGCCGGATAGAATTTTCTATCCCCTCAAGCGAAAGGCCGGCACGCCCAAGGGCCCACTCACCCGCGGCCGCGAGCATGAGGCTTTTGAGCGCATCGGCTGGGACGAAGCCCTCGAGGCAATCGCCGCGCGCTTGAAGGAGACAGCCGCAACCCACGGCCCCGAGTCGATTCTCCCTTACAGCTATGCCGGCACTATTGGCGTTCTCGGCTACGGCTCCATGGACCGCCGCTTCTTTCATCGTCTGGGCGCCAGCCAGCTTGAGCGCACCATCTGCTCGGAAGCCGGCGGCGTGGCGTGGAATCTCGTCTACGGCAAAAAGCTGGCCACGCCCACGGAAGACTTCCGCCTCGCCAAGCTGGTCCTCGCCTGGGGCGCGAACATCCATGGCAACAACGTGCATCTTTGGCCCATGGTGGAGCAGGCCCGCCGCAACGGCGCGCGCCTCATCGTCATCGACCCCTACCGCACACGCACCGCCGCGCTTGCCGACTGGCACATCGCCATCCGCCCCGGAACCGACGGAGCCCTGGCACTGGGTCTGATCCACGTCATCCTGAACGAAGGGCTGGAAGACCGCGCTTACATTGCCGCCATGACGCACGGCTTTGATCGCCTGGCCGAACGCGCCCGCGAGTACACGCCGGAGCGCGTAGCCGCCTGGACGGGAATGACCGCGGCGGAGATTGAGCGGCTGGCCCGCGAATATGCCACCACGCGGCCCGCCGCGCTCCGCCTCAACTACGGCGTGCAGCGCTCTGAGAATGGCGGCACGGCGGTGCGCGCCATCGCCATGCTCCCGGCGCTCAGCGGCGCATGGAAGTATCGTGGCGGCGGTGGGCAGCTCTCCACCTCCGGCGCATTTCCGTGGGACAAGAAGGCTGTCGAGCGCCCGGATCTCGCGCTTGCTTCTCCGCTCAAGCGGCTGGCGCGCGTGGTGAATATGTCGGCGCTGGGCCACGCGCTCACCGAGTTGGGACAGGGGACAAGCACCGGGCCGGCGAACACAGATGGCCCGCCGGTGAAGGCTCTGTTTGTCTACAACTCGAACCCCGCCGCGGTTGCGCCCAACCATAACGCCGTCACCCGAGGCATGGCGCGTTCAGATCTTTTCACCGTGGTCCACGAACTCTTCTTCACCGACACCACGGATTATGCCGACTACATCCTCCCCGCCACAACCTTCCTTGAGCACACCGATATACAGGGCGCGTACGGGCACTACTTTGTGCAGCTCTCGCAGCAGGCCATCGAGCCGCCCGGAGAGGCACGTTCGAATGTGTGGCTCTTCAGCCAGCTCGCCGCACGCATGGGCTTTGAAGAGTCTTGTTTCCGCGATACGCCCGAGGACCTGATCGCGCAGGCCTTGGCGATTGGCCCGGATGGTCACTCCACGCGCCCGGAGATGGAGCACATCACCCTCGAAGACCTGAAGGAGCGGGGCCACATCCCGCTTGGCTTTCATCGCGACCCCGAGGGCCGCCCGTTTCAGCCCTACGTTTCCGGCACTCTGCCCACGCCGTCAGGCAAAGTCGAGTTCTTCTCCGAGACCCTGGCCGCGCAGGGCCTCGACGGCCTGCCGGCCTTCATCGCTCCGGTCGAGTCCAGATTCGGGGAGCTGGCCAAGCGCTATCCGCTCGAATTCCTCAGCCGCAAGGCCGACAACTACATGAACTCGACCTTTGCCAACCTGGACGGGCACCGCAAGACGGAAGCGCGCACCAGCCAGCGCCTGGAGATGCACCCCACCGACGCAGCGGCGCGCGGCATCGCCGAGGGTGACACGATCAAAATCTGGAACGATCGCGGCGAACTGCCCCTGACAGCCTTGATCAACGCCAGCCTGCCCGCGGGCGTGGTAGCCGGCAAGCTGGACTGGGCCAAACTAAGCCCCGGCGGGGCCAACGTGAACGCTCTCACCAGCGAGCGGCTCACCGACCTGGGCGCCGGGGCCACGTTCTATTCAACGCTGGTCGAGGTGGCAAAAGTGCAGGGAACAAGGAATAGGGACTAGGGAAAGGCCGCGCTACTTCGGCAGCTGCGACGAATCCCATCCTCCGCCCAGCGACCGCACTAACCCCACGCTGTCAACAAACTGCCGCGTTTCTATATCGATCGCCGTGCGCCGATTCTGAATCAATGTTGCCTCGGCTGTCAGCACTTCAAGATAGCTGGTCACGCCGCCCTTGTAGCGCTGGTTGGAGATGTCGTAAGAGTGCTGCGCCGAGTCAACTGCTTTCTGCTCCACGCCGGTCTCCTGCTCCAGAATCCGCAGCCCGGAGAGCTGGTCTTCGACATCCTCGAAGGCCAGGAAGATGACGCCCTTATAGTTCGAAACCTGCGCCTCGTACTCATGCTTGGCCTGGTCAGTTAGCGCGCGCCGTTGCCCCGCGTCAAACAGCAGCTCGGTCGCCTGCGCACCCAGCGACCACAGCGCGCTCGGCCCCTGAATCCATGTGCCCGCATGCGTGCTCTCGAATCCGCCCTGCCCGGTCAGATTGATGGTTGGGTAAAATGCGCTCACGGCAATGCCAATCTGCGCGTTCGCCGCTGCCGTTCGCCGTTCCGCCGCCGCAATGTCCGGCCGCCGCTCCAGCAGCTGCGAAGGCACCCCGAGCGGGATCTGCGGCAACTGCATATCGAGCGGCGAAAAGGGAATGTTGAAGCTGGGCAGTTTGTAGTCGGCAATGGTGCCCACGGCGTGCTCATACTGCGCCCGCGCCACGCCCACATCCACCAGTTGCGCCCGCGTCGTCTCCAGCTCGGTCTGCGCCTGGGCCACATCGGCTTCGGTCCCGATGCCGCCCTTGAGCCGCCGCTGGGTCAGGTCGAGTTGCCGCTCCAGGTCGGACACTGTTTCCTGCAGAAGCTTGATCTCCGCATCCAGCCCGCGCAGCTGGAAGTAATCCGTGGCCATGGTCGCTTGCAGGCTCAGGTTCACGTTGGCCATATCCGCGGCGCTGGCCTGCGCATTCTCGTGCGCGGCCTCCACCGTCCTCCGGATGCGCCCCCAGAAATCCGGCTCCCAGCTGCCCCCGCCCGTCAGCAGCAGGTCGTTGTAGTTTTTGGCCGTGCTCGCCGTGGTCAGTGGCCGGTGCGACGAATTCTTGTCGTGCGTAACCGAAGGCCCCGCGGACAGTGTTGGAAACAGTGCCGACCGCGCCGACTTCACCTGGTCCTGCGCCGCCAGGTAGGTCTCCAGCGCCTGGTGCAACCCCTGGTTATAGGTGGCAATCCGCTCCTCTAGCTGGTTCAGCTGCGGGTCCTGGTAGATCTCCCACCACTTCCCCTTGAGCATCCCGTCCGATGGATTGGCCGTCTGCCAGCTGCCACCAGCCGGATTGGGCGGCGGCGTCACAACCGTTGAAGCGCCCGTCTCCTTGTAGGCCGGCGGCGCCGTATAGGCCGGCCGGCTGTAGTTCGGCCCCACCGGCTTGCAACCGCCGAGAGCGACCAGGGCCAGCAGAAAGAACAACTGTGAGCGTTGTGCGATCCCACCCTTGCGAAAAAAACAAAGGCGCCGCAAGGATGGGGCACCGAGCCACCTACAGTGGGGCAGACGCTCGCTGTCCGCTCGCAAGAGCTTGGTCGACATCCCACCCATTTCACGATGAGGCTGTGAAATGGATGGGGCACCGAGTTTCAAGACGCGATCTGCGGCACGGCACCCAGAGGGTACCCGGCCATGCCCTTTCAAAGCGCGAAGCGCGGCCATCGCTACTTGCCTCCCGCATCGGCCTGGCTGGCGGGGCTCTCCACATACACCTTTTCGCCCTCGATCAGCGAGTCCGGCGGATCCTGGATCACCTTGTCGCCCGCATTCAGCCCGCTCACAATCTGCACATTCGCCCCATCGTCCTCGCCAATGACCACCGGAACCAGGTGCGCAATCGCGCCCGGCCCGCCGCTGTCCACCACTACGCCCAACTGCATCCCTTCCCTGCGGAAGATCAGCGCCGCGGCCGGCACAATGAATGTCGGCCCCGTCGCCGGCGTCTTGAAGTGAACCTGCGCCAGCGAGCCCGGCAGCAGCACTCCGCCGCGGTTATTCACGTCGATCTCCACCAGCAGCGTACGGCTGGCAGGATCGATCGCGTCCGAGGTCCGCACCAGTGTTCCCTGAAATGTCTTTCCGGTATGCTCGGCAAAGGTCAGGTCGATCTTGTCGCCGCGTTTCACGCTGCCGGAGAAGATCTGCGGCAGGTTGGCATACACGCGCAGGGTTTGAATCGCCTGCAGATGAAACAGTTCCTTGGTTGCGCCGGATTCGATCAGTTGTCCTGTGTCGATGTTGCGCGCGGTTACCACGCCGTCGAACGGCGCATACACCTTTTCAAACCCTTGCAGCTCCTTGAGGCGCTGCACATTCGCCTGTGCCGACTTCACTGCCGCTGCCGTTGCCGCCGCCTGGTTCACAAACATGTCCGTATCCTGCTTCGACACGGCGTCCGACTTCACCAGCCCGGTGTAGCGATCCGCCTGAATGCGCGCATTGTTGGCCGTGGCCTCGGCTGTCGTCAGGTCGTTTTGTGCCTGCGCCAGTTGCTGGTCCAGCTCCGGCGTCGCAATCTCCGCCAGCAGCGCGCCCTTCTCGACCCGCGCGCCCATGTCGAAGTACCACTTGGTCAGGTAGCCTGAGGTGCGCGCGTAGATCGGCGAATCGGTGTACGCCGACACGTTGCCCGGCAGCACAAAGGTGTCTACCGGCGCGCCCTGTTTGGGAACTACCGCAATCACCGAGGGCGCGGCCAGTTCCGTCGTCCGCTCGGCCAGCACGGTGTTGGCATGCCTCCGGCTCAGCAGGCCCCAGCCAGCCAGCGCCGCGGTCACCACCGCCACCAGCACCACCCCAACCAGCGCTTTGCCGCCGTGAATGGGCTTCTGCTCTGGAGCTGCCTCATGATCGTGGCCGCCGCCGTGTGCGTCCGCCTGGGTATTTGGTTTGGATTCGTTGGTCATATTCGAAAGCTACTCCGAAAGCTGGTCGAACTCGTCAATCGTTCCGGCTCGAACTGAGCCAAGCGCCGTCTTGCGCCGGCCCTCAAGCCAGCCGTGCACGACAGAAAAGAATGCGGGCACAAAGAACAGCGTGGCCACGGTGGCCAGCAGCAGTCCGCCAATCACCGCGCGGCCCAGCGGCGCGTTCTGCTCGCCACCGTCGCCCAGGCCCAGCGACATGGGCACCATGCCGATGATCATGGCCAGCGCCGTCATCACCACGGGCCGCAGGCGCACAAACCCTGCGTTCAGGGCCGCCCGCCGCGCATCGCCCACCAGAATCTCCAATTGCTCGCGGGCAAACGTCACCACCAGGATCGAGTTCGACGTGGCCACCCCCATGCACATGATCGCCCCCGTCAGTGCCGGCACGCTCAGCCGTGTGTGCGTCACGAACAGGAACCAGGCGATCCCCGCCAAGGCCGCCGGCAAAGCCGCGATAATCAGGAACGGGTCCAGCCAGGATTGGAAGTTGACCACGATCAGCAGATAAACCAGCAGAATGGAGAACGCTAGCCCCGCCAGCAGGCCGATGTACGACTTCCGCATCGTCTCGCTCTGCCCGCGGAGAATAAAGTGCGAGCCGCGCGGCAGGTCGTTGTCATGCCTCTTGATGATCCCCTCCATGGCCCGCGTCACCGTGCCCAGGTCCGTGCCGTCCACATTGGTATAGATGTCCAGCACCGGCTGCACGTTGTAGTGGCTCACCGTGCCCAGCTCCACCCCCGGCTCAATGGTGGACACGTTGCCCAGCACATCCACCGGCGATGGCAATCCCGGCACTCCCGTCGCCGCGGAGCCGGCAGTGGCCGCTTGGGCAGCCTGCTGCGCCGCCTGCGCCGATCCGGTTACCGGCAGGCTCTCTAGCGCGGCCAGCGAGTCCAGCCGGTACTGCGGCGCCTGCACGGCTATGTTGTAGGTAACCCCGGTCTTGGGGTCGAGATAAAAGTTGGGCGTCGTCTGGAAGCTTCCGCTCAGCGCCACCAGCACGCTCTGCGCCACGTTCTGTTCGGTCAGCCCGATCTCCGCGGCGCGCGTCCGGTCCACATTCACCGTCATGCTGGGATAATCGAACGGCTGCTGAATGCGCGCATCCGCCGCGCCTGGAACATACCGCACCTCGTTCAGCATCTTCTCCGCGAGCGCGCGGTTTCCGTAGAGGTTCGGCCCCACTATCTGGATGTCGATCGGCGCCGACAGGCCGAAGTTCAGAATCTGCGTCACAATATCCACCGGCAGCACATAGAACGTCACGCCGGGGTATTTGCGGCTCAGCACCGTGCGCAACTTTTCCACGTAGTCCGCCGTGGGTTGATGATCCTCGCTCAGCTGCACCTGGATGTCGGCGTCGGCCGGCCCGACCGGCGCCGAAGTCGAGTAGGAAAGGTTCAATCCCGAGTAGGGCAGCCCGATGTTGTCGACAATGGTCACCACTTCCTTGGCGGGAATCTGCTCGCGAATGGTCGAATCGATGTGATCGCAAAGCAGCGCCGTCTCTTCAATGCGCGTTCCCGTCCGTGCCCGCACGTGAATCTTGAACTGGCCGGCATCCACGTTGGGAAAGAAATCCTGCCCCAGGGGCGGCGTCAGCAGGGCCACTGAGCCCAGCGCAAACACCGTGAACAGAAGTAGAAAAACCCGCGCGTGGTCCACGCACAGCGTCAGCAGCCGGATGTAGCCCAGACGCATCTTTGTGAAGCCGGCCTCGAAGCCCAGCTGAAACCGCACCAGCGGATTGCGGCTGGCATGCTTCTTCGCCGTCTCCACATCGTCGTGCTCTTTCAGCAGGTACTTGGCCATGGTCGGCACGACCGTGCGGCTCAGCAGGTAGCTGGCCAGCATGGCGAACACCACCGCCTCGGCCATGGGCACAAACAGGTAGCGCGCCACCCCGCTCAAAAAGAACATGGGCACAAACACAATGCAGATCGAAAGCGTGGAAACCAGCGCCGGCGTGGCGATCTGCGCTGCGCCGTCCAGAATCGCCTGTTCAATCTCCTTGCCCGACTCCAGGTTGCGATTGATGTTCTCAATCTCTACCGTGGCGTCGTCCACCAGAATGCCCACCGCCAGCGCCAGCCCGCCCAGCGTCATAATGTTGATGGTTTCACCCAGCGCGTAGAGCATGGTGAGCGACACCAGGATCGACAACGGGATCGACACCGCGATAATCACCGTCGAACGCCAGCTGCCCAGGAACACCAGGATCATGATCGCCGTCAGGCAGGCGGCAATCAGCGCCTCGCGCACCACGCCGTTGATGGCCCCGCGCACAAAGATCGACTGGTCCGACAGCGCCTTGATCTCCAGTTGCGGCGGCAACTGGCCCTTGATGTTCACCAGCACATTCTGTACGCCCTTGATGATGTCCAGCGTCGACGCCGAACCGGTCTTCATGATGCTCATCAAAATGGCGCGCCCGCCGTTCACGCGTACGATGTTGGTCTGCGGCGGATTACCGTCGCGCACATGCGCCACGTCGCGGATATAAATCACGGCTCCGTTCACCGCCTTGATCGGCAGGTTGTTCAGGTCGTTCACTACGCTCGGCGCGGAGTTGGTTTCGATGGCGTACTCGAATTGGCCGATCTTCATGGTGCCGGAGGGCACAATCAGGTTCTGCGCGTTGACCGCGTTTACCACATCCACCGGCGAAAGCCCTTTGGCCTGCAGCGCGTGCAGGTCCAGGTCCACTTGGATCTGCCGCTGCTTGCCGCCGTAAGGATACGGCGTCTGCGCTCCCTCGATCGTCGCCAGTTGCGTCCGGATGGTGTTCGTTCCCAGATCGAAAAGCTGCTGCTCGTTCAGCCCCTGCCCGGTCAGGCCCAGCTGCAGCACCGGCACGCTGGAAGCGTTGTACTGGATGATGAACGGCGGCGTCGCCCCCGGGGGCAGCGAGCGCAACATCACCTGGTTGATGGCTGTCACCTGCGCCACCGCGCTGCCAATGTTCACGTGCGGCTGGAAGAAGACCTTGATCACCGCAACGCCGTTCAGCGATTGCGACTCGATGTGCTCAATGTCGCTCACCGCCGTGGTCATGCCCCGTTCGACGTTGAACACGATGCGGGTCGACATCTCCTGCGGCGAGAGTCCGGCGTAATTCCAAACCACCGTCACGACAGGGATATCGATATTCGGAAAAATGTCCGTAGGCATCTGGAAAATGCTGAAGCCGCCGAGAAGCAAAATTAAAAACGCAAAGACGGCAAAAGTGTAAGGCCGCCGCAGCGCAAGCCGGACAATCCACATCATAGGGCTGGTTCTCGCTCCTGAGCCCGGCTGGCGCGCTCCCCTTCCGTGCAATGCAAGGGAGAGGCAAGAGTCCTGGTTCGGCCTTTACCGGCTCAACGGGTTCCGGAACCCCGCGGCAGACGCCGTTCTGGGACCGGTCGAACATGCGGTTGAATCTACTATGGTAGACGAATTGGGGAACAATTCGCGCAAGTTTGAACAAATGCGGCGATATCGACTCCTCTATTGACGCCCTCGGCGCCTGGAAAGATGCAGTTTCACACGCCCCGCATCTCGCCATTTGAGGCGTCTCAATCCCCACCTGAAATTGTCCGCAAAAGCAACCATTTCCTCTACTTGCGCATCGAGCCCATTCGCTTTCCGATGGCGCCGGACTCCTCGCCTCTGCGCCGGGCTGGTCCTCCCCATCCCACCGCACGCTCGCCGCCCGCGCCACGAAACTTCCGTCCCAACCGTTCCGTCCGTAGTAGTAGATAAGTACGCCTACAGTCTTGTTCATTCGGCTCTCGTCGCAGGGCCGCGACTCTGTCGGCTTTCACAATCAAGATCACGACGGGAATCGAAATGATGCTCTCTGACACTCTGCCCGAATCACACTCGCCCGCAGGCAATCCACCCGCAGGCAATTCATTGGATCCCTCGCAGCTGCCTCCAGCTCGCAAGGGCGGCTGGGTTCGCATCCTGGTTTATCTGGTCCTCATCTGCGGCCTGGGCTTCGTTGTTTGGCGAATCCACCAGAACCAGCAGTCGAGCGCGCAGTTGAGCGCCGACCAGGCAGCCGCGCTGGCCAACCAGCCCATCCCCGTCCAGATCTCTGCGGCCGAACAAAAGCCCATGCCCATCTTTCTCACTGCGCTCGGCACCGTCACGCCTTACATGACCGTCACCGTCAAAGCACGGGTCAGCGGCGAACTCGAGCCAGTCAAATTCACGGAGGGACAGCAGGTCCGCGCCGGTCAGACCATTATGGTCATCGACCCCAAGCCCTACCAGGCCGCACTCGACCAGGCCAAAGGCAACTTGGTCCACGACCAAGCCCTGCTCAAAAACGCCCAGGCCGAGTACGCCCGCTACAAGGCCCTCTTCGAAGCCGGCGTCACCTCCAAAGAGACCCTGGACGCCGACGAGGCCGCCCAGGGCCAGTACCAGGGCGCCATCGCAGCCGACAAGGCTGCCATCGAGACCGCCCAGCTGCAGCTCGACTGGTGCTCCATCCAGTCCCCCATCGACGGGCGCATCGGGCTGCGTCTGGTCGACCCCGGCAACATCATCACTGCCAACTCGACCAACCTCGTCATCATCAACCAGTTCCAGCCCATCGCCGTCTACTTCACCCTGCCTGAGAACGAGCTGCCCCAGGTACTCCACAAGCTGGGCGCCGACAAGCGCCTGCTCGTCGACGCCTACGACCGCAGCGACCAGGTCAAGATCGCCAGCGGCACTCTGCTCACCGGCGACAACCAGATCGACACCACCACCGGCACGGAGAAGCTCAAGGCCGTCTTCTCGAACGTAGACCAGTCCCTTTTCCCCAATCAGTTCGTCAACATCCACCTGGTCCTGGAAGACCGCTCCAACGCCCTTGTGATTCCCTCCGCCGCCATCCAGTCTGGCATCCAGGGTCCGTTTGTCTGGATCATTGACTCGGCCGGCGCCAACGGCTCCGGAACCGCCCGCGTTCAACCCGTAAAAATCGCGCTCACCGAGGGCGTGTTCACCATTCTCGATGGTGGAATTCGCCCCGGCCAGAATGTCGTCGTCGACGGCGCCGACCGCCTCCGCGCTGGCCAGTCCGTCCTTGCCACGGCCGCCCTGAAGCTGCCCGCTTCCACCGCAGCGCCGCAACCGGCTCCGGGAGCCGCCGGCGCGCTAGCTCCTCAAAAAGGCCCCCAGCCGTGAGCCTCAGCCCCTCCCGTCCGTTCATCCTCCGTCCGGTGGCCACCTCGCTGCTGATGGTGGCCATCCTGCTCACGGGCATCATTGGCTACCGCCAGCTCCCCGTCTCCGCCCTGCCTGAAGTCGATTACCCCATCATCCAAGTGCTCACCTTTTACCCCGGCGGCGGGCCGGAGGTCATGGCCTCGTCCGTCACCGCGCCCCTCGAGCGCCAGTTCGGCCAGATGCCCGGCCTCAAGCAGATGACCTCGGTCAGCAGCGGCGGCGGGTCAGTCATCACGCTCGAATTCAATCTCGACGAGAACATCGATGTGGCCGAGCAGGAGGTGCAGGCCGCCATCAACGCGGCCAACAGTTTCTTACCCACCGACCTGCCCAATCCGCCCATCTACAGCAAAGTCAACCCCGCCGACGCGCCAGTCATGACGCTGGCCCTGACCTCCGACTCGTTGCCGCTGGACAAGATTGAGGACGCCGCCGACACCAACCTCGCTCAGAAGATCTCCCAGGTCACCGGCGTCGGCCTCGTTTCGATCGCCGGCGGACAAAAGCCCTCCGTCCGCATCCAGGCCAACCCCGCCCAGCTTGCCGCTTACAACCTCTCGCTTGAAGACCTGCGTGTCGCCGTCGCCGCCGCCAACGTCGATCAAGCCAAGGGCACCCTCAACGGCGTCCGCCAGTCTTTCACCATCGACGCCAATGACCAGCTGCTATCGAGTTCCGACTACAAGCCGGTTATCGTCGCCTATCGTAACGGCGCCGCCGTCCGCGCCTCCGACGTGGCCACCATCGTCGATGCCGCTGAAAACTCCCAGCAGGCCGCATGGATGGACCGCCAGCCCGCAGTCATCGTCAACATCCAGCGCCAGCCCGGCGCCAACATCATCGCTGTCGTCGACCGCATCCAGAAGCTCCTGCCGCAGCTTCAGTCAAGCCTGCCCGCAGCCGTCAAAGTCCGCGTCCTCACCGACCGCACCGTCACCATCCGCGCCTCGGTGCGCGACGTGGAACTCGAGCTCTGTCTCACCATCGTCCTGGTGGTGCTGGTCATCTTCATCTTCTTGCGCGCATGGCGAGCTACCCTCATTCCATTCCTCGCAGTGCCGCTCTCTATCGTGGGCACCTTTGGCGTGATGTACCTGTTGGGCTACTCGCTCAACAACCTCACCCTCATGGCGCTCACCATCTCCACCGGCTTCGTTGTCGACGACGCCATCGTCATGATCGAGAACATCTCCCGCTACATTGAAGAAGGCATGAGCCCCATGCGCGCCGCGCTCAAGGGGTCGGAGCAGATCGGCTTCACCATCATGTCGCTCACGGTTTCGCTCATCGCCGTGCTCATCCCGCTTCTGTTCATGAGCGACGTGGTCGGCCGCCTCTTCCGCGAGTTCGCCATCACCCTGGCCGTCACCATCCTGGTCTCCGCCTTCGTCTCGCTCACGCTCACGCCCATGATGTGTTCGCGCATTCTTCAGGACAAGGCTACGGCCCGCCAGACCCGCTTCTACCACTGGTCGGAAGATGTGTTCAACTCCATCATTGCCGCTTATGGCCGCTCCGTTCGCGTGGTTCTGCGCTACCGCTTCATCACCCTGCTGGTCACCATCTCCACATTCGTCGCCACCGTGCTTCTGTTCCTCGTCGTTCCCAAGGGCTTCTTCCCGGTCCAGGACACCGGCGTCATCCTCGGCATCAGCGAAGCCCCGCAGACGGTCAGCTTCACGAGCATGGCCCAGCGCCAACAAAAACTCGTGGACATCCTGCTCGCCGACCCCGCCGTCGACAACATCTCCTCCTTCATCGGCGTGGACGGCACCAACACCACGCTTAACTCCGGCCGCATCCAGATCAACCTGAAGCCGCTCGACGATCGCAAAATCTCCGCGACTGAAGTGATTCGCCGCATGGTCCCGCGCCTGGCCGGTGTGGAAGGCATTCAGCTCTTCCTGCAACCGTTACAGGACCTCACCGTCGAAGACCGCGTCAGCCGGACAGAGTTCCAATACTCGCTCGAAGACCCGAATCAAGATGAGCTCGCCGTCTACACCCGCAAGATGGTCGATGAGCTGAGCCGCGAGAAAGTCGTCACCGACGTAGCCAGCGACCTGCAAGATCAGGGCCTGGGCGCAAACCTGGTCATCGACCGCGACACCGCCGCACGGCTGGGCATCGCCATGGCCGACATCGACAACACCCTTTACGACGCCTTCGGCCAGCGCCAGGTCTCCACCATCTTCACCCAGCTCAACCAGTACCACGTGGTCATGGAAGTTGGGCAGAACTTCCAGAGCGATCCCGGCACGCTCAACAATCTCTACGTCAAATCCTCCAGCGGCACGCAGGTTCCCTTGAGCATGCTGGCCCACTGGGAGCAGACCCGCGCCCAGCTCGCCATCGGCCACCAGGGCCAGTTTCCGTCCACCGTCATCAGCTTCAACCTGGCCCCCGGCAAGGCTCTTGGCGATGCCGTCAACGCCGTCAACCGCATCGAGCGCCAGATCCAGATGCCGGCGGCTATCAACGCCAGCTTCCAGGGCACTGCCGCCGCGTTCCAGACCTCGCTGGCCAACGAGCCCATCCTCATCCTGGCTGCGCTGGTCACCGTCTACATCGTCCTCGGCGTGCTCTACGAGAGCTACATCCACCCCATCACCATCATCTCGTCGCTGCCGTCGGCCGGTGTTGGCGCCCTGCTCGCTCTGCTCATCACCCGCACCGATTTTTCTGTTATCGCGCTCATCGGGATCATCCTGCTCATCGGCATCGTGCAGAAAAACGCCATCATGATGATCGACTTCGCCCTGCAAGCCGAGCGCACCGAAGGCAAATCGGCCGAGGAAGCCATCTTTCAGGCCTGCCTGCTCCGTTTCCGCCCCATCATCATGACCACCATGGCCGCCCTGCTCGGCGGTCTGCCCTTGGCCCTCGGCGGAGGTGTCGGCGCAGAACTCCGCAAGCCTCTTGGCATCACCATCGTCGGCGGCCTGCTGCTCTCGCAACTGCTCACGCTTTACACCATCCCCGTCGTCTACCTCTACTTTGACAAGCTGGCCACGCGTTTCAAGCCCAACGCCGCCCACGCCAGTCACGAGCATCAACCGGCCAGCGCCGACTAAGAACCCTGGGTGCGCCAGGTCTCGATTTTGAGACCTGGGAATCCTCAAACCTCAACCGGAATCTCCTTCAGCCAAACCGCTCCGTGCCCCATCTTTTTCGCTTTTCTCTGCGGAAAGGGTGGGAAACCCCAACCCTAACCGGCGAATATCAGGCACCGCGCACCATGCACATCTCCGCCCTCTTCATTCGGCGACCCGTAGCCACATCGCTGCTCTCGCTGGCCCTCCTGATGGCCGGTGCGGTGGCCTATTCCAACCTGCCCGTTGCCTCGCTCCCGAATGTGGACTTCCCCGTCATCGGCGTCAACGCCGGCCTGCCCGGCGCCAGCCCGGAGACCATGGCTTCGTCCGTCGCCACGCCCCTCGAGCGCCAGTTCGGCCGCATCGCCGGCGTCAACCAGATGACCTCGTCCAGCTCCCTGGGCTCCACCTCGGTCACCCTCCAGTTCGACATCGACCGCAACATCGACGCCGCCGCCCGCGACGTGCAGGCCTCCATCAACGCCGCCCGCAACCAGCTTCCCGCCAACATCCCGCAGAATCCCGGCTACCGCAAGGCCAACCCTGCCGAAGCCCCCATCCTCATCCTCGCGCTTACCTCCGACGTCGTCCCCAAGCCCCAGGTCTACGACATCGCCGACTCCATCCTGGCGCAGAAGATATCCCAGATTCAGGGCGTCGGCCAGTGCTTCGTGGGCGGCAGCGCCCAGCCCGCCGTGCGCGTGGAAGTTAACCCCATGCAACTGGGCTCGAACGGCATCGGCCTTGAAGCCGTCCGCGCCGCCCTCACCAATGCCAACGCCAACCGTCCCAAAGGCGTCTTTCAGGACCCCGCCCACCGCTGGCAGATCGACGACAACGACCAGATCTTCAAAGCCCGCGACTACGCCCCCATCATCGCCGGCTACAACCCGCGGACCGGCGCCCCAGTCCGCCTGTCCGACCTGGGGACAGTTGTGGACAGCGTCTCCGACATTCACACCACCGGCGTCTCCGGCACCAACCCGGATAACGGCCCGCCCACCCAGCTCAAAGACGCTATCCTCCTCATCGTTTTCAAGGTGCCCGGCGCCAACGTCATCTCCACCGTCGACAAGGTCATGGCCGAGTTGCCGCGCCTGCAAGCTGCCATCCCGCCCACCATCAAGCTCGATGTCGAAGTCGACCGCACCACGACCATCCGCTCCAGCGTCCACGACGTCGAGATTTCCCTGCTCATCAGCGTCTGCCTCGTCGTGCTGGTGGTCTTCCTCTTCCTCCGCGAAGTCTGGGCCACCATCATCCCCTCCATTGCCGTCCCGCTCTCGCTGGTGGCCACCTTCGGCGTCATGTACCTGGTCGGCTACACCATCGACAACTTGTCGCTTATGGCCCTCACCATCTCCACCGGCTTTGTGGTCGACGACGCCATCGTGGTCATCGAGAACATCACCCGCTATCTTGAACAGGGCATGAGCCCCTTTGACGCGGCCATGAAAGGCTCCCGCGAGATCAGCTTCACCGTGCTCTCCATGAGTGCGTCCCTGATCGCCGTCTTCATCCCCATCCTGCTCATGGGCGGCCTGGTCGGCAAGCTCTTCCGCGAGTTCGCCGTCACCCTCTCGGTGGCCATCGCCGCGTCGCTGCTGGTCTCGCTCTCCACCACTCCCATGCTCTGCGCCCAGTTCCTCAAATCGCGCGACGCCAGCCGCCACGGCCCCATCTACCGCGCAACCGAGCGCGCCTTTGACCGGCTGCACAGCGAGTACGCCTCCTCCCTGCGCTGGGTCCTGCGCCACCAGGTGCTCATCCTCTGCGTGGCCATCGGCACCGCCGCGCTCAACGTTTATCTCTTCATGATCGTCCCCAAGGGATTCTTCCCGCAGCAGGACACCGGCCGCCTCAACGGCCGCACCATGGCTGCCCAGGACATCAGCTTCCCCGCCATGCGCGACAAGCAGCGCACCCTCGCTCAGATGGTGATGGAAGACCCCGCTATCCATTCCGTGACAGCATTTGCCGGAGGCGCCGGTCCCGGCGGCGGCGGCTTCAACATCGGCAGCATGTTCATCGCCCTCAAGCCGCTCAGCCAGCGGCCCGGCCGCGTCTCCGCCGACGATGTGGTCAACCGGCTGCGCGACCGTCTCACCGGTGTTCCCGGCGCCGTTACCTTTCTCCAGGTCCAACAGGAGTTCCAGATCGGCGGCCGCGGCAGCGCCGCGCAATATCAGTACACGCTTTCCGATGAAAACCTCGGCGAGCTCAACGCCTGGGCCCCGCAACTGCTCCAGCGCATGATGGCCATGCCCCAGCTCCGCGACGTCTCCACCGATCAGCAGGACCAGGGCCTCTCCGCCACGCTGGTCATCGACCGCGACACCGCCTCGCGCCTGGGCGTCTCCGCCGCCGCCATCGACAGCGTGCTCTACGACGCCTTCGGCCAGCGCGAAGTCTCCACCATGTACACCGGCCTCAACCAGTACTTCGTGGTCATGGAGGTCGATCCCCGCTACCAGCTCGGCCCCGACTCGCTCAACGGCATCTATATCAAGGCCGGCACCGCGCCCGCCTCTACCGCACCTGCTTCAACCACCGCCGTGCCCGCCATCGCCACCGGCGCTACGGTTCCCGCCGTCACCTCGCCCACCGCCGCGCTGCTGGCCGGCGCCGCGTCCGCCGCTCCCACGCCGTCCTCAGGCGGTGCCATGATCCCGCTTTCGGCCATTGCTCATTACGAGCCCCGCCGCACCGCACTCCAGGTCAACCACCAGGGCCAGTACCCCGCCGTCACCCTCACCTTCAACCTTGCCCCTAACGTGGCCCTCGGCGATGCCGTCACCGCCCTTGAAAAGGCCCAGGCCGACCTCGGCATGCCGTCTTCCGTCCACGCCACCTTCCAGGGCACCGCGCAGGCCTTCCAGGACACCAAGAACAACATGCTCTGGCTCATTTTCGCCGCCCTGGCTGCCGTCTACATCGTCCTCGGCATCCTCTATGAGAGCCTCATCCACCCACTTACCATTCTCTCCACGCTCCCGCCTGCGGGCGTCGGCGCAATCCTGGCGCTATTGTTGACGGGAACGGACCTCAGCATCATCGCCCTCATCGGCATCATCCTGCTCATCGGGATCGTGAAAAAGAACGCCATCCTGATGATCGACTTCGCCCTGCAGGCCGAGCGCGAGCAGGGCCTTCCCCCGGTCGAAGCTATCTATCAAGCGTGCCTGCTCCGCTTCCGCCCCATCATGATGACCACCATGGCGGCGTTGTTCGGCGGGCTTCCGCTGGCCATCGGCATGGGCGTGGGCTCCGAGCTGCGCAAGCCGCTGGGCATCACCATCGTCGGCGGCCTCATCGTCTCGCAGATGCTCACCCTCTTCACCACCCCGGTCGTCTATCTCTTCTTCGACCGCCTGCAATGGCGCGTTATGAAGCTGCACCGGCTAGGCGCCGAGCTGGAAGAATCCGCGGGGGACTAGCTGATTGGCCGAGTCTTGATCGTCTCGGAAAAACTAGCTATATTATCCATATTAGCTAGTTTCTTGTGAGGCGACCTATGATCACCATGACCTCCGTCGAGGCTCAGAACCGATTTGGCCATCTGCTCGATACCGCTCAGCGGGAGCCGGTCGCAATCACCCGGCACGGGCGCCCGGCGGCGTTCATCGTCTCCGCCCAGGAGATGGAAGAGCTGCTCCACGCGCGCCGGAGACGCAGCCAGGCGGTGGCCGAGCTGGAGGAGTGGAGCGCCCGGGCCAAGGCAAGCCGGTCGCCTGCCCAGGCCGCTGCAGCGGCAGCCTTGACCGACGACGAGGTGGTTCGAATGGTTCATGAATCCCGGTGAATCGGATTCGGAGGGTGGTCTTCGATACGAGCACCCTGGTCAGCGCCGCATTGCGGCCAGGATTCACGCCTCATCTTGCCTGGTTGAAGGCCCTCTCAGACTGCGACGTCTTCGCCAGTCCTGAGACGTTGGGCGAGTTGGAGCTTGTGCTCGAGCGCAGCAAGTTCGACCGCTATCTGAAGCGGGAGCAGCGCCAACTTTTTGCCACCAATGTGCGGCGGAGAGTGCTGATCCTGAAAGTTCCAGACCTTGACCCAAACAGTGCCGGGCCAGCCAGCCGCGATCCTGAAGACAACAAGTTTCTCGCCCTGGCGCTGGCCGCCGAAGCCGACGCGATCATCAGCAGCGATGAAGATCTGCTGGTGTTACACCCGTGGCAGGGCATTTCAATCCTGAGCGCAGCCCAATTCATCACCGCAAATTCGCTCGAAGGCACCTGAGCCACAGGTTTTCCCGGCCGTTATGCTGATCCCGCATCCTTCACCATCCGCACCACCGGCAGCGCCTCGCCATTCTTGAGCGGAACCGCAATCCGTTCCACCTCCACATACCCCTTCAGCCGGTAAAGCGGAACGCCCGTCAGCGTCGACCCCATCTCAAACCGCCGGAACCCAGCCGCCCGCGCCGCCGCCTCCACTTGCGCCAGAATCAGCGTGCCCAGCCCCCGCCGAGCAAACCCCGGATACACAAAGATGGCCCGAACCTTGGCTGCATCGGTCGCCGGGTCCAGCAGCGCCGGCTCCCGTCCCGGTCCGCGATCCGCCCCAAACAGCGTTCTGCGTTTCGACCACCCGCCGCACCCCGCCAGTGTCCGATAGATCGGAGCGTCCTTGGCTCCGGAAAAACCGGGCCCGGAGGGAGGCGGGGCTTTCAACCCCCGCAAAATGCTGGAGGAATTCACGGGGGCTTTAGCCCCGGAGAGACATCTTTCAGGAACCCCGATCGGCGCGGACCCTTCGCCCTCAACCTCTGCCACAAAATAAGTCCCGTCTCGGATCAGTTGCGTATCCAGGCCGAGCACCGTCCCCAGCGCTCCCTCAATCTGCGCCTGCGTATAGTCGCCCGCCTGCAACTCGCGCACCGACGCCTCAATCAGCGCATCGAGCGCAGGAATATCCTTCTCCGTCGCCAGGCGAAGCACAAATTCGGGCCTGTTTTCCATGCGATTTTCAGTCTAGCCGGCTGCCTATAATCTGTGCCGCACGCGCATACGAACCCAGGTTGTAGGCATGCTCATATCCCAGCGCCTTCAGCCTGCGCTGCGCCGCCCCGCTGCGTCCGCCGCTCTGGCAGTGCAGCAGCAGCACCTGGTCCTTGCCGTTCACCTTGCGCGCAATCACCGTGTCAATCTCGCTCAGCGGAATATTCACTGCCATCGGCAAGTGCCCGGCCGTAAACTCCCCGGCGCTGCGTACGTCAATGACCACCGCTCCGTTGCGCAGGTACTCCGCCGCCGCCTTGCGCGAAATCCGCCCGCTGCGTTTCACCGCCAGCACAACCGCCAGCAGGCTGATCAACGGCAAAATGGAAATCCATGTCATAGTCTTTAGCCTACCGCTTGCCTTTCCGGTCAGGTCCGCATTTCGAGAATCGGCCCTTCAGCCTCTCGCATTACGGCGCCCCATCGCACTCGCACCGACCGCACATTCTACGCGCCGGACCAATCGCTTGTATCGGTTTTCTTTTCAGCCCGCAAGTTCGCCCCCAAACAGGGCGCAGCCGCGACGACGCCTTAGTTGGGTGCATCGCCGCCGCAGCTGCGTGGCAGCCGATAGGTGGGCGTACTGCGCAGCACGGCCAGGTCAAAGCAGTTCGCACTGTTGTCCGCGCCGGCCATGGAAGCTGCCGTGGTGGCGTTGATCCTTGCAGCCGCGCTCATGGTGGCCAGCGCGCTAGGACTCACCGTCACCGGCGCGTAAAACGGAGCGAGCTTCCTCTGCAACCAAGCCGCGGGAATCCGGTAGCTCTGGAAGATCGCCTGCGCTGTGGGAGCCGACTGCGCGGCCACAGCCGCCGGAGCCTGGGCCATCAACAGAATGTTCTTGTACGCCCCGCCCGAATCCACCGGCAGCGAGCAGAAAACGGTCATGATCTTCGCCGGTACCTGCTGGCCTGCCACGTTCGCCACAAACCGTCCGCACTGCCCCAGCGCCGCGGGCAGTTGGATTGGCGTCGACGAAGTCAGCGTAAGCTGCGGCGCTGGCTTGCCCGCAATCGCGGCATTCTGCTGAATGATCATTCCCAGCTTCTGTGGCAAGGTGGCCGTGTACGGCATGGAGAGATCGATCCCGTTGGCGCCCCGTTGTCCCGCCTGGAAGGCCCCATTCTTGGCCACGATCGCATTGCCCAGCGTCACCGTCTCCCCCTGCGGTCCGGTCATCTGGATCACTGTCTCCTTCCCACTCGTCACCTGCCACCCTGAAGGCACGCCCGCCGAGGCGCTCTGGTCGGGCGCCGTATACGGCTGGAGTTGGATCGAAGAGCCGCCGCTCGAAGCCGCCGGTTGCTGCGCCCGGCAGCCGGTGGTGAGCGAAAGCACGATGAGCGGAGCTGCCGTAGCAGTCAAAAGCAGGGAACTCCTTTTCTGGGCCATGGGAACGATCTAGCCTCCTGTTGAGCTGTCCATCCAGCTTGAAATGACTGCCAGACTACCATTCGCCCGCGGATGCAAGCCAGAGAATTGGCATCCGGAGCTTTCTACTGCGTAACCGCGTCCTGCCTTCGGTGGCTATACGCCGCCTCTGGAACCGGGGTCAGTGGCAGCGCCGGCCCCTCCCACATCAGCTGCGGCCCGCCCTGGCTCACCGAGTGCAATCCCTCCACGTGCAACGTATGCTTGCCCGCGCGCAGCCCCAGCGATCCGCGGTCGTAGCGCATCGCGTTCCCAGGCGAGCCGCACACCTGGGCAAACGGCGGTCCGGTCTTCGCCACCTCCATCCCATCGATCACCAGCCGCGCTCCATCGCGATCAAGCAGGTGAAACGTATATCCCCCATCGGCCGGAATGTCGATCAGCCCATCCCAGACCGCCGCGTAGCGTGTAAATCCTTGCGCGTCGGCGTGCAGGTTGGGCGACTCGCCGTTGAACACCGCCTGCTCCTTCGGGAAGTTCGGCAACTCCGTCCAGCTGCCGGGAAATATCTGCCAGCTCAGCCCTGGAACGGTCGGAATCACCGCGCTCCCAGCCTCGTGCCACTTGCCCACCACAACCACTCCCTGCGCTGCCCAATCCTGTTTTCCCGCCTTGTCCTCCACGTGCAGCAGAACGCGGAAGCGACCAGCTCCCAGCGCCCCTCCATCGAGCTCCGTTCCCTCCGCGTCAGGAAACCTGTGGCTCACGCTGCGCCCCGTCGCCTGCGTCCCATCCCCGAACAGCCAGGTGTACTTCGCGCCGGTGGACTCCTTTGCCGTAAAGGTCACCGTCTTGCCCGGCTCAAACACCGGCGGATCGAAGCGGAACGCCGCCACCGGCTCGCTACTGGCCGGAAACTGCGCCGCCTGCGCGCCACCGGAGACAACCAGCGGCAGATCCGCGTCGCCCGCCGCGCGCACCTGCCCATACTTCACGTTGTCGAACGTCACCCCCGTCACTTGGCCGGTCAGCGTGGAATCAACCAGCGGCGGCTGATCCAGCGCCCAGATATTGCGAAACGTGAACCCGCGAATTCCGGGCTGTTCCTGCTCAATCTGCACCAGCGAGTACCAGTTGTCGAGAAACAGATTCTCAAACGTATAACTGGAGTGGTCACCCTTGGCCCCATCCGCGCCCCAGAACCCGAGCAGTCCAAAAGTCTGCCCGCACGCGCCAATCCCGGCATGCAGAATATCCGAGTCGCGCAGCGTAAAGTTTCGCGAGTTATACGTCTTCCGCGGCCACGCAGCACGGACAATGTTCGAAATGCTGGTCGAAAGCTCACTGTGCTCCACCACGATGTTCTCCACATCCTGCCCTGGGCGCAGCATCTCCTCGTCCGTGTAACCGTCCCAGTTGCCCTGCATGGCCAGATCGTCATCCGAACTGCGGATAAACGCGTCGCGCACAATCGTTCCGCCTCCGCCCAGCCAGTCCATCCCGTCCTGGTTGGCGTTGCCCGGGTTGCCGCCGATCACGCGCAAATCGTCGAACGTAAAGTTGGTCGAGTCCTTCATCTGGATCGACCACGTCCGTGCCCGCACAATGCAGGTCAGCCCCTCGATCTGCACGTTGCGCGCCTCCAGCGACCCAATGCAGTGCCAGTCCGGCTTCTGCATCCAGCCCTCGTCGGTGTTGGGGTCCTGCGATCCCTCGTACACAATCGTTCCCCGTCCCAGCACCCGCACACCGCCCACCTTCCACAGGTTCAGGCTGCCGAAGACGAACGCTCCTGGAGCGAGATAGATCGTATCGCCCGACTTTGGGTTCAAGCTCTCGCGATGAATCCCCGCCGGAATCACGCGCACCCTCGGCCCCGCCGGCGGCGGCCTGGGCGGCGTCCCCGCAAGCACAAACAGCATCGCCGCGTTGTTCAGAAAGTCTCCCGGCCGCGAGATCGAAAGCTTCTGCGGCCCGGCTAGCCGGAAGCGGATCGTCTGCCCCGCGCGCACCGGCCGCAACCCCAGCCGCCAGGGCTGAAGATCCACGCCATGGTCCCAGAACCCAGGCGCCGCAGCCGTGATCGCCACGTCCACGGGTCCTGTCACATCGAAGGACACCCAGTCATAGCTGGCCGCCGCGTGCGCCACATCCACCCGCTGCCCGTTCACCGTCACCGTGAATGCGGTGGACCGCATCTCCTCGGGCACCGGCGCAGCTTGCACGCGCGACAACCCATGCGTTGCCGCAGGAAGCGCCAGAGCCGCAACGACAGTCAACCAGAAACTGCGCAACAAGCAAGACCCCGCGGAGAGAGAGTGGGAACGAATCCAATGTAGCACCGGCAGTTGACCGAGAGGTCTTCCCGCTTCGCCGCGATGCAGGAATTACGCGCCTTCCAGATCCTGCGGCATTTCAGAAATCGAGTTCGGCACAGCCGGGATTTCACGCAACGGAAAATCATCCAGATCAGCGCTTTGGCCTCTTCTCGCCGTCCGGGCGGAGGCAGAATCCGATCGTCTATCCGGCTTGCAGAGTTCATGGCATGCGCATTCTTTAACGCGTTGGTCATGACCGCGCAACATGCGCTTGTTATCAATCTCCATGCGGCCATGTTGTCCGTCGCGATGGGCTGAAAATCACCCGAGAGGCGTTCCGCCAAAATGCCGCAAATCCCAAACTGGAGGTTTCAATGTCTACCATCTCCCCTCGACGTTCCCTTGCCGGGCTTGCCCTCGTGGCTGCGCTTTGCACTTGGAGCGCAAGCGCCCAGGAAGACCTGGAAATCAAGCACATATTCGTCATCGCACTCGAGAATCACGACTGGACTCAGCCGGCCACCGTTCCCGGAGGGATTCAGCCCATCGATCAAAACCCGAACGCGCCCTTCGTCAACAGTCTCGTGAACGGAACCGCGGTCGCCTTCATGAACGGCCAACTTGAGAACATCAGCCAGCATGTGGCTTACGCCACGGATTACCACAACGTTCTGGCCACGGCGAGCGGCAACAATCCGCATATTCATCCATCCGAACCCAATTACCTTTGGGCTGAAGCCGGCACCAACTTCGGCATCCTGGATGACGACGATCCGTATAAGGACAATCCGCCGAATGCCCAGACCACAACCCAGCATTTGAGCGGCCTGCTGCAGAGAGCCGGCAAGTCCTGGAAGTCGTACCAGGAAGACACGGACCTGACGGCCAGCAACGGTCAGCTCATCAACCTGCCTCTGCCGGAGAATCAGTGGACTGTGCCCCTGGTGAGCCTGTCGGGTGTCTTTGGCCCAGGCAATTACCTGAACGCCTATAACGATTCAATCCAGTACAACTACGCGCCCAAACACAACCCGATGCTCTTCTTTGCCGACACGAATGGCGGCAACAACACAACCCCTTCAAACCCTCTGTCCCGCCGCTACGCCCCGTTGCAGCAATTGGCCTTCGACCTGGCGAACAACGGTGTGGCCGACTACAACTGGATTACGCCCGACCAGTACAACGATATGCACAGCAGCCTCAGCGGCGGATTTTCCGGTCTCACCGGCGATGCATCGCAGATCAGGGCGGGCGACAATGCGCTCAGCCGCCTTGTTCCCCTCATCATGGCCTCACGAGCCTACAAGGACGGCGGGGCAATCATCCTTTGGTGGGACGAGAGCGAGTCCGACGGCCAGGCAGGTGATAACCCGGACGATTTCAACCACACCGTTGGCGAGATCGTCATCTCCAATCTTGCTCATCCCAACGTGGGCGGCCTTCCCTACGCGAGCTCGATCGACTACACTCACTCCTCCGATCTGCGTACGATGCAGGAGATATTCCACGTGAGGGCATCTGGCGATTCGTCACCCTATCTGGGCGATGCGGCCAACGCCAACGATTTGTCAGACTTGTTTGCGCCCGGCGTCATCCCGACGAGACCGTAGCGAATTCGGCTCCTGCCAAATTCCACGAGCCAGCCTGAGATTGGAACCGTGCCCAGCCATGTCGGGCTGGGCGCGGTTCTAGATCCCCTCGCCCATCGACACATACTCCCGCAGCCGCTCCAGTTCCACCCGGTAGGCTTCCCGCTCGGCAGCTTCGGCGGCAAACGGCTCGGTGACGCGGGGCGGCTGAGCGCCTTCCAGGCAAAGACGGGTCTCCAGCTCTTCCACCCGTGCCGACAGCGCGATCAGCGCGTCCGACAGCGGATCCTTGATATCGTGCGGATCGGTGAGCAGCACCCGTTCGCCATTGCGATAAACAATGTGCGCCGGCACGCCGACGACGGTCGAGTTCGGAGGCACATCCGACAGCACCACCGACCCCGCGCCTACCCGCGAGTTCTCGCCCACCGTAATGTTGCCCAGCACGTTGGCGTTGTTGCCAATGAACACGCCGTCGCACACCGTGGGGTGGCGCTTACCGTGTCCCTTGCCGGTGCCGCCCAGCGTCACGCCCTGGTAGATGGTCACATCGCTGCCCACAATCGCCGTCTCGCCAATCACCACGCCGGTTGCGTGGTCGATAAACAGCCGCCGCCCCAGCAGAGCGCCGGGATGAATGTCGACACCGGTAAAAAACCGCGCGATCTGGGAGACAATGCGTGCCGGCAGGGGCAGCCCGGCGCGCCACAGAGAGTGGGAAACGTCATGAAACCACACCGCCCACAGTCCCGGATAGCAAAGGAACACTTCCAGCCACGAGCGCGCAGCCGGATCCCGCTCCAGAATGGAGTTGATGTCTTCGCGGATGCGGGAAAGCAGAGACATAATGTGCAAGTGAAGACAGCAAAGGGACCGGGGACTAAGGGACCAACGGACCAAGGAACCTGGGGCTAAGGTTGACGATCCCGAGGATCGTCCCTCTAGTCCCTAGGTCCCCTGGTCCCTGCCTTGCTACACCGCAATCGCTTCGGTCGGCAACGCCAGGGCCTGCTGCCGCAGCGACTCGAACAGAATGCTCGACAAGTAGCGCTCGCCGAAGCTGGGCAGAATGGCCACAATCACCTTGCCCGCGTTCTCCGGACGCGCCGCCACCTTGAGCGCCGCCGCCACCGCCGCGCCAGACGAGATGCCCACAAACAGGCCCTCCTCGAGCGGCAGCCGACGCGCCAGTGCGATCGATTCCTCGTTTGTCACCTGGATGATCTCGTCGATCAAACTGGTGTCCAGCACACTGGGAACAAACCCCGCGCCGATCCCCTGGATCTTGTGCGGTCCCGGCTTGCCGCCGGAGAGCACCGGGCTGTCGGTCGGTTCCACGGCAATAGCCTTGAACTCCGGCTTGCGCTCCTTGATGTACTTGGCCACGCCGGTTATCGTGCCGCCCGTGCCCACACCGGAGATGAGAATGTCCACCTTGCCCTCGGTGTCGTCCCAAATCTCCGGGCCTGTGGTTGCGTAGTGGATTGCCGGGTTTGCCGGGTTGTCGAACTGCCGCAGAATGTATCCGTTCGGCGTCTTGGCCAGAATCTCATCGGCCTTGGCGATGGCGCCCTTCATCCCATTCGGGCCGGGCGTGAGCACAATCTCCGCACCCAGGGCCAGCAGCACCACGCGTCGCTCCAGGCTCATCGTCTCCGGCAGCGTCAGAATCAGCCGGTAGCCCTTTGCCGCGGCAACGAACGCCAGCGCGATACCCGTGTTGCCGCTGGTAGGCTCAATCAGCACCGTCTCGCCCGGCTTGATCTTGCCTGCCTTCTCGGCGGACTCAATCAGCGCCAGCCCAATGCGGTCCTTGACGCTCGACAGGGGGTTCTGGCTTTCCAGCTTGACCAGGATCGTAGCGGGCAGACCAGCCGCTATGCGGTTGAGCCGCACCAGCGGGGTGTGGCCAATAATTTCAGTTACATCTGCGGCAATACGCGCCATAATGATCTCCTCTGTTGGGGCGTAAGGGCCCCGGCCTTGAATTGGAAAATGTTTGCGGGGGGTGTGGTGGAGCGCTCAAGCGGGACAACTTCGCGCGCGAACCGGGCGCACAACTGCATCGGGCTCCTCACCAGGGCGGTGTTAGCGACATCGATGCATGAACACAGAGTAGTCCCGGCAGCCCGGATATGGCAAGAGTGTGCTGCGCAAAAGCTCGTCACACCGCTTCCTCGCCTCAACCGGTGTTCCGCAGCCCCGCCGAGATCCCGCTGATCGTCGCCGCGAGCGCCCGGTTCACCTCCGGCGTATCTTCCCCGGCCCGCTTGCGCTTGAGCATGTCCACCTGGATCAAATGCATGGGGTCCACGTAGGGGTTCCTGAGCCGGATGGAGTGCGCCAGCACCTGGTTCTTTTCAAGCAGCTCGGTCTGGCGCAGCACCGCCAGCACGGCGCGCACGGTGCGATGAAACTCCCCGTCGAACAGGTCGTAGATGCGCTCCCGCAGCTTCGCATCCGGCACCAGCGAGGAGTAAAGCCGCGCCGTCGCCAGGTCCACCTTCCCCAGCGCCATCTCCACGTTGCGCAACAGATCAATGAACAGCGGAAACTCCCGCGCCATGGTCTGCAGCAGCCCGAGCGCGCCTGACTGGCCCAGGAACTGCTCCAGCGCAAACCCCACCCCAAACCACGCCGGAACCAGCAGCCGCGACTGCGTCCACCCAAACACCCACGGAATCGCACGCAAATCCGCCAGCGATGGCGAAGCCTTGCGCCGCGAAGGCCGCGACCCGATCTTCGCATTCTCCAGCTCGCCCACCGGCGTGGACTGCTCAAAGTATTCGAGCACGCCCGCGTCGTCCAGAATGTGCTTGCGATAGTAGCCATAAGAGAGCTCGGAGAGCTGGTCGAGCGCCGCCTCCCACTCCGGCTTCAGCACGCCCGTAAAGTGCCCCTCGGGGTCGCGCGCATTGGGCCGCGCCAGCGCGTCGAGAGACGCTGCAATCATCAGCTCCAGGTTGCGCTCCGCCAGCACTTCATCGGCATATTTGAAGTTCAGCACCTCGCCCTGTTCGGTGATTCGCAGCTGCCCATCGAACGAGTCCATCGGCTGCGCAAAAATCGCGCGATGCGTAGGCCCTCCGCCGCGTCCCACCGTGCCGCCGCGCCCATGGAACAGCCTGAGCTTCACCCCGGCCTCACGCGCCACCACGTGCAGATCGCGGTGGGCGCGGAAGATTTCCCATGTCGACGTCAGCATGCCGCCGTCTTTGTTCGAATCGGAGTAGCCCAGCATCACTTCCTGCCAGTTGTCCCAGGTCGCCATCAGCCTGCGATAGTCGGCCCTGTTCCACAGCTCGCGGCACACCGCCGGGGCTTGCCGCAAATCCTCAATCGATTCGAATAGCGGCACCGGCATCAGACCAGGGTCTCGGCCCTCGCCTTCCACGCGCACCCCACCCAGCCGCGCCAGGCGCACCACCGTGAGCACATCTTCCACCGACGAGGCGCCGCTGATCACATATTGTCGGACCGCCTCCGGCGAGCAGCCCGTCTTCACCTCCGCCACCACGCGAAACGTCTCCAGCACACTGGCAGTCTCCGCGGAAAGGCTCCCCGGCAGCGAAGGCGCAATCGAGTCCGCAATCGCCTCCTTCAACGCAGCCGCGTGCACCCGCGCATGCTGGCGGATATCCAGTGTGTGCAGGTGCAGCCCAAACGTCTGCACCTGCAAGATCAGCGGATCGATCAGCGTCCGCGCAATCCGCACCCCGCAGTTCTCTTCGAGCGACGCCCGCAGCGTCTCCAGGTCGTCAATAAACTCATCCACCGAGCAATAAGCCGGCAGTACCTGCGCCAGTTTTTCCTGGCCCTGCGCCAGCGTGTACTGGGTCACCGGCAGCGCGGCCCCGGCCGGTCCGGGGTTCTCCATCGTCCGTTGCACGCGCGCCTTCAGGCAGATCACAAATCGCCGGTAATATTCGAATTCGTACTGCTCGCCAAACACCTGCGCCTCCGGCGTGTGTACCTGCGCCACATAGGCCTCCAGCCGCGCCATCAGCTCGCCGCTCACCGGCCGCTGCTGCGCGCTGGTCGTCAGCAGGTCGATAATCTCCTGCAACTGCCGCTGGTAGTAGAGCAGCAAATGCCCGCGCGCCAACTGGATCGAGTCGCGCGTCACCTGCGGCGTCACAAACGGATTGCCGTCCCGGTCCCCGCCAATCCACGAGCCGAACTCCAGCACCTGCGGCAGGTCGAGCGTGTCAATCTCCAGCCCATACGAGGCCTCCAGCGCCAGTGAAATCTCGCGGTACAAGCTGGGCAGCGTCTCAAAGATCGAGACGTCGTAGTAGTCCAGGCCCATCTTGATCTCGTCGTACACCGTCGGCCGCCGCGAGCGCACCTCGTCGGTCTGCCACAGGCTGGTAATCTCGGCCAGCACCAACTGCTCCAGCCGCTCCAAATCCTGCTCCGGCACAGGAATCCGGTCCAGCGTGGCCAAAAACTCCCCAATCCGCCGCCGCTTGAACATCACACTCCGACGCGCCACTTCCGTCGGGTGCGCCGTGAACACCGGCACGATCAAGACTCGCTTGAGCCGGTCCAGCGCTTCTTCCGCCGTGATGCCCACCCGCCGCATCTCGGTCAGCGTTCCGGCCAATGACCCGCGCTGCCGCCCCGCCTGCCCACTGAGCCTGAGCGCAATGCGCCGTCGCTTGCGGTGGTTGGTCTCCGCCAGATTGATCAGCTCAAAGTAGAAGGCAAAGGCCCGCGTCAACAGCGTGGCCCGCTCCACGGGCAGTGAGTGCACCAGCTCCAGCGCCGTCGCCGCGTGTCGCGCCGCTTCGGCTTCTTCGCCGCGCTTCTCCGCATCGCGCCGCCGGATCGTCCCCTGCCGCAGGGCCTCCACGTGAGCAAACAGATCATCGCCCGCCTGCTCGCGCAGCACATCGCCCAGCAGCGTGCCCAGCGACCGCACATCGCGCCTGAGCGGCGCCTCTTTCAAGTCGCCCGTCTGCGCTTCAAGTTCCGCCAGCCGCTGCGACCAACTCTCCGGACTCCACAATAAGGCCATCGTCTTTTGATTATGCACGAAGGGAAATGAGGATCGTCTCAGCACCCGGGTGCCCCATCCTTGGGCCGCACATGGCGCGATCAGCCAATTCTGAGCTTACTTGCCCGCATTCACCCGGAAGCAGCTGGCGCTATGGTCGTTCACCATGCCCGCGGCCTGCATAAACGCATACACAATCACCGGCCCCACAAACTTGAATCCCCGCTTCTTCAGCTCTTTTGACATCTCCACGGAGAGCGGGGTCTGCGCCGGCACAGGGCCCTCGTTGCGCACCGGCTTGCCCCCAACCATGCCCCACAGATACGACGCGAAGTCCTCCCCGGCTTTCTCCATCGCGAGATAAATCCGCGCAGCCTCGATTGTGGCTTGAATCTTGGCCCGCGAGCGAATAATGCCCGGGTCCTGGAGCAGCCGCTCCACATCGGCCTCGCCAAACCGCGCCACCTTCGCCGGGTCGAACCCTTTGAATGCCTTGCGAAACGCCTCGCGCTTGCGCAGCACGGTGATCCATGACAGGCCCGCCTGAAATCCCTCCAGCATCAGCAGCTCCCACAGCACGCGGCTGTCGCGCTTGGGCACGCCCCACTCCGTGTCGTGATACGCGCGCATCAGCTCGTCGTTCTGCGCCCACGCGCACCGGGATTTTGTTGTCGCGATCATCACTCTTGATACTACCCGTAGAACCATTCCGCCCGCTCAGTCTTCCAACTGCGTCATCAGCTCTTCCCACTCCGTCGTAAACGTGGTCAGCTGTTGCCGCAAGTCTGCCGCCAGAGCCGTCAGTCGCGCCGTCTCCGCAGCTGATACATACGCTCCCAGCTGCTCCTCCGTATGCGCAATGGCCGCTTCAATGCGCGGTGTCTCTTCTTCAAGGAATGCACAGCGCTCTTCCATCTGCTTCTGCTTGATCGGGTTCAGCCGCCGCTTCCGGCCCTCGTCGTCGGGACCGCCTTCGATGACAATCGTGTTGGAACCAGCTGCCCCAGGTCCCTCGCCTTTGGGGACCTGGGAAACTGCAAACCGCGCCTCCGTCGCCTTCGCCGCGGCCTCCACCAAAGGGCTGCTGCCTGCCAGGGCCTTGCGGCGAAGATAATCCTCGTAGTTGCCCTCGTGGCTGGTCACGGTGCCGCCTTCCACCTCCAGCACCCGCGTCGCCAGCCGGTCAATGAAATAACGGTCGTGCGAGACAAATACCACCGTGCCCGAGAAGGCCGCAATCGCCTCCAGCAGCACATCTTTGGCGCGCATGTCCAGGTGGTTGGTCGGCTCATCGAGAAGGAGAAAATTCGACGGCGACACCAGGATCCGCGCCAGCGCATAGCGGTTGCGCTCGCCGCCCGACAGCACACCCAGCGGCTTGAACACATCGTCGCCGCGAAACAGAAAGCAGCCCAGCAGCGAACGCAGCTCCTGCTCGGGAACCTTCATCGCCGCGCCGCTGATGTCGTCCAGCATCCGCGCCTCGCCGTTCAGCACCTTGTACTGGTCCTGCGCAAAGTACTCGCTCACCACATTGTGGCCCAGCTTCACCTCGCCCGCCGTCGGCGCCTCGTCCCCGGTCAGCAGCCGGATCAGCGTCGACTTGCCCGCTCCGTTCACCCCCACCAGCGCCACGCGGTCGCCGCGCTCGATGGTGAATTTGACCCCGTCGAGCACCTTTTTGGACCCATAACTCTTCGATAGGTTGTCTGCTTCAACAACGGTACGGCCCGATGGCGGCGGCTGGGGAAACTTGAAGTGGATCACAGGCTCTTCTTCCGGTATCTCGATCCTTTCTATCTTCTCTAACTCTTTGATGCGGCTTTGCACCTGTTTCGCCTTGGTAGCCTGGGCGCGGAAGCGATTGATGAAAGACTGCAAGTGCTCAATCTGGATGCGCTGATTGCGATAGGAAGCCTCTAACTGCGTCCGCCGCTCGTCCTTCTGGGAAAGATATTTGGTGTAATTGCCCTGGTAGATGTTCAGCCGCTTGTTCCATATCTCCACTGTCCGGTCAATAGTCACATCCAGGAAGTATCGATCATGCGAGATAAGTATGTAGCCGAAGGGATAACTCTTCAGATAGTCTTCCAGCCAGTTTCTTGTTTCTAAGTCCAAATGATTGGTCGGCTCGTCCAAGAGCAGCAGGTTGGGTTTAGCCAGCAGCAGCTTGGCCAGCGCAATCCGCATCTGCCAGCCGCCCGAGAACTCATCCGTTTGCCGCGCCCAGTCTTCCTTGCTGAAGCCCAGGCCGGTCAGCACCCCGCCCACCTGCGCATCAAGCGCATAGCCGTCCAGAGCGTGGAAGCGCTCCTGCAGCATCGAGAACCGTTCCGCCGCCGACTCGTACTCCGTGCCCGCGTGCTCCAGAACCGCAAGCTGTCCGGCCAGCCGCTCGACCTCCGCTTCCATCTCGCGCAGCTCGTCGAAGACCGTGAGGCACTCTTCGAAGACGCTGCGCCCGGCGAGCGAAAGCCCCTCCTGCGGCAGGTAGCCGATGCTCATGCCGCGGGTCTGCTGCACTGTGCCGTAGTCCAGGGACTCGAGACCTGCCAGCACCTTCATCAGTGTTGATTTGCCGGTCCCGTTGGCGCCCACCAGCGCGGTCTTTTCCCTGCTGCGGATGAGCCAATTGGCTTCAAGAAAGAGTACGCGCGGTCCAAACCGCTTGCCGGCATTGTTGAGTGAGAGCATGCAGCTCTATTTTCGCAGAGTGGCGCTGACTCCTCCGAACCCACAGTCTCTACTTCGCCTGTGCTCCGGGATTCGCGGCAGCATACTTCTTCGCCTCAGCCATCATCTGTTCCACTTTGTCCCGCGCCTCATAGTGGGGGTCTGTGGCCAGCAGTTTCTCCCAGTCGGCAATTGCCCCTGCCGCGTCCTTCTTGGCCTGCCACTTTACCAGCCCTAGGTTGAACAGCGTATTCGGATTCTTGGGCGCGTAATTCAGCGCCTTGTTGAACTCGGCAATCGCCTTATCCGCGTTGCCCATGAACCAGTACGCGGTCGCCATATCGGTGCGCACCGCTGCGTCGGAAGGCCTGCCCTGGAGCGCGCGCAGGTAGTAGTCCACGGCGGTCGGGTACAGCTGCGCATCGTAATAGAGGTTGCCGATGCTGGTCAGCAACTCCGGGTTGTTGGGGTCTGCAGCCAGCTTCTCCACCAGCGGTTCCGCCTGCGCATCGGCCATCTCTTTCAAACGTGCGGGGCTGGGCGTCTGGGGCGATGCACCGGCTCCGATCGCCGCAGGCGGCTGCGCATCGCCAGCCTTGGCGGACCCACTCGTCGCCCGGCCCTGCGCTGCGCGAATGCCCCAACCGCCACCGATTCCCGCAATCAGGCACACCACCGCCAGCAGGATCGCCTGCTTCACCGTCCATCGCTTCCCAGCAATTCTACTTATGTCCATCATGGCTGCCTGCTCCTTGCGTCCCGCGCTGGCCGCTTTCGGTGGTCAGCACGTCGGCCATCAGCTTCTGTACCGCGGCCTTGCGGTCCGGGCTCAATTGCGGATTGGTCTTCAGCAACTGCCGCCAGGCGGCCAGCGCGCCCTTGCTGTCCTGCTTGCCCTGCAGCCGGATCAGGCCCAAGTCGAACAGTGCGTTGGCATCGGCCGGGTCATAGCTCAGCGCCTGATTCAGCTGCGTAATCGCCCCGTCCACATCGCCGCTACGGTAGAGGCTTGAAGCCAGCTTGGTGCGGAGCGGAACATTCTTGGGGTCCACCGCGACTGCCTTGCTAAAGTAAGCCGCCGCCTCTTTGAACTGGTGCGTGCCGTGGTAAATGGCCCCCACCTGCATCAGCACTGCGCTGTTCTTCGGATCGGTCTTCAGCTTCTGTAGCAGCGGCGCCGCCTGCTTGTCGGCCATCTGCTTCATCTCTTCCAGCGTGGGCATGCGTCCTGTGCCCATGGCTTGCTCAGGGGGTGCCTGCGGCGCGCCGTTGACAGTAGGCTGTGCCAGCCTGCCGCTCATCGGCGTCATGCCCGACGCTCGCCCGCCCATCGCTCCCGCTGCTTGCGGCACCGAAGCAACCGGCGTTTGCGATCCCAGAAGCAGATAGCCGATCGCTATGCCTGCCGCGAGGCAGATGACAGCCATTGTGTATACCGGCTTCGCCTGCAACACCTGGCTTGCGGTCGGGCCGGCGGCGGATGCCGGGTTTGGTTCGCCTTCCATCTCGTACTCTCCCTAGTCAATATCGCTCGTGAATTGGAGTCTTGCGATCTTCAAATGCCTGGCGCCAGCACCCCGGCACCGAGCTTCCCGTTCAACCGAAGCGCCTCTGCGCGCAGGCTCTTGCCGCCTCGCTTTGATGCTGAAGACAGAATTAGTGGACCATCCCCGGTTCCGGGAAAGTGTGACGAAGATCACTCGGATCGCGATCCAGGTCACCTGTTGTGAGCGGCGTCACAGTGCGTGACCTTTGTCACCTGAAAATATGTGTGCATCAGCCGAGTGCCTGCAGAACCCTTGCAGGGGGCCAATCTGGATTCTGGAAAGTGACGGTTCTCACCGATGAAAATGTATGAATTCGACACACACGGAGTCAGATTACTTTGGGGCTTTTCACCAACGTCACTGGGCCAGAACGCCCACAATCGTGTCGCGCTCTCCACAAAAGTGGTACGCCCCGCTCTCGGAAAATCTCGAACCGTCTTTTTCAGCAGTCACTTACGAGATGCGGTCAAAAAATCGCCTCATCCCGCGGCAACGGCATCAGTCGTGCACAGGTTCCAACGGAAGACTGAACTCAGAACTACGCCAGTAAGGTCGCCGTCACGGTCCAGTCGAGCACCAGAAGTGAGCACTAGGAGGCTCTACAAATGAAGCGCAATCTTTTAATCGTTCTCATGTTCCTGGCAGCCGCGGGTTTTGCGGCGGCCCAGATGGCGGCACCGACGACTGATGTCCTTGGCGCTCACCTCAACTACGGCCGCGGCTGCGCGGCCTGTCATGCTCCGCACAGCGGCGCCTACGGCAACGGCAACGCCAAGGTCGCCGATCCGACTTCCGGCAACATCGCCCTCTGGGGCGAGGACGTTGGCAGCCTGTACGGCAAGACCATCACCACCGGGCAGAGTGAGCACGGCACCTATGTCGAAATCCTGCCCACCGCTCTGACCACCGGCGCTCCCGATGTGAGCGGCGTGCTCATGTGCCTCAGCTGCCACGACGGCAACTATGCGCAGGGCGCCATGATGCAGAACGCGGTCTATGAGAAGCTGCCCTTGAGCTACGGCACCATCAACAAGATTCCCACCCTGCTGGGCAACGACGGCAGCACAGTCGGCAACTATCTCAACGATCACCCGGTGGGCTTGAACGCCACGGTGGGATGCGGCGGCCAATACAACTGGGATTGCACCTTGAGCAACGGCGTCATCCAGATGACCGGAACAGCCTCTGCCCAGTTCGTCCAGAACTACGGCTTCTTTGTCAGCCTTTCGGCTTATAACAACACCGCCGTAGTCACCTGCACCAGCTGCCACAACCAGCACCTGATGAATGTGGTCAAGGTGGGTCCCGTCACCACCAACAAGACCACCGGAGCGGTCTCCGGATCGGGCCAGCCGGCAGGCAACTACGCGACCATGTTCTTCATTCGCGCTCCCTACAACCCGGCCAGCGGCACCACGGGCAGCAACCAGACGGCCCAGTTCTGCCGCCAGTGCCATGGTGGCGAGTCGAACGAAATGGCCGGCGGCACCGCGGTCACCACGTTCTGATCCACATGCATGAAAAGGGGAAGGGACGCAGTGTCCCTTCCCCATTTTTTTCCAACCAGGATGGCAACCATGACGTACAAGATCGCATTCTTCGCTCTTCCCCTGCTGGTCCTCGCTACGGCCGGCTCACAGGTAGCCTCCCACGCGCCAACGGTTTTCACGCAGGCGCCCACACAGGCCGCCAAGCCGGCACCCCAGATGGTTGCGCTCGCCCCGGTGGGCAAACCGGTTGTTCGCGTCAACGGTTCAGTGCTGACCGATGCCGATCTGGTGCGCGAGGAATACTCGATCTTTCCCTACGCCCGCCAGCACAACGGCCTCCCCAAAGACTTGGCGCCGCAGATCCGCGCCGGCGCCATGAATATGCTCATCTTTGAAGAGCTGGTCTATCAGGAAGCGCTGCGCCGGAAGATAGCCGTGCCGTCTGCCAAGATGGCCCACGCGGAAGCCGACTTCCGCAAACAGTTCTCCACGCCGGGCGAATTCAACGCACTCCTGCAGGGTGAGTTTCACGGCTCGCAGAAGCTGCTCGATGAAAAGATTCGCCGCTCGCTGCTCATTGAAGCCTTTCTGAAATCTGAAGTCGAATACAAGGGCGCCGTCTCTCCCACTGAGGTCAAGGCTTATTTCGACAAGAACCCGGCTCGCTTCCTGCATCCGGAGTCGTTCACCTTTCAGACCATCTCCATTCTCCCTCCCTCCAACGCCACCGCCGAGCAGTTGAAAGAGGGTCGCAAGCGCGCCGACGACGCGTTCCGCCAGGCCAAAGTTACCAAGTCTACAGAAGAGTTCGGCCTGCTCGCGGAGAAAATCTCCGACGACGATTACCGGGTGATGATGGGCCAGCACAAGCCCCTCCCTGTGGACCAGCTTGCACCCCAGGTTTTGCAGCAACTGCGCGCCATGAAGCCCGGCGATGTCAGCAATGTCATTCAGCTGGATCAGGCCTACACCCTTGTTCATCTACAGGCGCACACCCCGGCCGGCCAGGCGAAGTTCGAAGAAGTGAAGGAGCAGCTTGCCAAGGAGCTGCAACAGAAAAAGACCGATCAGCTTCGTTCCGATCTGGACAAGAAACTGCGCCAGAACGCAAAGATCGAGGAACTGTAAGAGGCTGCGCCGGTCGCCTGGGTGAGAACGCCGGGCCGAAAGCGGCAACCGGTTTGTGAGGAACCTGAAGCCGGCCAGAACGGTTACCCCGTACGACAACCAATTTCCCGGCATCATGGTTGAATTTAGAAGACTTAAGGTGGTCAAACAGTGAGGGGGTCCTTGCGAGTCGCGTGGTTTTTGCAGGCAGGCTTTCTGCTGCTCGCATGGCCCGCTGGCGCACAATTAAAGATCGGTGAACTCAGCTCCAGCTTGAGCGGCACCATCGCCCCAGGCTACTCCGCCGATTACGGGAACATGACCGGCTCTGAGCACAGCTGGGCCATCGGCGGCGACGCCGCCTACTCCGGATATTTCTACAATCCCGGCTTCCTGTCCTTCAACGCAACGGTCTTCTTGAACCAGTCTCGAGCCAACTCTGACTATCAGTCCATCTCCAGCGCCAGCGGAGTCAACCTCTCCAGCAACATCTTCGGCGGCAGCCGTTTTCCCGGTTCCGTCACCTATTCCAAGGCGTACAACAGCGAAGGCAACTACGCTGTTCCCGGCCTGGCCAACTTCGTCACGCACGGCAACAACGACACGTTCGGCGTCAACTGGAGCGAAAATATTCCTGACGCGCCCAGCTTCTCCGCGGGCTTTCAAATGGGCAGCAGCCAGTATTCCGTTTATGGCACCAACGATCAGGGTTCAAGCGCCTTTCATTCGCTCAACCTTCATTCGTCCTACCGGCTGGCGGGCTTCAACATGGGCGCCTACTACACCGACGGAACCGGCCACTCGCTCATTCCGGAAGTCGTCTCCGGTACTCAGTCTTCCGAGGTCCGCTCGGACAACAGCGCCTACGGCTTCAATGTCACGCATCTGCTTCCCCTCAAGGGATCTATCTCGGGCGGCATCAACCGCTCCAATTGGAACAGCGATTATCTGGGCACCAACTCCAGCGGAACCATCGACATTCTCAATACCCTCGCCGAGGTGCATCCCACCGCAAAACTCGCGATCTCGGCCAGCGTCAACTACTCCGACAATCTGGCTGGACAACTCATCCAGTCCGTGGTCGCGGCCGGCGGCGCGGTCCCGGGTCTCAACTCCAACGATGCGTCCAGTTCTCTCGATCTGCTGGGCTCGGTCAGCTACAGCCCAGCAAACAATCTTCAAACCTCGGCCTTCGCGGAGCGCCGCACCCAGACCTTTCTGGGAGAAAACTATGGAGTGGAATCCTACGGTGGCGGCGTCACCTATGCGCACAAGCTTCTTGATGGCTCGCTGAATGCCGCGCTCAGCGTAACCGAAAATACCTCAGACCAGACCGGCGAAAGCGCTCTCGGCTTCTCCACCACCGAGAACTACTCCACCCAGGTGCTCGGCTGGCACGTCACCGGATCCTTCGGCTACGCGCAGAACGTGCAGACCCTGCTGGTCACCTATATGAACTCCTTTTACAACTACTCAGGCACCGCCAGACGCCGCTGGGGCAAGTTCAACTTCAGTGCCGGCGCCGGCGCTGCCCGCACCGCATTGACCGAGCAGGCCGGCGCCGCCAACAGCAGCCAGAGTTACAACGCAAGCTTCGGTTACGGCGCCTGGATCAACGCCACCGGAAGCTACTCCAAGGCAGGCGGTCAAGCGCTGGCCACTGGAACCGGGCTGGTGCCCGTGCCGGTCCCCGTTCCCATCCTGCCATCCGGCCTGGTGAGCCTTTTCGGGGGAGACAGCTATTCCTTCGGGCTCTCCAGCTCTCCCGTCAAAAAGCTGATCCTCTCAGCCACCTATGCCAAGGCCCTCAGCAACACCATCAACGACACAGCCTCGTCCACCAACCAGAACAACCAGTTCAATACACTCATCCAGTACCAGTTCCGCAAGTTGAACTTCAACAGCGGATACGCCCGCCTGGAGCAGGGTTTCAGCGGGTCCGGCACTTCCCCAGAAGTTATATCATCGTTTTATATCGGGGTATCGCGTTGGTTCAACTTCTTCTAACTGGAGACAAGCGGCGGCGTCTGCGCGCGGGCCTGGTCCTCGCGGGCGCTGCGCTACTGCTCTCCCCGATGTGGGCATCGCAGAAGTCCAAGCCTGCTGCGGCTGCGCCTGAACAGTGGGTCATGTCGCTCGACGGCGGGCGCTCGCTCTCCTTCGAACACAGCTTCAAGTCGGAGTCCGAAGTCAAGCCGAATCGCGGATTCTGGAACAAGCTCGTCGACGTCATCGCCGGCGCGCCCGATTACCACTCCCTCATTCGTCCCTACAGCATCGCAACCGACTCCCGCGGGCGCATCCTGGTTACCGATCCGGGCGCCGACGGCGTGCACATCTTCGACTTCAGCCAGCACAAGTACAAGTTCATCCAGCGCCAGGGCAAGAGCAAAGACAACATGCTCGCACCGCAATGCGTAGCCGTCGACGCTCAGGACAATATCTATATCACCGACTCCAATGCTGGCGTGATCTTTGTTTTCGATGCCAACGGAAAGTACCTCCACGCTCTCGGCAGCATCAAGGGTGGCGAGGGTTATTTCAAGCGCCCCACCGGAATCGCCGTCGACTCGGCGGCGCAGCGCATCTACGTAACCGACACGCTACGAGATCGGGTCTTCATCCTCGACATGCAAGGCACCGTGCTCCAGACCATCGGCAAGGCCGGCGATGGCGAAGGCGAATTCAATCTCCCCACAGAACTGCGCCTCGTTGGACCGAATCTGATGGTGGTCGATGCCATGAACTTCCGCGTGCAGGTCTTTGACCGCTCCGGAGCCTTTCAGTATGCCATCGGCAAGCTCGGCGACAGCCCCGGCGCCCTCTTCCGGCCCAAGGGCTTCGCTGCCGACTCCGAGGGCGACCTCTACGTGGTCGATGGTTTGTGGGGCATGGTGCAGGTCTTTGACCGCCAGGGCCAGCTGCTCTATTACTTCGGTTCGCCGGGCACGCACGCCGGCCAGTTTCAGTTGCCCGCAGGGCTGTACATCGATCATGGCGACCGGGTCTTCGTGGTGGATTCGTTCAACCGCCGCGTCCAGGTCTTTCAGTACGTCGCCATGAAAAAGCCGGCCGGGGGGGTAGGCAATTGAGGCGCAAGATACTCCTCGCCTGGCTGACTCTTCTGCTGAGCTGCGCCACCTTATCGGCTCAAATCTCCGGTGACGTGCTGGGCATGCACAGCCTCGGCCGGGGCGGCAAATCGCCCATCACCGGCGCCCGGCCAGACGCCTGCTCCTACTGCCATGCGCCGCACTCCGGCCTCAACCGCGGTCTTTGGAACCAGAAGCTCACCACGCAGACCTACACCACCTACACCAGTGACACGGAAAAGAACACTGGCCGCCAGCCAACCCTCGGCTATTCCAGCAATCAATGCCTCAGCTGCCATGACGGCACCGTGGCCGTGGGCGACACCGTGGCCTATGGGCAGGTGATGACCAGCGGCTCCATGAACACCCCGGACGTGCTGGGCAGCAACATGCAGTTGTCTCACCCCTTCAGCCTCACGCTGCCCTTGAAAGATAATATCGACCTGGTCGCCTCGCTCGCTGCCAACGGACACACTGCCGATCCAACCGGGGCGGTCAAGCTGATCCACGGCAGCGTCGAGTGTACTTCGTGCCACAACCCGCATATACAGGCCAGGGATCTGATCAGCCAGAACTTTCTCGCCAAGGATAGTTCCAGCGGTCAGCTGTGCCTGGCCTGCCACGATCCCACCCGACAGGCGAGTGGCCAGGTCAATCCGCTAGCCGATTGGGCCACCAGCGCCCACGCCCTCTCCACCAGCAAAATCTCGGCCCAGGCCCTGCTCGGCAGTTACACCACCGTCGCCGCCGACGGCTGCATCTCCTGCCACACGCCGCACAACTCCAGCGGCGCGGCGCGCCTGCTACGCGGTCTCAATGAGCAGGACTGCATCTCCTGCCACAACGGCGGCTCCAACATCTCGCCCATGCCGGCCTACGCCAATGTCTTTCCGGAGTACGCCTCACCCAAGGTCGGCCATCCCTTCCCTGCCTCCACCAATCCCCACGATGCCGCCGAAAGCACCCTGCTCAACAACAATCGCCACGCCACCTGCGTCGATTGCCACAGCAGTCACGGCTCGGAGCCGGTCGGAGTCTTTGCCCCTGCTCCGCTCATCCGCATCTCGCAGCGCGATGTCACGGGCATCAGCGCCACCGACGGCATCACCGCGCTCACCCCCGCCGTCAATCAATACGAGAACTGCCTTCGTTGCCACGGCGCCAGCACCGGCAAACAGGTACAACCCATCTACGGTTACTTTCCGGTCCGTGCGGTCTCGGCGGGCGACCCGCTCAACCTGATCACGCAGTTTGCCATCTCCGCCACGTCCAGCCATCCGGTTATGCATCTGCGCAGCAGCGCGCTGGCGCAACCCAGCCTGCGCGCCAACATGCTGAACCTCGACGGAGTCACCCTGGGCCGCGCCATGGGCACCCAGATCCTCTGTACCGATTGCCACAACAGCGACGACAATCGCGAGTTCGGCGGCGCCGGGCCCAACGGGCCCCACGGCTCCAGGTGGACCCACATCCTGGAGCGCCGCAACGAGTTCAACCAGGCCCCCACGCCGGGCCAGACAATCACCAATCTCTATCCCAATCCCGATCTCAGCGCGGTTGGCCCCTACGCCCTGTGCGGCAAGTGCCACGATCTTCCCAACCAGATCATGCAGAACACCAGCTGGAGCCAGCACTCGAGCCATATCGACGCGGGCTTCACTTGTTCCACCTGCCACACCGCCCACGGCATGGGAGCCAACAGCGGGTCCATCGGCGGCGAGCGGTTGATCAACTTCGACGTCAACGTCGTGGCCTCAAATGGCGGCCTTCCCATCTCCTACAATCGCGCCGCCAACACCTGCGTCCTGGTCTGTCACCAGGTTGCCCACAACGCCGACGGTACCGTCGCGCAAGTCATCCTGCGTCCCGGTCTCGGCCTGAAAAAGTAACGCAGACGCCGTGCCCCCCTCTTTTCGCGCTGTCGCCGCGGCGACCGAAAAGGGTGGGAGACCACCCTGCTAGAGCATTTTCAATTTAAGTTAATACATATCCGCAAGAGGCGAAATAGTTCGTGCACTCATTGGTTGTGACCGTGTTTAGGAGTTTTCCGATCTCGGTCCACAGGTCCTCAGCGGATCGTTTTGCGGCCTTTCTGAGCAGTGTCTTGAGTTTTGAGAAGAGCTTTTC
>Ga0302320_10000857_pt1 | contig 72213 bp, 46 predicted proteins | sample Bog_T0_3_FD_202130 | JGI IMG/M metagenome (GOLD analysis project Ga0302320, IMG submission 202130) | Peat permafrost microbial communities from Stordalen Mire near Abisko, Sweden - Bog_T0_3 | ecosystem: Environmental > Terrestrial > Soil > Wetlands > Peat | place: Sweden: Abisko, Stordalen Mire... | reverse complement strand
TCTCCGGATTCGGGATGGATTCGGCTGGCCAGCCAAATGCGGCGAATTCCTTCTTCCGCCCTTCGGCCACCCGGCGGGCCAACTCCGGGTCATCGTGATCGGCAAAATACTGGAACGGCGTTGAGGCCGCCCATTCCTCGCCCTCGAAGAGCATGGGGACGAATGGGCTCATCAACACAACCGCCGCGGCTATCTTGGCACGATCGAAGCCGACCGTCTCATGGATGCGATCGCCCACCGCGCGATTGCCAACCTGATCGTGGTTCTGAATGAATCCGAGGAAGCGATGCTGCGGAACGCGCGCTGCCGAGCGACCGTGTAAGCGATTCCGGAAGCCGGAGTAGATCCCATCGTAGACGTAATTCTCTTCCAGAGCCTTGGCCAGATGGCTCAGCTCGCCAAAGTCTGCATAGTAGCCGCCGCTCGCGTGCTCATGGAGAACGCTAAATAGCGCATGGTGGAAGTCGTCGCTCCATTGCGCATCCATCCCCACTCCGCCTGCCTCGCGCGGCGTTACGATGCGTGGATCGTTTAGGTCGCTCTCCGCAATCAGGGTGAGAGGACGCGCAAGAATGGTACTCAGGACCTCAACCTCGGCGGAGAGTTGTTCGAGGAAATGAATGGCAGATCGATCGACTAAGGCGTGCACGGCATCGAGACGAAGGCCGTCAAAATGATAAGCGCGAAGCCACATCAGTGCGTTGTCGCAGAGGAAACGGCGCACCTCATGCGACCATCCCTCCTCCAAATTGATTGCGCCGCCCCAGGGAGTATGGTGCGCGTCGACGAGATAGGGCCCGAATTTACCGCAATAATTGCCCACCGGCCCAAAGTGGTTGTAGACCACATCGAGCAACACCGCCAGATCTTTTCCATGGGCCGCGTCAATGAAGCGCTTCAGCGCATCGGGACCGCCGTAGGGCTGGTGCACTGAGAACAGATCGACGCCATCGTACCCCCATCCGTGATTGCCGGTAAACGAAGCCACGGGCATCAGCTCGACATGCGTAGCGCCAAGCTTCACCAGGTAATCGAGTTTCTCTTTTGCTGCGTCCAGTGTGCCTTCCGGCGTAAACGTACCGATGTGCAACTCGTACACAATCGCACTGGCAAGCGGAGCCGGGCGGAAATGCGCGTCGGACCATTGGAATGCGCTGTGATCGTAGACCCGCGAAGCCCCATGTACGCCGTAGGGCTGCCACGGCGAGCGGGGATCGGGATAACAAGTCTCGTCGTCGTCGATCACAAAACAATAGTCGCTTCCAGGGCCGGCCTCGTCCACATCGAGCCGCCACCAGCCCTTTGGATCGGGCCCATTCATGGGCAATGTTCTATTGTTCACGCGTACTGCAACCCGGCGGGGCAGAGGCGCCCACACTTCAAAACGATGCATGCATTACTCCGATTCCTTGACCAGCAATGCAACGGGGAACCGCTGCAACAGCGATTGCACATTCAATTTCCCTCCCTGCATTCGATCTCGGGTTAAGAGATTCTTCCATTCGCCCGCAGGGAGTTTGATCGTTGTGGACGACCACTTGCCATTCAGTTTGAACGGCCAGCGTGGCACCAGGACGGCCACGGACTCGCTGCGCAAGAAGCCCACCAGGTGGTCGCGCCGTGGCCCCTCGGATCCAATCGGAGTATAGCCAGCTTCCACGCCAAACCACTCGGGACGATCGCGACGCAGGCACAACGCGGTGTGCGCTACCCATAGTTTGGGCGATCCGCTGTCCCCGCGTTCCAAGATTTTTTCCACTTCCAGTCCATCTTTCAATTCCGCAAGCATCTGCATGCGTAAATCGTAGTCGACAGGCCGGCGGTTGTCGGGGTCCACCAGGCTTAGGTCCCATAGTTCGCTGCCCTGGTATGTGTCCGGTATCCCGGGCGCGGTGTACCGCAGCAGGGTTTGCGCAAGGCTGTTGATGCGACCCGCCTTGCGAATCTGGCCGACAAGCGTCTCAATCTGTTCCACAAACCTCTTCGAATCCAGAATGCGTTCAATGAAGATGCGCAGCGCATCTTCGAATTCCTGGTTCTGCTGCGTCCAGCTGGTTTGCTGTTTGGCTTCGCGCATCGCCTTTTCCATGTAGGCAATCAGCCGATCCTTGCCGATGGGCCAAGCGCCGATCATCGTCTGGTAGAGGAAGTATTCGGTGTTGGGATCGGGGAATCTTCCGGTACGAAACGAAGCATTGTCACGGGACCAACGGCGGTAGGCAGCCCCCCAGATCCTCGGCGCTTCCGTGAGAACCGCCAGCCGCGCGCGCACATCATCGGCACGCTTGGTGTCGTGAGTGGAAAGCGTGTTCATGGTCAGCGGATGCGTGGCGTGCATCTTCGCGCAGTATTCGTGAAACTGCGCAATGGAGAGACCATCGTTTCCCGGAGCGCTGCCTACCTCGTTCATGCCGATCATGCGATTGAAGCAGTAGAAGGCGGTGTCCTCCACGCCTTTGGCCATGACCGGCGACGTGAACTGCTGGAAACGCTGCAGGAATTCTGTCTCCAAGCCGCCTCGCGAGCGGAGGGCCAGCACACTGCCCAGGAAGTCAAACAGGCCGGCGTCTACATCCGGTCTTTGCGCTTTGGCATCGGCCACGGCCTGGTCAATGCACGCGCGATCTTCGTCCACCACTTGATCGCGCGCGGGAACCACATAAGTGCGGTATACGCTAAAGCAGGCCGCCACTTCGCGAATCGCGCGACGGATCTCGGCGCGCGTGTAGTCGCGACGATCGCGGTTGTTTTCGCACAGTTCCACGAACAGGCTGGTCAGGCGGTTCACATCGCTGCCAAGAGCTTCCTGCTGCACATTCAATTTCTTGTCATGGGCCACGGCGTCGAAGTCCGTGGGTTCGCCGGTCAATTCGCCGTAGAGCACGGTGAGCTGCTGAAGACCCTCACCCGACACCAGCAGGCTGTTGCAGACGTTCAGAAAGTCGTACCCGCTGGTGCCGTCGATGGGCCAGTTCTCGCGCAGAAACTCTCCCGGCTCCAGAATCTTCTCGCCTACGATCCACGCCTCCGGCGCGTGTTCGCGGAGCCGCTCACAATATTGCTGCGGGTCGCGCAGACCATCGGGGTGGTCGACGCGCACGCCGTTGAGCACACCCTTCTGCAGCCACTCCAGAATGCGGCGGTGGGTCGCATCGAAAACATGAGGACGCTCCACACGCAGGCCAATGAGCGTGTTCACGTCGAAAAAGCGACGGTAGCCCAGTTCTTCCCCCGCGGTGCGCCAGTAGGCAAGGCGATATTGCTGCTGGTTGAGCAGCTCATCGAGCGCGTCGTTGTTCCGACATAACTCTTCGACGGCGCGATCGATGGCCACGGCGACTTCAGGCTTCTCTGCCAACAGACGCTTGAGCAGTCCGTAGATCACGGTTTTGTCGCGATGCCGGGCCAGGCCCACCTCTCGATCCGTTGAGGCGGGCGACGGCAAACGCAACAGGCTGTCGGAGATGAAGCTCAATTCGTCGTCCGTCATAAAGGCCGATGCCTTTGACAATACGATCGACAGCGATCGCGGCGCGACCGGGAAGACATGTTCGCCGTACCGCACCTGGAAGCACTCCGAATTGCGTTCGAGCTCGATCTCCCCGGCAGTCAAGATTCGCCCGTATTGATCGCCGAGCACAGGAAGGAGGACCTTGTTCTGCAGCTTGGCTTCAGACGAGTTCCAGTCGATGTCGAACCACGTGGCGTAGCGGCTGGAAGGACCATTCTCCAACACGTCCCACCAGAATCGGTTCCCGCGGCCAATGGCCATGTGGTTGGGCACAATGTCGAGGATTTGGCCCAGACCCAGTTCGCCCAACCGGTGACAGAAGCGCCTGTGTCCCTCCTCCCCTCCCAATTCTTCGTTGACTTTTTCCTGGTCCACCACGTCATACCCGTGCATGCTGCCAGCGGCGGCTTGGAGGTAAGGCGAACAATAGACATGGGATATCCCGAGCGCCTTCAAGTACGCGGCGGCCTTGGCGGCATCGTCAAAGTTAAAGTTTTTATGCAGTTGCAGACGGTACGTAGATGTGGGCAACGATCGCATAGGCCTCGTGCGCAACGTTCACTCATCGCCATGCGCTCCGTAATTAGAAGTCGCAACGGCTCGCCGGGTTGTAGGGGTCTTCCAAGCGCCTTCACCGCTCGCCGAGGTAAGTTCCTGATTCCCGACGGCCCTTAGCACAGATGTCTCGGCGCGGCCCATCCCCCGTTCGTGGGACTTTTTTCCTCCATAAACCCTCCTAATCTGGGAGCCAGCGATCCGTGTTGCGCCGTTTGTGCATCTCAGCTTCTAATGCGTCTCATCCTCGGCGGATCGTTCCCGGCAGTTGCGCGACGCGAATGTGCGCCTCCCGCAGCTTCAATCGACTCTGGCAGATGCCTCGATGAAAACCGCAGACAAAAACTCATCGAATTGACTCGGAGATGCAAAGCGTGAAGAAGACGGCAAGTGCGATCGATCCGCTTTGGTATAAGGACGCGGTCATTTACGAGCTTCACGTGCGGGCCTTCGCGGACTCAAACGGCGACGGCATCGGGGACTTCCCGGGATTGCTTTCACGCCTGGACTATCTCCAGGACCTCGGAGTCACGTGCATTTGGATGCTTCCCTTTTTCCCTTCGCCGCTGCGCGACGACGGGTACGATATCGCCAATTACGTTGATGTCAACCCATCCTACGGTACGCTGAACGACTTCAAGTTGTTCCTGGATGCGGCCCATCAGCGCAATATGCAAGTCATGATCGAGCTGGTCATCAACCACACCAGCGATCAGCATCCGTGGTTCAAGGCGGCTCGCCTTGCGCCGCCCGGTTCCCCCGCGCGCGAGATGTACGTCTGGTCCGCAACCGATTCGGTCTACAAAGACGCCCGCATCATCTTTACCGACACGGAGAAGTCCAACTGGACGTGGGACGAGACGGCCAAGGCCTTCTACTGGCATCGCTTCTTTTCTCACCAGCCGGACCTGAACTTCGACAATCCGATGGTGCTGGAAGAAGTCTTGAAGGCCATGCGCTTTTGGCTGGACATGGGCGTGGACGCGATGCGCATGGACGCCATCCCCTACCTCGTGGAGCGGGACGGCACCTCGTGCGAAAACCTGCCGGAGACACACAGAGTGATCAAGCAGATTCGCGCGGCCATTGACGCCGAATACGACAACCGCCTGGTCCTGGCTGAAGCCAACCAGTGGCCGGCCGACGTGCGCCCCTACTTTGGCGACGGCGATGAGTGCCACATGGCCTTCCATTTCCCGTTGATGCCGCGCATCTACATGGCGCTGCGCCAGGAAGACCGCCTGCCCATTACCGACATCATGGCCCAGACGCCGGACATTCCGGCAAACTGCCAGTGGGGCCTGTTCCTCCGCAACCACGATGAGCTCACGCTCGAAATGGTCACCAACGACGAGCGCGACTACATGTACTTCGCCTACTCGGCCGATCCGCGCATGCGCATAAATGTGGGTATCCGCCGCCGCCTCGCCCCGCTCGTCGACAACAATCGCCGCCGCATCGAGCTCTTGAACTCCCTACTGCTCAGCTTCCCCGGTACACCCATCCTCTATTACGGCGATGAGATCGGCATGGGCGACAACATCTATCTCGGCGACCGCAACGGTGTGCGCACGCCCATGCAGTGGAACTCCGACCGCAACGCCGGCTTCTCCCGCTGCGATCCAGCCCGGCTCTATTTTCCGGTGGTCATGGACCCCATCTACGGCTACCAGGTCATCAACGTCGAGGCCCAACTCAGCGATCAATCGAGCCTTCTCCATTGGACGCGCAACATGATCGCCTTGCGCAAGCTCTTCCAGGTGTTCGGGCGCGGAACCCTGCGCTTCCTCAACCCGGAAAATCGCAAGGTCCTGGCCTACATTCGCGATCTCGACCGCGGTGACGGGACGCATGAGACAGTGCTCTGCGTGGCCAATCTCAGCCGCTTTGCGCAGCCGGTCTCGCTCGACCTGTCGGAATTCGCCGGGCAGGAACCGATGGAGATGCTGGGGTATGTCCCCTTCCCGACTATCGACACCACACCCTACGCCATAACCCTGGCGCCGTATTCGTTTCTTTGGCTGGAACTGCAGCCATCCAGCATGCTGGCAGAAGCCGTACCGCAGCCGCTGCAACAGGCCGAAGCCGAAGCACCGGGGATGGAGCCGGCCACGCTCGATCTGCTCACCGAGGGCTGGGCAGGCTTCATGGCTGGACACGGACGCACCCTGATCGAGTCGGCCTTGCCCGCATGGTTGCAACGGCAACGCTGGTTTGGGGCAAAGACCCGCAAGGTGCAGGGCGCGCGCGTAGCGGACTGGGTGGAGTTGCCATCCGCCGCAGCGTCCGACAACATCATCTTCGAACCACCCACTGCGCCCGCGGACGGAAGCCTTCCCCCGGCCATCTTTTTCGTGGAGATCTCTTATGCCGACGGGCTGGTAGACACCTACCAGGTTCCTCTGGCCTTCATTGCGGGCGCGGACGCAGACCGACAGACGATCGAACAGCCGCAGGGCACCCTCGCCACTCTCCCCACTTTGCTCGGCCCGGGAATACTGCAGGATGCTACCCTGCGCGAAGATTTCCGTCAGAGACTTCTTGCCCTTATCGAGCGCAACGCGACCTTGCCCTTGTCGACTGTGCAAGCCGCCGATCTTCAAGTGTCCCCGGCACCCCTCGCCGCGCAACCGGGGGAAGCAGCCGCGCCTCCGCGTGAGGATTCCGCAACCAGCAAGATCGAATCGACTCAACAACTGCAGCCCCGGGAGTCTCCCTACGCCGGCCTCATCGGTTCGGCCGCCGGGAGGCTAGACGCCCGTGCCTCCACGGCCTTTGCCCCGGTCCATGCCCACCGCTTGCCCTCCCGTGTGGGGTCGGCAGAGCAGTCCAACACCTCGATCCTCTACGGCAACGAACTCATCCTTAAGCTATTTCGGCGCTTGCAGCCGGGCGAGAATCCCGACGTGGAGATTGGGCGCTTTCTGACGGAAGTGGCCCGCTTCCCCAGGATCGCCCCTTTCCTCGGCGAAATAGCTTCGATCCGGACCGACGGAGAAGGGACGACCGTCGCCATGCTGCAAGGGCTCGTCGCCAACCAAGGCGATGGCTGGAAATGGTTCCTCGAACAACTTGCAAGCTTCCTGGAAGGGGTCGCCGAAAGGCCGGCGCCACCCAAAGCGCGGCAGCCCAGCTTCCTGAATGAGCACGGCCCGGTACCGGAAGCCGTGCAGTCTGCCGGCGCAAGCCTTGAAGCCGCCGCCTTGCTAGGTCGCCGCACCGCGGAGATGCACCTGGCCCTCGCCACGCCGACGGCCGACCCGGCCTTCGCACCGGAGCCGTTCACAGCCGAAGACCTGGCCCGTGACGCACATCGGATCGATGCCCAGATTACTTCCACCCTGGAGACGCTGAAGATCAAACTGTCGACATTAAAAGACCTCACCGCGGACGACGCGGCGTTGCTTCTTTCCCGGCGGATCGACTTGTTTTCCCGAGCCAACGCGATCACCTCTTCCACCCCCTCCGGCCAGCGAATCCGCATTCACGGGGACTACCATTTGGGCCAAACTCTGCGGACGGTTGGGGCCGCACCAAACTCAGAGCACGCCGAGACAGAAAGCTCAGGAGACTTTGTTCTCCTGGACTTTGAGGGTGAGCCGGCCCGCTTGCTCGCCGAGCGCCGTCAAAAACAATCACCGCTGAAGGATGTAGCGGGCATGATCCGCTCGCTCTCCTACGCCGCTTATTCGGCGCTTTACGACTACTTCGCCTCCCATCCGGAACACGCGCGCGGGCTGCGCTGCGAAACTCTCACCGCCTGGGCCGTTCACTGGCAGAATACCGCCTCCTCAGAATTTCTCCGCGCCTATCGAGAGACCATGGCGGCCAATCCCGCGCTGCTGCCTTCCGCACAGCAATCCCAAGCTTTGCTGGCTGCCTACATGCTGGAGAAAGCGCTTTATGAGTTGCTCTACGAGCTCAACAATCGCCCCTCCTGGCTCCGTATCCCTTTGGCCGGCATCTTAGCGTTATAGGAGTTCCCATGAATCTTCTTGCCGGCTGCGAGCTGAAGAGCATAGCCAAGCCAATTCTTTCCTGCGAGTGACGATGGCAACTTCCGATCAAATCCTCGAGACTTCCTCGTTCGCGACCCGCCCTACTCCGGGTCTGTTCGTGCTTCTTGCCCCCATGGGGCCGGAGGAGATGACCAGCGTGCTCGCCAACCTGGCGTCGTTCCATCCCACCGAAGACGTGATCATTGCCACCCCGGACGCCGCGGCCGTCGAGGCGTGGCCGCAATTTCGCATGGTGCCTGTCCCATCCACAGAGTCGTCCTGGACGCTCACGGCAGCCGATTTCGTGAATGCCTATCAGTTAGCGGAAGAAAATCGCGCGCGCGCCATCTTGATGCTCGGCCCCGGAGCGGAGTCGTTATCAACCCCAGCGCTCAGCAACCTGACGCAGGCGGTTCTCAGCAGTTCCACGGACATGGCCGTCCCCTGTTACGACCTGCCGCCGAACGCCGGCCTCATCAATTCAGTCATTCTGTACCCGCTCACCCGTGCGCTCTTCGCTTCGCGGATTCGGTTTCCTCTTGCTGTCGACCTGGGCCTTTCTCTGCGCATGGCGGGCCGGCTCGCCGCGGCTGCGCAGCGTCTGACAGCTCTCAACCAGGGGAGTAGCCTGATTTGGCCGGTGAACGAGGCAGCCGTCGCGGGCTACACCACGGCCGAATTCGACGTGGGTCCGCGAACCACGCCACAACCGGCCGACCCGGATATCAACGCCATTCTGGCCTCGGTGACGGGCTCCCTCTTTGCCGACATCGACGCAAAAGCCGCCCACTGGCAGCGTGCACGTCCCCTGCCGGCGCCGCGCAACCCCCTGCCACAAGCGCCGCCCGCTGACGGAGGTTCCGACATCACCCCCATGCTCGACGCCTTCCGCCTGGCCTATACCAACCTGCGCGAGATCTGGTCGCTGGTTCTGCCGCCCAATACCCTGCTCGGACTCAAGCGACTCTACCTGACCGACGCTTCTTCCTTTCGCATGCCGGAGAGCCTCTGGGCGCGCATTGTGTATGACTTTCTGCTCGCCTACAGGCTCCGCACCATCAATCGTGGACACCTTCTGGGCGCACTGATCCCCCTTTACCTGGCCTGCGTGGCAAGCCACATCAACATCACTGCCTCCGGGACCGAAGCGGAACGGCATATCGAAGCCATCGCCGCAGCCTTCGAGGCCGACAAGCCTTACCTCGTCTCCCGCTGGCGCTGGCCGGATCGGTTTAATCCGTGAGTTCCTGGGCAGAACTCACCTTGCCCGAAAGCTGTTTCGCCGCTTCGGAGTTGGAATGGAAAGACGCGGAACGCAGCGCGAGAAATTCTTCAAGGAGTTTGTCCCATGCTTAACACTCTTGCCGTGATGTTCCAGGCCATGCCGAGCGCGCCGAGCCAGCCCATCTATGCTGACAACGCCTCCGTATGGCACCACATGTCCGACGCGCTCCACCAGTCCATCTATCGTGTGCTCTCGCTGCTCATCGCCATCCTGCCCGGAATTCTCGCCTTCTTTGTGGCCATTGCTGTCTTTACTGCGATTGGCATGTTGATCTCCGCGGTGCTGCGCCGCGTGCTTGCATGGGTGCGATTCGACGATTACCTGGAGCGCACCCGCAACAAGGCGGAATGGACACCGGCCACCTCGCCAAGCGCGTTGATCGCCCGCGCCTCGTTCTGGATTTGCGTGCTGCTCGGACTCATCATCGGGGTCTCGGCATTCGACGCGTCGTACGCCACGGCGTCCACATTGCCCATCTCCCTGCTGCCCTATCTCACCCACGCCGTCGGCGCCATCTTCCTGCTGATCGCCGGCACATTGATTGCGCGTTTCCTTTCGCGCTCCGTGCTCATCGGAGCCGTCAATGCACAACTGCAATATGCCCGCTTTCTTTCCCTCGGCGTGAAATGGCTGGTACTGGTGCTCACGGCGGCCATGGTTCTCGACCACCTGGAGATCGGCGGTATCGTTGCCGAGTTGGCCTTTGGCATCCTGTTCGGCGGCATCGTGCTCACGCTCTCGCTCGCCATCGGCCTCGGCTCCCGCGACCTGGTCAGCCGATCACTGGAGAGCCACACCGACCGCCCGGCCGATCATGGCGCAACGGCGACACCCAGCACACTGCCCAACACCGGTACCGACCCAATCCGCCACTTCTAAGCACAATCCGCCGGGTGAATGTGCCGGGTGCCCCAACCCTTGCTGGGTGCTCCATCAACGCGCAGCTTGATCCCGCGTGGATGGGAAACGAGCACCCTCCACAGGTCCCACCTCACTGTCTTTCCCGTTCGGTCCTGAAGAACACGGCGGCTTGAGTTTCGGGGTTTCCCACCCTTCCGCAAAAAGCGCGGAAAGATGGGGCACGGGGCGCTTGCGGCGTGGCCGGCATTGTGTTGTACCCTGCTTGGCAAGACGAGATGCCCTGAAGCACGGCGCCATCACCCCTGCAAATGACGGCGCAAATCTTCCGGATGATTGCAATGCGCGAACGCCGTCTCGCGCGCAACACGCCCCGCCCACACCAACTCCGCCAACGATTGCTCCATTGTCATCATCCCGTCGCTGCGTCCGGTCTCGATATTGGCGCGGAGTTGGTGGTCGTCGCCCCGCCGGATCAGGTTGCGCATTCCACTTGTCGCCACCAGGATCTCCACCGCCGGGTAGCGCCCAATGCCATTGGCCGCAGGCAACAGTTGCTGCGAAATCACCGCCAGCAGCGCCAGCGAGAGCTGCTGGCGTATCTGCGACTGGTACCCCGACGGGAAGGTATCCAGAATCCGCGAGACCGTCTGCGCGGCATCGTTCGTGTGCAGCGATGTGAAGACCAGGTGACCGGTCTCGGCAGCCGTCAGCGCCGCGGCCATCGTCTCGCTATCGCGCATCTCGCCCACCAGGATTACGTCCGGATCCTGGCGCAGCACAGCCCGCACCGCGTGCGCAAAGCTGAGCGTGTCGCTGCCCAGCTCGATCTGCTCCACCAGCGATTTGCGATTGGCGTGCTGATACTCCACCGGATCTTCAATGGTAATGATGTGGTCGCGGCGGTGGCCGTTGATGCGGTCGATCAGCGCAGCCATCGTCGATGTCTTGCCGCTTCCCGTGGCGCCGGTCAGCAGGATGAGTCCCTGCCGCCGGTCTGCCAACTGTCCCAGTGAAGCAGGCAGGTGCAAACTCTCGAGCGTCGGAATCTGCGCCGGCAGCAGGCGGATGGAAGCCGCCAGAGTTCCTCGCTGAAAATGAAAGTTGGCCCGGAATCGGCCGGTCGCGCCCCGTACAAAACAGAAGTCGATGCACTTGCGTTCCTGCAACTCCTGCATCTGCTGTGCTGAAAGCAACGGAAGCAGCATCGAACGAATGCTCTCCGCGGTGAGCGGCGGGCCGTTCTCCGAGGCCAGCGCACCATTCACCCGCAACGTGGCCGGAGAGCCGACGACCACGATCACATCGGAGGCGTGGCTCTCCACGGCCACACTGAGAAGCGCATCGATCGACCGCTTCTCGCCAGACCGGGCCACAGCCGTCGCGGAACGGTTTAGTTGATCGACAAGCCGGGAAAGCTCATCCCTGGGTTCATCCATCTGGAGATGATAAGAGTCCGTCGCCATCGGCGCAAAGGGCTGCGTCGTCCTTCCGTCTCAATCTCCCGGCAGGGTTCGACCGAACCTGCTGCAAGATCGGAGCTTCAGGTCCTTTCTCTACTGCTGGCCCGGAGCCGTGTTTACCGGCACACCCGGAACCGGAGCCATCGGTGGTTTTGCCGCCTCGATCTTTGCCAATGACTTTGTCACGCCCTTGCGGAATTCGCGGAGGTCCGCGTTATCGGAGCCAACCTCGATAAATGCGAGCTTCAAGGAGCAGCCGCTGTCCCGCGTCATCAATGCCACCCGATCGGTATACGGAACCAGGCTGCCCACGATCTTGAATGCCGCATTCTGGCTCGAATCGCTGATTCCCAGGATGCTGTAGTTGCTCGGATTGGAAAGCGTGTTCCTGACCGCTGTCCACAGAATGTTGCATGGAACCGGATAATCGTCCTTTGGTTTGGCAAGGGCTGGAACAGACGTGGCCAGCAGCAGGAGCACGGCCAGACAGGGCTTCTTCATCACATTCCTCGGAATCGCAGTGCCCCCATGCTGCAACCGGTAAGGCCAATGAATTCCGTAGTAATTGTATGCCCGGCCTCTCCACCGCAGTGTGCGCCCCGACACACCGCCGCCTCCCATCCGAAGTGCTTGGATTTTCAGGCGCCCCTTCCGTTTGAGACAAAACAGTGAATAACCGGCCAACCCTGCGCCTCGCCTGCAATATCCGCTAAAGTTTCCTCCCTTTCGGGGATGGGAGCGCCTTGGCTCGGCAGCGCATGGGAGAATGGAGGGGTAGACCTCCATGACCAATCACAACCTCGAAACACCACAGCCCGCGTTGGAATCCGCCACCGAGCCAGTCTCTGCGCCCCTCGCCGATGCTGTTCCGCAAGCCAGCGAGGAGCAGCCCGCGCCGGCAATCGTCGACGTCCCCATCGCTTTCGATCCCGCCCCACCCGCCAAAGTGAGTGTCGCCGCTGCTCCGCTCCCGCCGGTCGCAGTACCCGAACCCGCGTCCGAGGAACCGGTGGAGGACTTTGCTGAACTGCTCAAAGCCTTCGAGAAGAGCCATTCGCATAAGGCCGCGCCGGGCCAGAAACAGTTGCAAGGTACGGTTGTGTCTCTCTCCGCTGACCAGGTGTTTCTCGACATCGGCTATAAGACCGAAGGCGTGTTGCCGCGTTCGGCCTTTGACGACAACGCCGAAAAGGTAAAGTCCGGCGACTCCGTACCCGTCTCCGTGACCGGGCGCAACGAGGAAGGCTACTACGAACTTTCCCGCTTCAAAGTGGCGCAACCCCGCGACTGGAGCGCTCTCGAGGCGGCCTTCGCCGAGAAGACCGCGGTCGTGGGCACCGTCACCGAAGTCGTCAAGGGCGGACTGCGCGTGGACGTCGGCGTTCGCGCCTTCATGCCCGCCAGCCGAAGCGGCACCCGCGATGCGGTCGAGCTTGAAAAGCTGGTCGGCACCGAGATCACCTGCCGCATCACCAAGCTCGACGTCCTCGATGAAGACGTCGTCGTCGATCGCCGCGTAGTCCTCGAAGAGCAGGCGCGCGGCCTGGTCGAGGGTCGGCGCGCCGCGCTCAAGGAAGGCGACATCGTCAGCGGTACCGTGCGCAGCCTCACGCCCTACGGAGCGTTCATCGACCTCGGCGGCATCGATGGCTTGCTGCATATCAGCGACATGGCCCATAGCCGCGTGCAGAAGTCGGAAGACTTGCTCTCCACCGGCCAGGAGATCCAAGTCAAGATTCTCAAAATCGACGCGGAAACCAAGAAGCTTTCCCTCGGACTCAAGCAGCTCCAAGCCGAGCCCTGGGTCACTGTTCCGGGCCGCTTCCAGGCCGGTCAGCGCGTGAGTGGAACCGTGACCCGCCTTCAGGACTTCGGCGCCTTTGTGGAGATCGAACCAGGCATCGAAGGGCTTATCCACATCTCGGAAATGTCGTGGGGCAAGAAGATTCGCCATCCCAGCGACGTGCTTAAGCAAGGCGACCGCGTGGATGCAGTCATCCTGGGCATCAAGCCGGAGGAGCGCCGCATCAGCCTGGGCCTGAAGCATGCCATGGCCGATCCCTGGGCTGAAGTCCGCCAGAAATTCCCGGAAGGCACCCAGATCGAAGGCCCAGTGACCAAGCTGATGAACTTCGGCGCCTTTGTGCAATTGGCCGACGGCGTCGAAGGCCTGGTTCACGTCAGCGAAATCGTTGCCGACCGCCGCATCAACAACCCCAACGAAGTCCTGCGTGTAGGCCAGGTCGTCAAGGCCCTGGTGCTGGCCATCGATACCGAAAAACGCCAGATCAAGCTGAGCATGAAGCAGCTTATTCCCACCAGCATCGACGAGTACATCGCCGAACACAAAGCCGGCGACCTGGTTTCAGGCCGCGTGGTGGAACTCGGCACGGGGACAGCGGTCGTCGAGCTTGGAGAAGGCATTCGCGCTCAGTGCAAGGTCGCAGCCGCACCGGCGCCGGAGAAGACCGAGGCCAAGCCGGAAGGCAAGGCAGATCTGTCTTCGCTCACCTCATTGCTCAGCGCGCGCTGGAAAGGCAACGCGCTGGCAGCCTCGGCCAAGCCAGAGCCCTTGAGCGCCGGCCAGATCCGCTCGTTCAAGATCGTTAAACTGGACGCGGAGGCCAAGAAGATCGAAGTCGCGCTCGCCTAGAGCATTCCCCCTTGTGCCGTAGACTTCCGTGCCCCGTCCTTTCCGCTTTTTTCTGCGGAAAGGGTGGGAAGCCAATAACCTTTAGGTGCACGCCATTTCACAGAATGCTCTAGCATTGCTCGGCGCTTCCCGGTGCATTGCCCACTCTCCGCGAAGAGCACGAACGGATTATTCTGCCCGCAGAATCTCCACCGGATCAACGCGCAGCGCGCGCAACACCGCGGGTACCGTAGCCACCATTGCGACCGCCAGAATCACTGCGCAAGGCACCGCCAGCATACTCGCATCCGAAGCCTTCACCTGGAAGAATAGCGACTCCATATATCGCGCCGAAGCCAGTCCCAGACCCACTCCCGCTACAACGCCTACAGCGACCATGGAAAACACCCTCTGCGTAACGAGCCGTGCAATCGCGGCTTTGCGTGCGCCTATCGCAACCCGAATCCCAATCTCTCGCCTCCGCTGCAACACCGAGTAGTTCAACACGCCATACAGCCCGATCCCCGCCAGCAGCAACGCCACTGCCGCAAAGAACATACCCAGCATAGCCAGCAACCGCTCGCGGAGGGTTTGCGCATCGATCAGTTCTTGTTGCGTGCGCACATTACTCACGCGAATGCCCGCCCCGGCCGCTGCAACAGCCTTCCGCATCTCCTCGGCTCGGGCCATCAAGGCTGTTTGATCTTTGCCCTTCATCCGCAATAGAAATGTTATGCCTTCTTCCGGCTGCGCCACGCCCTTCGCGTCCACTTCGCGCAACGGCACGAACGCCACCGGCAGTTGCGCTTCGCGCACGCTGCGATACGGCGCATCTGCCGCTACGCCCACAACAAGGAAGTGCTGCCGCGAGCCGTCGTCGCCAACTTCCTCGAAGTGTCTGCCCACTGGATTCTCACCGGGAAAGAACCGCTTCACAAACGTCTGGTTCACCACCGCCGCGCCTGGATTCACTTCGCTCGACAGGAACTCCCGCCCGGCCATCATCCGCATGCGCATGGTCTCAAACCAACCCGGCGAGACCGGAAGGAAATACACCAGGTCCACGCTGGGCGGCCCGCCGTTGATCGCCACCGCATTGTTGGAAGAAGACGTCATCAGCGACCAACCCGACTCAGCCACGCGCTCCACTCCGGGCTTGGCCCGCAAAGCCTCCGCCACCTGATCCCACGTCTGTGGCAGCTTGCCATGCGGCGCAACCGACTCCAAAAGCAGCAGGCCCTGAGGCGAATACCCCAGAGGAATTTGCGATAGGCGTTGAAACGACTTCACAAACAAACCCGCCGTGAACAGCACGAGGAAGCAGAACGCCACCTGGACTGCGATCATTCCGTGCATCATGCGGCGCCGCAAGTGCGGATCGTCTCCGCCCTTCAACGCGCTCACCGGTTTCACACCCGAAGCGCGCAACGCCGGCAACATTCCAAACAGCAGCATCACGCCTACGATCAGCAATACGCCAAAGCTCAGTACCCGCCAGTCAGAGGGCAGCGCCAGCCGTATTGGATTGTCGCGGGAGCCGATCATGCTCAACACGAGCGGCGCGGCCCGCCATGCCAACAGAGCGCCCAGCCCCCCGGCCAAGCCAGAAAGCATAGCGCTCTCCACTAAGACCATCTGCACCAGCCGCCAGCGTCCCGCACCGATCGATACGCGCAGCGCCATCTCTCGCCCCCGCGCTGCGGCTAAAGCGGTCATCAGGTTGGCGACATTGAGACACGCAATCGCCAGCACCAGCGCCACCAACGCACCCAGCCACTCTAACGCCTGACGATAATCCGCTTGCAGCCCAGAGACGCCCGTCGCCGCCGGCAGAAACTCCACCCGCTGATGCAGATAGTTGGCGATGCTCTCTTGCGGCATCCCCGTGAAACCCTTGGCGCGCTCGCTCTCAAATCCCATGTTGATTGCATCCAGCTTCGCGCGCAGCGGCTCCATTCCAGTTCCCGGAGGAATGATTGCCAGAATCCGGTGCCACGTAGAATCATCGCGCGTCACCGCGCGGTGCATCATGGTGGGCAGGAAGATCTCGGTGACCGTACCCGGCTCCGTGCCTGTAAAGCTCTTCGGACCCACGCCCACAATCTCCAGCAACTGGTCGCCGATCCGCAGCGTTCGCCCAATTACCTTCTGATCGCGCCCGAACCGCCGCGACCAATAGTCGTACGACAGCACCGCGACCGGATGGGCACCCGGAACCTTATCGTCCTGCTGAGTGAACAATCGCCCCTGTGCTGGATGAAGCCCAAGGCTTGCCCACATCCATCCGGACACATATTGCACCAGCCCTTTCTCCATCTCCGCATCCGAGGCATAGGTCAGGTCCATCCGCTCGGTGTACGACACCGCGACCAGCTCTGCCTGCCCCTTCGCCGCCGACCGCATCAACACAAAATCCGGATAGGCCCAGCCATCGAAGTGCGTCGGTTTACCCTCAAAAGTCAGCTCTGCTCGCGACAGCGCAAACAGCCGCTCCGGCGTGGCAACCGGCAGCGGCCTCCACAGCAGCGCATCGATCAGCCGGAAGGCGGAAACGCAAGCTCCCATCGCCAAAGCCAGTGAAAGAATGGCTGCCGCTGAAGTCACACGATTCCGCCGCAACTGCCGCCAGCCAAAGATCGCGTCGGCCTTCAGCCCTTCCAGCCATCCCGCCACGCGCACTCGGCGGATCGCTTCCCGCTGTCGAAGCGTCGACCCGAAGGCGTGCCGGACATCGTCCGGGTCGCGCCCTTCGGCAATCGCCTCTTCCATATGCGACTCGAACTCCTCATTCAACTCGCGATTCAATCGGTCTCCGCGAAAAGCATCCCTCACCCGCGTCCAGAGCGACATATCAAGCCTCCCGCAACACCCGGTTGATCGCCGAACTTACCGTGGTCCAGCGCGTCTCCTCCGCCGCCAACTGCTTCTTGCCTCCCGCGGTCAGTTGGTAGTTACGCGCCCGCTTCCCGTTCCCTTTGACCACCCACTCCGCGCGAATCCAACCCGCCTCTTCCATGCGGTGAAGCGCGGGATAGAGCGACCCTTCCTCGGCCGTCAACACTTCGCCCGATGTTTCCTTGATTGCCGTCATCAGTGCGTAGCCATGCAACTTTGGCCGCCGCGAAAGGATGGTCAGCACCAGCAGGTCAAGAGAACCTTGCAATGAATCCTGTTTTTTCATACTAAGACATCTTAATACATAGAACGCGTAGCATCTGTCAAGGGCGAACGCCGCCTCTTTCTTTCAGAACCTGCCGATTGGAGGGATTTACGTGGGGAAGCAAACATTTGCCGCGCTGCAAGAAAAGATCCCCACTCAAGAATCTCTTCTCCTGAGTGGGCATCTCTTTCCACAGTCGTCGCTGTTATGCTGCGTGTCGTGCATCGCGTGTTATGAGGCAATCGGAGTCGAGGAACCTGCGAGTGTTCTTCACCGAACCTCAAACACTCAAGAATCTAGATGTAGGCATCGTCGATGTAGCACCATTTCCAGTCCTCACCCTTTTCCGCGGACTGGATCAGCGGGTGCTGCGTCGCATGGAAGTGGGCCCTTGCATGGCGATTCTTCGACGAATCGCAGCAACCCACGTGGCCGCACTCCAGGCACATGCGCAGATGCACCCATGTGTCTCCCAACTTCACGCACTCTTCGCAACCCTTGGTGCGCGGTTTCACCTTCTTCAAGTGACCCGATATGTGTGTACATTCACTCGCCATTGCACCCTCTATTTCTGAAAAATCAGCAGCCCATCGGCCTTCATCGTCCCCGTGAACAGCTCACACAACGCAATACTGCTGCGCCAGCTCAGTGAAGTCCTTCACCTGTGCGGCCGCCCAGGCTTCGTCCCGGCTTAACTCCGCGGCTAAGAGCTTGGATGCAGGCTCGGCCATGGCGATAGCCGCTTTCGCGTTCAGAAACAGGGCGCGTGTGTGCCGGGCCAAAACGTCCTCCACCGTCCGCGCCATCTCCTCCCGCGCCGCCCACACCACCTCCGCGGCAATGTACGGCAGATCGGGATGAAGTTGCGCCGCAAGTTCGGGCGACACCGCAACCAAAGCCCGGATCTTTTCCGCATCGGCCCCGTACACCTGCAAACTGCCCAACGCCTCCGAATTCTCGATGAATCCATGGACCTGCAAGTTCTTCGTGATGCACGCCGCGTCGTCCAGCTTGCCCAGCGTAATGGCATGGTCCACGCAGTCCTCGGCCATGTGCCGATAGGTGGTCCACTTGCCGCCGGTTATCGTGAGCAGCCCGGATGTGTCGACATGGATCACATGGTCGCGCGAAAGTGCAGAAGTCTTGCCGTCGCCTTTCACCAGCGGACGCAGCCCCACATAAACAGCCAGCACATCGGCGCGGGTCGGCGGCCGTACGAAGAAACGCGAGGCCGTCTCCAGAATGAAATCGATCTCTTCTTCCAGCGGCCGCGGTTCCAGGCTCGGAGCATCCACCGGCGTGTCGGTGGTGCCCGCCACCGCATGGCCATGCCACGGAATCACAAACAGCACCCGTCCATCGCTGGTCTTAGGGACCATCAGCGCCGTGTCGCCCTTCAAGAACGATCGCTCGAAGACCAGGTGAATCCCCTGGCTCGTCACCATCAGCGGTTCGGCCACCGGATCGGCCATGTGACGAATATCGTCGGTAAATACCCCGGTTGCATTGACCACGATCTTTGCGTGGAGCGTCAGGTCTTCGCCGGTCTCCCCGTCGCGCGCGGTCAGGCCGTTGACATAACCGTCCTCATCCCGCAGCAGGCCTGTGGCAGGGCAGTAGTTCAGGAGTGTCGCCCCGTGATCGGCTGCGGTCATCGCCAGGTGGATCAGCAATCGGGCATCGTCAAACTGGCCGTCGTAGTAGATCACCCCGCCGCGCAGTTCTTCCGGCTCCAGCGCCGGCAGCCGTTCCAACGCTTCCTCCTTCGAAAGGAGTTTGGATGCACCAAAGCCATAGCGCCCGGCAAGCAAGTCGTAAAGCTTCAGACCAATCCCGTAGAAGGGCGCCTCCCACCACGAGTAGTTGGGCACAATGAAGGCCAGGTCGTGCACCAGGTGCGGGGCGTTCTGGCGCATGAGGCCGCGCTCCTTCAGCGCCGACATCACCAGCGGAATGTTGCCCTGCTCCAGATAGCGCACGCCCCCGTGCACCAGCTTCGTGCTCCGGCTGCTCGTCCCTTTGCCAAAATCGTGCGCCTCCACCAGCAACACGCTAAAGCCGCGTGAAGCCGCATCCACAGCCACGCCCATTCCGGTGGCGCCTCCACCAATGATTGCGATATCCCACGGCTCGGCCCGCTCTCGAGCCTTGGCCACCATGCCTTCCCTTTTCATCTGAATCCCTCGATCTTGGCGTCATCAGGCCGCAAAAAAGCTGCAATTCGCCAGCCGCGTCTCCGACAGCTTCATTGTATGCGCCGACCAGCAGGCCTTGCCTCCCCTGTCGACCGCATGCGCAGGTCGCATTTGTGTCCTTGCGTCATAAACCGCGCAGCCGTCGATTCGTTGCAAAGGAAAACGCGCATGCCTTGGTTTTCACGCCATGGGAATAGGGACGTGGAAATAGAACTTGCGGCTTGCATGTGCACGAAACCAGGAAGTTTGCGACAAAAGTGCCGAATGCGGCACAAACGCCGCTGAACGGATCTATCTTGTCATTTTAGAAGGATTGGAGGCGCGGGCCGGGATCGAACCGGCGCATAAAGGTTTTGCAGACCTCTCCCTTACCACTTGGGTACCGCGCCTTGGCAGGGGTGCCTTGAAAAGATTCGAGTCGGTCCAATCAACTGCGCCTGCAGAGCGTATTCCCCGCGGCACTGTCGAATGGAGCGGGAGACGAGATTTGAACTCGCGACCCTCGCCTTGGCAAGGCGATGCTCTACCACTGAGCTACTCCCGCTTGTTGCAGTACTGAGTATACTGGGCGGCCGAAACCAGGTCAAACCCGTCCGGCCAAACCAAGCCCCCCATTCACGCCTGGCTGCCCGGCGTCTGCACAGGCTCCGCGGCAGGTGCCGATAGGGCCAAATCCCCCGCCGTGCCCTTTTCTTCGCGCACAATCTCCCCATCGCGCATATACAGAATGCGCCCGGCAATCGCCGCCGCTTCCGGATTGTGCGTGATCATTAGCGTGGTCTGCCCCAGTTCGCGATTCGACTTCAGCAGCATCTTCAACACCGCATCGGAGTTCTTCGTGTCCAGGTTCCCCGTCGGTTCATCGGCCAGCACAATCGCCGGACGCGTAACAAGCGCGCGCGCAATCGCCACCCGTTGCTGCTCGCCGCCGCTCAGTTCCGATGGCCGATGATCGAGCCGCCCCTGAATGGATAGAAGCTTGCTGAGATGGTCAAGATATTGCACATCCATGGGCTCTTTGCGGCCGCTTACCTCGTAGGCAATCTCGATATTGCCCATGGCCGAAAGCGTCGGCAGCAAATTGAACTTCTGGAAGACGAAGCCGATGCGCCGCTTGCGCAACCGCGTCCGCTCGCCGTCATTCAACTGGGCAAAATCCACCCCGTCGATCACCACCCGCCCGCTGGTTGCCTGGGTCAGGCCGCCCAGCAGGTAAAACAGCGTCGATTTGCCCGATCCGGACGGCCCCACGATGGCCACAAACTCGCCCGGTTGAATTGCGAGCGAAACCCCACGCACAGCGGTGACCTGCAACCGCCCCGCCGCATAGACTTTGGTCAGATTTTCAGCAAGAATGATGGGCGCTAACGCTTGGTCCGGCACCATTCCATTGTAAATGCGGCGCACGCCGACCTGCTCCCATAGAATGGACTTGAAGCGATCTCGATTGCAGGACTCTACCATGACTGTCGCAACCAAACCCACCCTCGTCCAAGCCGTGCAAGAAGCAACCGCTAAAGCCGGACTGGTCCTCGTCTCCACATCCAGCGGCACCGACTTCCACGGGCAGCCTACCGCTGTGTTTGAAGTGGGCCTGCCCGGAAGCGAAGCCGCCGGGAAAACTCTGCGCCTGGAACTCTCTGCCGGGTTTGAATTTGCCAAACCGGAGCTGCTCCCCACCCTGACTGCGCATCTGGCGGCAGAAGCCAAGCGCCTGCGCAATCCGCGCCCGGAATGCTACGTCACGCTGGCCGGGTTGCCCATTGCTTTCGGCAAGTTTGAATGGCCCTTCCATCAGTCCACTTCCGGCGCCGACACCTACATTGTCCACGGCGAGATGCATCTGGCCGACGGCGGCGCGCACAACCTGCACGCCAAGCTCGCTGCAGCCGTCACCCTCACCTTTGCCGAGATTGTGCCCGCCATGGAGCAGCCCTTCGCCGAGAGCTTCGTCTACAACGCGGTCCGCAAGACGGTGGATTACGGCCAGTTGGAGTTCGTCAAGTCGGGCAATCGTCAGCCCGTGCCGGTCACTACGCGCTACTACAGCCGCTGGCAAAAGCGCTTCCTCTTTACCGAGACCACCGACGCGGAGCGCCTCGACTATCTTCTGCGCAAGGTCTATTGGCTCTCCGGCGTGTTGGGCGACAGCAAGCCGGTTTGGATTGCCGACCCGCGCGATGCGCAGTACCTCAACACCACCGAAGAAGACCTGCTGCGCATGGCGGGGAACGAAGCCGGGCAGGGCTTGTTGGTTCTTGACGGCGAGTTTGCCGCCGCCACCCCGGCGTTGCTGGCCCGCTCATCGGAGTACCAGGCCAAGCTCGAAGAAGCCTTGAACTTCACCAAGCCACAATTCAACGAGTCCATGCGCTCCGGCCACGCCAACATGTAAACGGGCAGGCCGGGGATTGATCCCCGGCACTACGTGGATCAGATCGAGGGGGGGAGCAAACCCGGAGATTTGCTTTCACCATTCTGGACCGCGCCCCCTACAGAGTCCCGCCGCACCCCGCGCAAAACCGCGCTCCCTGCGGGTTGGTCTGCTGGCATTTCGGGCAAGCCGGCAGCGTGACCGGCTGGCCGGATACCGGAGCTGCCGCTTGTGCCGCATACCCCGGCGCAGCGAATGGCGGACCCCATACCGGCGTTGGGATGCCCAAGGCGGCCGCAATCCCCGCCGCCTGAATGGCGTTGAACTCCCGCACTCTCCCCGGCATGAAGAAACACTCAATCAGTCCCAGGACGGCCGTGATCCCCGTCCAGAAAAAGCAGACATAGAGAATCCCCAAACCCGTGCGCCGCAGGTAAAAATGGTGCACACCGAAGACGCCGAGGAAGAGCGCCAGCAGGATGCCTACCACCTCGTCGCGCCGCACCGATTCGTACTGCTGATAGAAGATCGCTTGCTGATTGGGATAGGGCACGCTGCTCATGGTCGACTCTCCTCGTTCGCTGCCTTCAGAATAATGCGCTCGACTGCAGGATACGCAACCCGAATGGATGCAGTTCCAGCCAGTGCCGTCCGCAACCTGCACCGGCCCGGCGCATCTAAACTGGATCATGGGGACCGAGACACTTTCCGCCGCGACCAGCGGCACCTTTTTGATCGGCGGCGACCTGCCTGTCAACCGGCTCGGCTACGGCACCATGCGCCTGGTGGGAGACGGCGCCTGGGGCGAGCCCGACGACCCCGCCAAGGCGCGCCGCGTTCTCCGCCGGGCAGTGGAGCTCGGCGTCACCCTTATCGATACCGCCGACGCCTACGGTCCGGAGATCGCCGAGCGCCTGATCGCCGAGGCTCTGCACGATGGCCCTTCGTCGGCCTATCCGGCGGACCTGGTCATCGCCACCAAAGGCGGCATCACGCGCCAGGGCCCGGCCAAAACCGAGTACGTGGGCCGCGCCGGATACCTGATCCAATGCGTCGAAATGAGCCTGCGCCGCCTCAAACTGGAGCGCATCGACCTCTACCAACTCCACCGCATCGACCCGCGCACACCCCTCGAAGAGTCCCTCGGGGCGTTAAAGCTCATGCAGGAGCAGGGCAAGATCCGCCATATCGGCCTCAGCGAGGTCACGCCTGCAGAAATCGAAGCAGCTCGCAAGATCGTCAACGTGGTCACTGTCCAGAATCGATACAGTTTGGCCGACCGCCGTCATGAGGAAACACTCAACTACTGTGAGCGCGAAGGCATCGGCTTCATGCCCTGGTATCCCATGTCCGGCGGCAAGATGCTGAAGGCCGGCCAGCCAACCTCGCAATCCCTCGCCCAGATTGCCGCCCGCCACTCCGCTAGTGCAGCGCAACTGTCCATCGCCTGGCTGCTGCAGCGTTCGCCAGTCATGCTGCCCATTCCCGGCACCTCGCAAGTAGCGCATCTGGAGGAAAACATCGCCGCCGCCGAACTGAAGCTGACACCCGTAGAATGGGCAGAAGTGGAGAGATCGCAAGCAGGCTCAAGTACAAACCATGTCGGTTGAACAACATGGGATCTTATAGGTTGAGATGTATGGATATTAGCAATATTTGCATGAATTCATAATTTCAGTAAACCACCTACAAATGGATCCCGTTCGCAATCCCTATGCGCCCGGCGCTGGTAGTCCCCCTCCCGAACTTGCTGGCCGAAGCGCCATCCGAACGGATGTGAACATCCACCTGCAGAGGCTCCGCCTTGGCAAACCCGTCAAGAGCGTAATGTTGGTTGGATTACGAGGCGTGGGCAAAACCGTTTTGCTCGACCAGATGCGAAAAGATGCTGAAGCCGTGGGAATTCAAACAGTGCTGGTGGGAGCTCCGGAACATCGGTCGCTGCCTGCCATGCTGGCGCCTGCCCTTCGAATTGCACCGCTCCACCTCAGCAAGAAGGAGGCAGCCAGGGAATTCGCCGTGCGGGGCCTCCGTGCCTTTGCAGGATTCGCTCAGTAGCTGAAGTACGCTGATATCGAGGTCGGTCTGGACTACGACTCGGAACCGGGCCTTGCTGACAATGGAGATCTTGAAGGAGACCTGAGCACACTCCTTCAACAAGTTGGCTTGGCGGCCAAGGCGTCCGGAAATGCCTTCGTGCTCTTCATCGATGAACTCCAATACGTGGAAGAGTCACAGATGGCAGCGATGGTTTCCGCGCTGCACCGGTGCTCCCAGGAGCAGCTCCCGGTTACTGTTGTCGGAGCTGGCCTGCCTCAATTGCGCGGCCGGATGGGCGAAGCAAAATCCTATGCCGAGCGGCTCTTCGATTTTCCGGAGATCGGACCATTGAGCCCTCCCGACGCAGCCGATGCGATTGTGCGGCCTGCACGGAACGAAGGAGCCGACATCGAAGACCAGGCCGTGCAGATGATCATTCAGAAAACAGATGGCTATCCCTATTTCTTGCAAGAATGGGGCAAACACACCTGGGACTGCGCCTCTTCTAGCCCGATCAAAGCGCAGGATGTCCAGAGCGCTTCTGATGAGGCAATCGCCGCTCTCGATGAAAGCTTTTTCCGTGTTCGCTTCGATCGACTGACCCCGACCGAGAAGAAATATCTGCGGGCCATGGCTGACCTGGGGCCTGGCCCCCATCGATCCGGCGACATCGCAGAAGAACTGGGGCGAACCGTTAGCTCACTCGGACCAACCCGCGCTGGCCTCATCGGAAAGGGAATGATCTGGAGCCCTACACATGGAGACACAGCCTTCACAGTACCGTTGTTCGATGCCTTCATGAAGCGCATTATGCCGGGAAGTGAATGGAAGTCCGTCGGCAACTAAACGTGAAAATCATCGGAATCCGTTTTCATTCTCCGCTTTCAAAATGCTTGGAGAATGCCTGACATGCGCATAAGCAGCGCCTTCTGGTAGGCACAAAAGAGCCGCAGCCCCTTCCAAGGCTGCGGCTCTTTACGGCTCGACTTCAGCCGAACTTGCATTCAGTTGTACTTCTATTCCGGCGCGGAGCGCGTCTGCCCCACGCAGTGGTTACATCTCCTTGACGCCTTCTACAAACGCCTTCAGCTTGCGGCTGCGGCTGGGGTGACGCAGCTTGCGCAGCGCCTTGGCTTCGATCTGACGGATGCGCTCGCGCGTTACCTGGAAGCTCTGACCCACCTCTTCCAGCGTGTGCTCGGAACCGTCTTCAAGGCCAAACCGCATCTTGATGACCCGCTCCTCGCGAGGGGTAAGAGTCCGGAGAACCTGCGAGGTGTACTCCTTCAGGTTGACGCTGATCACTGCCTCGCTCGGCGAAACCGCCTGGCGATCCTCAATGAAGTCGCCAAGGTGCGAATCTTCTTCTTCACCAATCGGCGTCTCCAGCGAGATAGGCTCCTGCGCGATCTTCAGCACCTTGCGCACCTTGGCCACGGGAATATCCATGCGCCGTGCAATCTCTTCGCTCGAAGGTTCGCGGCCCAGCTCCTGGACCAATTGACGCGAAGTCCGGATGAGCTTGTTGATGGTCTCGATCATGTGCACCGGAATACGGATGGTGCGTGCCTGGTCGGCAATGGCGCGGGTGATCGCCTGGCGAATCCACCACGTCGCATAGGTCGAGAACTTGTAGCCGCGCCGATATTCGAACTTGTCCACCGCCTTCATCAGGCCGATATTGCCTTCCTGAATCAGGTCGAGGAATTGCAGGCCGCGGTTGGTGTACTTCTTGGCGATCGACACCACGAGGCGCAGGTTGGCTTCAATCAGCTCCCGCTTGGCCTGCTCGGCGTCCATGTCGCCCTGGATCATCTCGCGCTGCGTGCGCTTGAGTTCGACGATGGAAACGCCCGCGTCGCCTTCGATCTTTTCCAGGTCCGCCTTGCAGTTCTTCTGTTGGCGCCGGTATTCCTTCTTCAGTTCCTCGCTCTTCGATGCATCGAACTTCTGGTCAAGCGAGCGAATCTGCCGCTCCAGCGTGCGCATCGTGTCCACGGTCTTGTTGACCTTGTCCAACAGCCGCTTGCGTTCCAGGGCGGTGTACTTCAGTTCGCGCACAATCCGCGAGATGAGCACCTTCTCGCGCGCTACCAGCCAGCGCGTGTGCCGAGCCACTGCAGCCTTGTTCTTGGCCGTGCTTGCCGCACCCTTTTCTTCGATCGCCTGGATCTTCTTCTGGTGCTTCACCAGCGCGTCAATGCGGGCGACTGTTGCCTTTACCCGCGTCTGCACCACATCTTCGGTGAGTTCTTCTTCGTCGAAGATCACCACTTCTTTCACGTTACGCACGCCGCGCTTCAAGTCCTCGCCCAGCGCGACAATCTCGCGGATCACGATCGGCGAACGCGAAATCGCCTTCAGAACGCGTAGTTGTCCGCGCTCAATGCGCTTGGCAATCTCCACTTCCCCTTCGCGCGTAAGCAGCGGAACCGTGCCCATCTCGCGCAGATACATGCGCACCGGGTCGTTGGTCTTTTCCAGCGTACCGGGCGTCAGATCCAGCTCAACGTCTTCGCCCTCTTCCAGCTCGAAGTCTTTGTCGCTGCCGAACTTCGGGCTGTCCAGCAGGTCAATGCCCTGCGTGCCAATGGTTGTAATCAGATCGTCCAGATCGTCGGCCGAGCCAATCTCGTCCGGCAAGATGTCGTTGACATCGCCATAGGTGAGATAACCCTTTTCCTTGCCAACTTCGATCAGGCTGTCCAGATCGCCTTCGAATTTGTCGTCTATCGCCAAAATATTCCTGCTCTCATCGAACTCAGATTCAGCGCCGCCACGCGCGCGATTGCACCATCAAAATGCACGCAAAAAAATTCCACCTTGTGGAAATCTTAGGCGTGTATAGATAGTCCTGCGGTCACCCGCAAAAAGCGGCTTCAAGTGTTTGCTCGGGACTGGATGACAAGCGCTTCAGGTTGAATCCTGGGTCGCCCACGAGCCGAAGCTCATCGTGTGGGGCAAAGGGGCGCGCATCCTTCACAGAGATCAATAGACTACCACACTTGATACCGAGCTAGCCACCCCGGGGTCCGGGAGCCTACGGCCCGGCATGTTCATCTTGTACGTGCACTCCGCTCTTCCCAGCCGATGGTCGGTTCCTGCTCCCTTTTGATTAGACGCAAACGCGCTCGAGATCGATGCACGGACTCGATCCCCATCCATCGGAAAACTCTGCCGAAAAGTTCAGGCCTTGCAGAGAGTTTCCTGCGATTTACGGGCGCAGCGACTCCCGTCATACCTCGACACGATGTTGATGCAGCTTCCGCAGCGCCCGGTCCAGCTCCAGTTTCTTCTGTGTCAAGACAGCCAACTCGGCGAAGTCCGCGCGCCTCTCCGCCTCGGCGATGAGTGTGCGCAGCTGGCGCTGCCGGTTGACCACAGCGTGCTCTTCCAGCTCCTGCACGGCGCTCAGCACCTCCCGCTCTGCCGGGGGCACAGCTTCCGCCAGCAGTGTTTCCGCCAGCAGGGCCCGTTGACGCCCATCCTGAACCGCCTCCATCGGGTCGGCGGACCCGCGACCGGCCAGCTGTTGCAGTGCTTCAAAGACGCCAAGATGCTCAAACCAAGCAGGTTGACTCACAATCGCCTGGGCCGCATGACGCCGTGCCGGCTCGTGCTCCGGATCCGTGACCGCCAGTGCCCGCAGCAGCACCCGCTCCACCTCGGTCAACGGCGAAGACCGGACTTCGAGGTGATCCCGCCGCTTCAGCGCGGCCTGCCGTAGCTCCTCCCGCAGCACCGCGGAATCGATCCCCAGCTTCTGTGCCGCATCTCCGGCAAACTGATCCCGGGCCAGCTTCTCCGGCATCCGCCGAATGTGCGGCAGCAGGTAGTTCATGGCCTTCAGCTTCTGTTCTGGACTTGCTCCCGGAAACATCTGCCGTGCCCGCTCAATCAAGTAGTCGGACTGGTTTCGCGCTGCCTTCAGCGCAGCCACATAGGCCTCCACGCCCCGCTCGCGGATGAACCGGTCCGGATCCAGCCCACCGTCCAGCGTCACAATCTTGATCGAGAACCCCTCTTCCGTCAGCAGCGCAATCGACTTTTCCGCCGCATTCCCCCCCGCCGTGTCCGGGTCGAAGTTCACCAGCACCTGGGACGTATGCCGCTTCAGCAGACCCACCTGCTGCTCGGTGAAAGCCGTCCCACTCGTCGCAATCACGTTCTGGATGCCCCGCAAAAACACCGAGATGCAGTCCATCTGCCCCTCGACAAGCAACGCAAACTCCGCTTGGCGAATGCTCGTCCGCGCCTTGTCCAGGTTGAACAGCACCAGGCTCTTCGAGTAGAGCGGCGTCTCCGGCGAGTTGAAGTACTTCGGCCCCGCCTTTTCGCCGGTCTCCATCGTTCTCCCAGTGAACGCAATCACCCGCCCACTCTCATTGCTGATCGGAAACATCACTCGCTTGCGAAACCGGTCGTAGATTGGCCCCAGTGTCCCATCCCCTTGTTCCTTGGAACTGAAAAGCCCTGAAGCACGCAGCGTATCGGCATCCGCCATGCCGCTGAGTTTGTCGCGCAAGCCGTTAAAACTGTCCGGCGCATACCCGATCCGAAAGGTCCGAATCCCTTCCGGCGTCAGCCCGCGCCCGGCCAGGTACTCGCGCGCTACCGCTCCTTCCGGCCCGCGCAGCTGCTCTTCAAACCAGCTCGCCGCCGCTTCATGCAGATCCAGCAGTTTCCGGCGCAGACGCGACTCCGCGGCTTCCTCCGGCGAGGAATACTCCCGCTTAGGCAGCGGAATGCCGCACTTCTGCGCCACAATCCGCACTGCTTCGGGGAACCCTACGTTCTCGATCTTGCCCACAAAGCTGAATACGTCTCCCGAAACCTGGCACCCGAAACAGTGGTAAAACTGCCGCACCGCATGCACCGAAAACGACGGCGATTTTTCCTTGTGAAACGGGCACAATCCCGAGTAATTCTGCGCCCCCGCCTTGCGCAGCCGGATGTAGCTTTCGATCACCTTGACGATGTCGGCCTGCTGCTTCACGGATTGCGCGAAATCGGACATGGGAATGGTCCTAGCATAGAACGCCCCGCCGAACCTGCTCGCTGAATCTGCACCCTTGCCCCGGTCGCTGGTCGAAGCGAACGGGCATTTAACCCGTACATCCTGGAAAGTACAACCAGCGGGACTTCAGCCCCAGAGTGAACTTACTGCGAGACGCTGGCCCCCGCAGCGAAGCCCCCGCGCCCTATTGACTTCACGCACAATGTTTTCCACCCTGCAAAACCCCAAAAGTTGACCGCCGCGCCGCCGCACCGCAGAATGAAGAGTAAGCCGCCGCATTCCTTCCCTCCGGCGGGCCTCCCGCAAGGGTGTTCTATTCGAAAGTCCGATAAGACTGAGGTTTCCATGCCCGCATATCTGTTCCTCGTGTTCGCCGTACTCAGCCGTCTCGCCCTGGCTGCAACGCCTCATCCCGAGTGGTTCAACTTCACGGCGGTCGGCGGGGCTCTGCTCTTCTTCGGCGCGCGGCGCTCGTGGCGCGAGATGCTGGCTCCCCTGGCCGTGCTCATGGCCGTTGACTACTTCCTCACCGTCAACGTGTATCACTACAGCTTCCGCTGGGACGCCTACCTGCCAACCTGGGCCTGGTATGTCGCCGCCATGGCGCTCGGACAGATCCTGCTCCACACCAAAACCACATTCGTCCGCGTAGCCGCCGGCGTCTTGCTTGGACCCACGTCGTTCTTCGTGCTCTCCAACTACGCGGTCTGGGCCGGAAGCGGCATGTATCCCAAGACCATGTCCGGCCTGAGCGCCTGCTTCGTCGCAGCCCTGCCCTTCTATCGCAACGATCTGCTCTCGACAGCGCTCGTCGCTGGCGCGGCCTTTGGCGTCCCCGCCTTGGTGCGCCACTTCACCACCCCACAACGGGTACAAGCCGTCGTGCGCGTCCGCCGCTAGGTTTTCATCGATCGAGTTTGCGGGCAAGGTCACGCCACACTCGACGACGATTGGCGCGCCCTACGCGCCAATCGTCGTCAAGAGACTGCCCCGAGTACGGTCGACGGGACTCTCAGGCTGCGCTCGTAGAGTCACGTTCAGGCACCTCAAGCGCGACAAAATCTCTTTCATCGCACTGTCAGGCTCATTGCGAGCCTGACGGGGAGTCACGGTTGCTTCACGGCTATTGTGCTGCCGACATAGGTTACCGCGGCATCCGGTTTGTTGACGACGGTCTCGCCGGCGCCGTGGTTGGGACCCACCCAAACAATTTTAAATTCCACCTGGGCAGGCATCTTCGGATAGCTGCCTGTGCGATTGCCAAGGGTCAGAGTCTTGCCAGAGTCGGACCAGGTGATGGGAATGACGGAGTAGGCGCCCTTCTCGTAGCCGTAGTTGTCTCCTTCGTCTGAATAGAGTTCAAACTTCCCATCGTCTCCTGTGTAAACCCGGAGTTCGATGGGGCCGGCGGGTTTTTCGTCGGCGTATTCGATCTCAGGTCCCATCGGAAGGATCGAGCCGGCGCGGATGTAGAGGGGCATTCGATCAAGCGGAGCTGCTGCCTGGATGTCTTTGCCGCCCTTGATGGATTCGCCGGTCCAAAAGTCGTACCAGGTGGCCGCGGGCAAATACAGGGAGCGCTGGACAACCTTCTCCTTCATCACCGGATTCACGAGAATGGCGGGACCAAACATGAATTGGTCGCCAATCTCCCTCACTTTCGGATCGAGTCTCCAATCCATGACCAGCGGACGCTGGATGGTGTAGTCGTCCTGGTGAACGCGCCATGCGAGCGAATAGATGTAAGGCATGAGCCTGTAGCGCAGGTTGTCGTATTGCAGCAGGATGGGCTCTACCTTGTCGTAGGTCCACATTTCGTTGTGGGGGCGATGGCCATGACTGCGGAAGATGGGGCAGAACGCACCGAACTCGAACCATCGCGCGTAGAGTTCCTGATAGTCCGGACCGGGAGATTGGTTTTCGTAAATCTGGTGGTAGCCTCCGATGTCGGTTGTCCAGTAAGGGTAACCGGATAGAGCGAAGTTGAGTCCTGCGGGAACCTGATGGCTCAGTGCCCAGAAGCTGCTGTACACATCGCCCGACCAGACGGTAGCTCCGACGCGCTGCTGGCCGAGGAAGGCCGATCGAGTGAGCAGGAAGACGCGCTTCTGTTCCGTGTCGGCGCGCCAGTGCTCCTGCACTCCCATCGTGTGCATCAACGGGAAGATATTGGTGTACTCGGCCCCGTTGCCGATGGCCAGGTGTTTGTTCTGCAGGATGGCATCGCCCCAATGCGGCCAATATTCTTCAGGTTCGGCAGAATCGAGCCAAAACGCATCCCAGCCTAACGCAAGAATCTTGCCATCGAGGTTGTTCCAGTAGAAGTCACGCGCTTTGGGATTGGTTGCGTCGTAGACATGAGCGTCATGCACGTCGTAATGGTTGTCCACCATCGTCTTGAAGTTCTCTGCCTTGGGATCGAAGAGTCCCCAGGTGGAGATCATGGCGTGGATGTGCTCGTTGTGAAACTCCTTCAATTCCGCGGGAATATCGGTGTAGTTCGCGTTGAAGACAGGGTCGCCCTCGGCCTTCCACCAGAACCAGTCCTGCACAATGGCATCCATCGGAATGTGCCGGTCTCGATATTCTTTGCCAATGGAGAGGATTTCTTGTTGCGACTGGTACCGGTCCTTGGACTGGAAGAACCCGAAGGCCCATTTGGGCAACATGGGCGCATGGCCGGTTAGATTGCGGTATTGGTGAATCAGACTGTCCATTTCCGGACCATAGATGAGGAAGTAGTCGATGGAGTGGCCCGCGAGCGAGGAGATGCCGATGCTGAGCGGAAAGCGGTTGTCGACTTCGGTCAGCGAAGCCGTATTCCAAAGCAGGGCGTAGCCCTTGCTCGAAACGAGGAAAGGGATAGCTATATCGGTGTTGTTCTGGGCCAGCTTGACGGTGCTACCGCGGTAGTTGAACACGCCGGACTGATGCTGTCCCAATCCGTACAGTCCCTCCGTAGCGTCGGCATCAAAGCGATCTTCAACGTGATAGGTGCTTTCCCCATTGAGAACCACAGGCTCATAGGTGCGCGGTCCGGAGGCGCTTTCGCGCAGCAGCGGTTCTCCGCCGTTTTTGCTGAATGCGAGGTTTCCATGTTGCAGGAGAAAGGAGACCTTGACGCTTGCGGTCGTCAGCGATGCGGAGTCTTTGTCTTGGGCGAAGACAAATCGGGCGCCCGGGCACGACTCAGCGGCAGGGAGAAGCCAGGGTTGAGCGGGCGGCTCGGCGCTCGCCGGGCTGGCGACAACGTGGATGACGGAGTCCGAACAGACGGTGATCCGCAGGGTCTCGTCGCCAACCTTCGCGACAAGACCGTCTTTGGTTTCCGATGCGGACATCGGGGGCATGGCCGGTTCGCCAAAGAGCTGGGCTTTCATTTTCAGGGGAGACGGGAGCACAAGGCAGAGAATTGCGAGACCAGAATTCATGAGGCATGGAATACGCTTCGAACAAACGAAAAAAGACATCGAATTTCCCTTCGGCGGATAGGTAACTTTGGACTGCTGAATTGTGTTGAGCGAAGTCTGGGTCGGAACAGGAGCCGCGCAATGCGAGGCATCGCGCGGCTGAATTTGAAAGGATTCAGACTGTTTGGCCCCTGTCCGCCTCGCCGGTCTAGAACGTCACCGTTGCAGAGAACTCGAGTTGACGCGGGAAGGTGCCAATCGCCATCCCCGTGATGATACCAGCGCCTGAACAGTCAATGCAGTCGTTTCCGGGGTTCCCAGGGCTGATGTGGTTAAAGGCGTTGAAGGCGTCGATACGGAACTGCGCCTTGACCTGCTCCCAGATCGGAATGCTCTTGATCATGGAGATGTCGTCTGTGAAGAACCAGGGGCCAAAGTAGTTGTTGCGGCCCACATTGCCGAACTGATCGATTTGCGGACGCGTAAAGACTCCAGAGGCCGACCCGTTGGTACCGAAGGTGGGTCCGGGCGAAAAATAGTTGCGCGTTCCCGTGCCTCCACTGGCCAGAAATCCGGAGAGCTTGAGGGGAAGTTTGGAACCTGATTTGTTCGGCATGCATGGCCCGTCCGGTATGTCCGATCCGCACTCGCCGTAGCTCGGGGTGAATGGCAGGCCACTCGACAGGTTCAAGCTGGAGTTGAGTTCGTATCCGCCGACCACGTAGTCAATCCAGCGCGGCCCGTTGTTCAAGAAGAGCCCATGCCTGCCGAAGGGAAGGTTGTAGTTCCCATAGACCTGGAACTCCTGCTCGCGCAGGTCGTCGAAGCGCCCGTAATCGACACGCCTGTCAATATCCTGGTAGTCCCCGCCGTCGTTGAATGCGCGCTGCCAGGTGTACCTTCCCGTGAATTGCAGTCCCTGCGAGAAGTGTCGATCGATTGTTGCCTGCAGTGAGTTGTAGTGCGTGTTGAATGAGTCGTTGTAGTAGGTGATGCCCTGCGTCCAGCCGAATTTGGCAAAATAGGGCTCCAGGTAGGGGATGTTGGTGGTGTCTTTGATGTAGCAGAGAGTTTGCCCGTTGTACGTCTCGCTTGCCGGCAGACAGGCGGCCGCCTCGTTGGGATTCGAAGTCTGTCCATCTCCGGCGAAGGTGTGGGTTCCCTTGTTGCCAACATAGGCGAGCGTGACCGACATGGTCTTGTTCAATTCGCGCTCCACGCTGAGGTTCCAAGCGTCAATCGTGGGGAACCGGTTGGGATCCTGACGAACCTTCACGTTGTCCCCGTTGGGGATTGTGATGAGTCCGCTGGAGGGAATTGCCGGAAACTCGAACGCCGCCGGCCCCTGCGCAAGCGTGAACGCGGCGGTGTTGACCCCGGTGTTCACCAGGTTCTGATTGGCCAGGACGGGGAGATTCTGAGTCACGACGTGCCCGAAGATACTTCCGAAAACACCGATGTCGAAGCTGCGGCCGTATCCAGTGCGGATCACGGTTTTTGGGTTGAGTTGGTAGGTGAGGCCGAGGCGCGGCGCGATCGTATTGAAATCCTTCTGAACATTCATCGCCGTGCTAATGCCACCAACCCCGGCAACGCGAACCTGGCCCGTCGTGATGTCGGCAAATCCGCCCTGGCCCTTGCCATTGACTGTTTCAGGGAAGTAGATTTCCCAGCGCACACCGAGATTGAGGGTGAGCTGCGGTGTGACGCGCCAGTTGTCCTGTGCGTAGCTAAAGACACGCTTCTGCGATTCCTTGGCGTTGAGAGAGGAGCTGACATATCGGTTGAGATTGGTCACGTCTCCAAGGACGAAGGTGGCCAATCCCGAGCCACCGGGAGAGGAGAGGCTGGTGTCGGTTGTGTTCTCTGTATCGCTGGCCGCGAAACTCAGTTCACCGGCACGGTTGCTGTCGCTGGGAACGCGGAGATTCCTGCCATAGCGAAGGTCCGCGCCGAATTTGAGGCTGTGATTGCCAAACAGCCGGGTCCAATTGTTCACCACCTGGTACTGATTCTCGGTTTCAAGCAAGCCGCAATTGCACGCGTTCACACCCAGTCCGGAGCCGAAGGCCGATAGACCGTCACCAGGATAAAACGCAGGCGATCCCGCAGTGGATGGATCGCTCGTGTTGAGCCCCGGAATACCGGCCTCTGTTGCCAGATCCGTGGTCCCATCGAACTTCGTTGTCTTGACGTGATAGCGCAGGTATCCGAGTCGAAAGTCGGTCAGCAGTTTGGGACTTACCGCAATATCCATTCCGGTCACGGCACTTTGGTTCTTCCCGACGGCAGAGCCTCCAAAGCTGTTGGAAGGGGACGAAAAGCCAAATCCACCGGCGGCGCCAAAGATCGTGCCCGCGGAGTTGGCGTTATCAAAGTAGCTGTAGCGGCCAAACACGTGCTTCGTTTCGCTGAGTTGGTGGTCGACCCGAACGTCAAACTGGTTCTGATTGACGACTCCGTTGCCGCTGCCGTTGTAGTTATTGGCAGTGCCATTCGCCGTGCCCGGGGCGTTCGGATAGGGAATGAGGTTGAGCAGGTAGAGAGCCTGGGAGGAGAGGTAGCTCTTGGGGATGATGTTGCCCGCGAAGGGTGCCGGACCTGTTCCCGGATTGATGACGCGCGGGTTGTAAATCTGGCCTTGTTGAGGCCCGCGCGCCGTGGGGTCAAGGTACTCGCTGAAGTTGCATCCGCCGTCGGTGTTTCCATTCAGGCCAAGGCAGGAGTCGTGAATGAGATGAGTCGGAACCGTGACCTGGGCCGAAGCCCCGAGGCGCTGCCGGACGGCTTGGTAGTCACCGAAGAAGAAGGTCTTTTTCTTGATAATCGGCCCGCCAATCGAGCCGCCGAATTGGCTATAGAGCGCAGCGGGAATGGGGCCGGGCGCCTGGTTGAAGGGATTCCGCGCGAGTTGTGCGTCGCTGCGGCGGTAGTCGAAGGCATCTCCGTGAAGACTGTTGGTGCCGGATTTGGTTTGGGCGCTCACCACGGCGGCTACAGCCTGGCCGAACTCTGCGTCATAGCTTTGCGTGGAGATTTTTGCCTCGGTGACCGAGTCGAGCGGCGGGTTGATCACGATTTGGCCCAGGATTGGGTCCTGGTCGGCAGCACCGTCCAATTCATAGTCGACTCCCGAAAAAGACTGACCCGCGATTTGGACGGTCGGACTTCCTTGCGCGTCTTCCGCGGTATTCTGGCTCCAGCCCATCGCTTGGGCACCGGGAATGAGTAGCTCCAAGGTGGCGAAATTGCGGCCTTCGATCGGCAGATCCGCTACAGTCTTCTCATTGAAGACGGCCGCCACATCGGCGCGGTCGGTCTTGAGCTGCGGAGCCTCTTCGGTGACGACAATGCTCTGCTCCTGAGCGTTTCCGAGTTCGAGCTTGAGATCGACCTTGGGCGAGGTATCGGCGGCGACGTCGACTCCGGGATTCTCCGCGGTACGGAAGCCGGGAGCGGTTGCTTTCACAACATAAGTGCCTGGAATCAGATGCGGCACCTGGTACTCTCCGGACCCGTTGGTGACTACCTCCACACTCGTACCTTTACTGGTGTCTGTGACCGTCACGACGACCTTGGGAACGGCGGCACCTGTAGGGTCGACCACCTGACCATAGATCGATCCGTACAGCGCTTGAGCCTGGGACGTTGTACTCGCTACTGACAGGGTCATGAGAACCGCTGCGAGCAAGGTGTACCTCAAAAGGCTTTCGCGTCTTTGCATGCTTACTCCTCCTGAATGGTGCGACGGCTTCGGCAGCTCTTGCGACAGATTGCTGCCGTTCCACTTGTGTCCTTGGCCTGCCGCCTCTGAACCCGAGATGACAGTGCTCCGCCTCGATCGTTGATGTCTGCCGAACTTGTATGCGTGCTACCGAAGATTGGTTGGGGAAGCGAGACGTGCTTTCAACACCGCCCGAAGATAGATCGAAGGATGGAGACCCACAAGTAATACTCGGTGTAATACAGTAGAAAACTATTGATTTAAAGCCCCTTACAAGACAAGCATGGGTGGATCCGGGGCACGGGGAAGAATCGTCGCCATGGCCGCCGCGAGGAACGTCTCCACGAACGTGTTTTGGTTTTGGCAATCGGCTGATTCGATTTCCAGATTTCCAACCGCCGCAATGCAGGGAGGCGAGGTCGGATCGCGATCGCAACCTGGGAGGTTGCCGGGGTTGGACGAGTCAAACTGCGTGCCGGACGCAGGACGTGAATTCGTCGGAATTGACGCTTGACAGTTGTTCTTGCAACTCTGTCTAATCCGAGGCGAGTGGCGGGTAAAGCGATTGTGTAAACGTATCCCCACAACCGATCAAGTTCGCTGAGCAACACACCAGGTCTGAATGACCGCGCGTCGAGTGACTGGTTCGCGCTTCACCAATGGTTTCCCCACATGGGTCAGAAGAGTATCGTGAACTTCCTGTGGTTGGTCCAGAGCATCCAGTTTGATATCGACTGTTCTGATCCGAATATTTCGTGCATGATTCGGATGAACGTACGGGAGAGATGCATTCAGGGGAGTGCCGATGAAAGCTGCATTTGAAACGCCCAATCATGAAGCCGAAATACCCCCACCGGCGATTGAAGATCTCGACCTGAGAGAGGCGGTTCATCAGGAATTAAGCAGAATTCTGGCGAGCCGGTTCTTTCGGAGCGCGGGGCGCAGCCGACAGTTTTTAGAGTATGTCGTACGGCACAAGTTGGAAGGACATCTGGAACTGCTGAAGGAGCGCACGATCGGCACAGAGGTCTTCCACCGGCCGCATGGGTACGCAACCGGAGATGACCCTGTGGTACGAGTCCAGGCCGGCGAAGTGCGACGCAGGCTGGAACAGTATTACCAGGCAGTGGAAGATTGCCCGATCGTCTCCATCGAATTGCCCTTGGGAGCTTACGCGCCAAACTTCAGGTGGCGAACGCCCGTCGCGGGCCCAGTCCCTCTGCCGATGAAGGTTGAATCGCCAGCATCGGCGCAATCCCCGGCCATCGTGCTTCCTCCACCGGCCGCCCCCCCGGCGCCCAAGGAAGGAGCCCACGTCGGGCGATGGGTTGCATTCGGCCTGTGCCTGTGTCTTGGTCTGGCGCTTGCGTTCGTTACCGGCACAAAGAGCGCAGGCCTTCGTCCTGCGTCGCACGTCGATTCGATTTTGCAGCAGTTTTGGAGTCCGGTTTTCGCCACTCAACAGCCGGTCTTCATCTGTCTGGCGCAACCCGTGAGCTATCGGCCATCCCTTGCGCTTTACCAGAAGTATGCGCGCTCCCATCCCGGCACATTTCAATCGGAAGTGGAGCGATCCAATGTGCCCCTTCCCCTGAGTCCTGACGAAAGGATCTCCTGGAGGGAGATGACACTTTATAAGGAGTATGGCGTCGCAATCGGCGATACCTATGCGGCGGTAAGCCTCTCCGGTCTGCTCGGCAAGATCGGCAAACCGGGCCAGGTGCGGATTGGTTCCAGCTACTCGTTCACGGACCTTCGTAACTCTCCTTCGGTCCTGGTCGGCGCTTTCAACAACCGATGGACCATGCAACTGACCTCCAGTCTGCACTACGCCTTCGTCGAATCAGGGGGTCATCTGATGATTCGCGAACAGGTCCCTTCCGGACCCTCCTGGGGCGAGCGAGAATCCCCGGATGGGCCAGTTTCGGAAGACTATGCCCTCGTGGCTCGATTACTCGACTCAAAAACCGGCCAATTCACTTTGACCGTAGCCGGGCTCGACGGAAAGGGGACGCAAGCTGCAGCTGAGTTTGTTACGAACTCCGAATTGCTGGAGAAAGGCTTGCACAACGCCCCTAAAGATTGGCAGAAAGGGAATGTTGAGCTGCTGTTGCAATCGACCATCACCGATTCGATTGCTGGTCCGCCGCACGTTGTTGCAGCATATTTCTGGTAGCTCCCAGTCTGGCGATCCTGCATCCCCCATCCGCCTCGATTCAACACCCCACCGTCCCTATGATTTCTGACCCGGGCGTGGCCGGGGTGAGGAGGGTAAGACTCCCGTGAGATTGATCCCGGTCGCATCCCGGTCGCGCCATCGAATCGGAAAGACGTTCGCTCTCCTATTTACCTCGCTGGTTGTTGTATTGACCGCGGCAACCCAACAAATCGATCCCGTTTCGCAAGCAGAGGAACTGGTCAAGCGGGGGCGTCTGGACCAGGCTCTTGCCGCCCTGGCTCCGCTTCAAGCCATGGCTCCCGAGCCCAAGGGAGCCGAATATTTGCGTGGGCTCGTCCTTTACCAACAGGGGAAACTCGAGGACGCAGCGAAGGCCTTCGATCGGGCCGTTGTCGAGAATCCGTCCGATGTTGAAGCGATGAAGATGGAGGGCGCCAGTCTCTTTCGAGAGGGCAAAGTGGCGAAAGCCATTGCGCTTCTTGAAAAGTCACAGGGGGCGTCGACCAAGCTCAATGTCGATCCGCAATATGTCCTGGGGCTCGCCTATATTGACGCCAACCGCTACGACGACGCGCGCCATGCCTTTGCGACACAGTTTGATCTTGCACCGGACTCTGCGTCGGCTTATCTGCTCGAAGGCCGTATGATGCTGCGCCGCGACTATGTGGACGCGGCGGTGAGTGCTACCAAAAAGGCGTTGGAGCTCAAGCCCGATCTACCGCGAGCGCATCTGCTGCTGGGCCAGTTGGCTTTGGCCAAAGGCGATCTTCCCGAGGCGATTTCGCAGCTTGTGATGGAGCGGAATCTGAATCCAATGGATGGCGCCGTCTACGACCGGCTGGGGGATGCTTTCGCGCGCAGCGGTGACTATGCCAATGCTGAAAAGGCGTTGGATCGAGCTGTTCTTCTCGAGCCGACCCTCAACATCCCCTACATACTTTTGGGCCAGGTCATGCTCGAACAGAACGACGCACTGATGGCAACCATGTATCTCAAACACGCCCTGGAGATTGACCCGAAGAATTCCATGGCGCATGCACTTTTGGGACGGGCCTATCGCGCCTTGGGGAGAACGGACGACGCTGTTGTCGAGCTGAAGGCTGCCGCGAAACTACAGGAATCGAAGACGGGTTCGGCGAATGGCACGCAATAGGTGCAGAAATTCAAAGTGCTGGCATGTTGAATATCAAGACTCTCGCCGCGGTGCGAAACCGGGTATTCTCACTTTCTGACAAACAGCCCTGCGTGCGGCCTTCCAGGTAAAACCCTGGTGCGGCGCCGGTTCGCCGCTTAGCCCTCGGCCTGGGTTCGCACCTGTTTCCGCTTGAACCACCACCAGGCAAACCCAGCGATCGCCAGCCCACCCACCACGGCGACCACGGCCAGCGAGTGGTGTGCCACCACGTCCACCGCGCCCGGCCCCAGCTTCAACACCAACAGCGACAGGACGAGCCAGCGCACCATACGGCCGCAAAACACCGCCAGCATAAAGTCCGGCACCCGCATCTCGAACACGCCGGCGGCAAACACAAATGCCTTCCACGGCGTGGGCGGGGGCAACATGGAGGGAATGACCATGGCCAGAAACTCCTGCCGCTCAAACCGCTTGCGCATACTCTCAAAACGCTGGCGGTTGATGCGCTTCAGCAGGAACAGCTCCCCGCCGGCGCGGCCCAGCCCATAGGGCAGCAGGCCGCCGATCGCTGAACCCACCGAGGCAGACAGGCAATACAGCCAAAAATGCCCTTTGTCATTCCAAATAGAGAGGGCCAGAAATGCATCCATCGGAACCGGGAGGGTCGAAGAATCCAGCAGGGCCAGCGCACCGATACCCCAAATGCCGAACTTGGCCAGGAAGGGCAACAGAACCACGTTCATCTTGGCCATGATTCGAGCAAGAAACGACTTCAAAAAACTTCCCCTTCCGGCTTGGAATCCGTCTTACCATTGTACGGGCCCGTGTATGAACGCACGGTTTTGATCGGAATGAGAGAATAAGCAGGAAGGACTCGACAGGAGGATGCCCGGCTGCGGGCGGCTTCCGGAGAAGACTCCCCAGAACCGAATGCCGATTCGCGAAGTGCCCACCAACGTCCACGAAGAAGATCCCGCTCGCCTGGCGGACGCCTCCCCGCTCGATAACAGCCCCGCGGATGCCAGCACAGCGCCGGTTCCCGAGGCGCCTCCCGTTCTTCGTGGCTCCCGCTGGGTAGACTACGACACTCACGAGTTGCTGGAGATGATCAGCGAGCTCGAAGACGAGCGGCGCTGGGCGCGGCTACGCGAAGGCATCTGGATCGCAGTATTGCTTCATCTTGCCCTGCTATCGGCCATCACCTGGATTCCCAAGTATGTCTTCAAAGTGCCCCAGGTGATCGATCCAATCGACGCCATCAAGAACCGCAAAGACCTTTCTTATCTTGACCTTCCCCCGGACGCGCTGCGCGAGATTCAGCCCAAGATCAAGCCCCGGCCGGCAACTCCCCCGCGCCAGACCACGGTGGACAAGAAAACGCTGGAAGCGTTGAACAAAGCCACGCCGCCGCCGCCGGCCCCCGCGCCCACGCCGCAACCCACCGCACCCACTACGCCGCCGCCGATCCCCAACCCCATCCCGCCCGCACCTCAAACGCAGTCGCAGTTGGAGGCGCCGCGCCCCACAGCCGTGCCCGCACGCCCCAACTTTGCCATGAACTCCCAGAATCCTGCCGACCAATTGCGCGAAGAGATGCGCAACGCCTCCCGCAATCCAGGGTCGGGCAGCGAAGGCAGCTTCGCCGGCTCAGGGCTTTCCCGCCACCCCGGCGCAGGCGGTGGCGTAGAAGTCCTCTCCGACACTCAGGGCGTCGACTTCCGCAACTGGCTGCAGCGCTGGCATCGCGAGACGGAGATCACCTGGGATCCGCTCATCCCCGACGAGGTCAACCCGCCGCTTCTCAAGTCAGGAATGGTGGCCATTCGCTTCAAAGTGCTGCCCAATGGCCGCCTGATGGATGGCAGCCTGCAATTGGAGGGCCGCTCCGGCGATACCGCCCTCGATCGAGCCGCCTGGGGTGCCCTTACCGGTTCGAACTACCCACCCCTACCCCACGACTTCCACGGCCCCTACCTCGAACTCCGCGCCTACTTCATGTACAACATGCAGCCGCCCAAGTAACCCCCGGCTGGCCATGCGATTCGGCCCACGAGTATGTTTTCTTGCCACATGCAATCGTTTTCGAGCTTCCTAAGTCCAAGCGAGAGCCCCGCTTCAAACGCTCAAACTCAGCCGTCGAATGCCGCTCAGCCGTTGGCTGCTCCAGTGGACTCCGAACAGTTGAAGCCGCTACCGCCATGGGGCGGAGCCGAGGTCTACGCCCCCGCAGCCACTGCATGCGCCGGCAGCTCTTCATCCCCAGGTGGATCCAGCGGGTTCGAGTCGTGGTGCAGATCGATCCCATCCTGCGCCAGGAGCGCGTCGTAAATCGAAACCCGCCGCCAGTGCCGCGCCAGCGCAAACGCGGTCATATTCGCGATCATCAGCGGTAGCACCAACCCGTACCCGCCCGTCATCTCGAAGATGATAAGCACACTCGTCATCGGCGCCCGCACAATTCCCGCAAATACCGCGCCCATCCCCACCACGGCAAACGCGCCGATTGAATCGGCTGGGTGATGAAAAACGGTCACATCCAGGTAGCCCACCGCCCCGCCTAGCATCGACCCCATGAACAGCGCCGGCGCAAAGATGCCGCCGGACCCGCCGCTCGAATACGAACACACCGTAGCCGCCAACTTGAGCACGCAGAATACGATCATCGCGACCACCGTCATCTTGCCGGTCAACGCCAGCGTCAGCGTCTTGTAAGGATCGCCTGCAATCCCATTCAAATGAAAAAACGCCAGCGCCACTACCGCCAGCCCGCCGGTCGCCGCCCCGCCAATCGACGGCTGCACCCACTTCGGCACCCGCTGCAACCGCTTGAACCACGCGCGCAGCCCCAGCAGCGAATCGGTAAAAGCAATGGAGACCACGGCCGCCAGGAGCCCCAGCAAGGCATACCAGACCAGCGACGAAGCATTGCCCAGCTGGTAGTTCCCGTTCACATGAAACACCGGACTATTTCCCAGAATGGAGTGCTCCACCACCGCCGACAACGCAGCCGCCACAATTACGCCGGAAAGCATCGTCTGATCAAGATCGCCGATCAGCTCTTCCAGCGTGAACGTGACTGCGGCGATGGGCGCGTTGAAGGCTGCCGCAATCCCTGCGGCCATGCCCACTGAAGCCATACGGCGCGTGTTTTTCGGACTCAGCCGCGCCAAACGGGCGAGTATGCTGCTCACGCCCGCGCACACCTGCACGGTCGGTCCTTCCAGGCCGAGCGACGCGCCCGACCCAATCTGCAAAGCGCACAAGACAAACTTGCCAATCGTCTCCCGCACCGTCACGTAGCCTGAACGCAGCGTGTACGCCACCTTGACCTGAGGAATGCCGCTGCCCGCCGCCGCCGGCGCAAAGTAGGTCAACCCTACCCCCGCCACCAGCCCGCCCACCGCGGGGCAAAGTACCGTCCACAGCATCCACCGGTAGCCCGGCGCCCCGTTGGCGCGGTCGATCAACAGCGCTTCCAGTCCCATGATGCTCAGGTGAAATGCCACTGCCGCCAGCCCGCACAATCCGCCGGCCAGGATGGTGACCGCCAGCAGCCGCTGCCGCTCCGTCGGCATGCGGCGCAGCAACCATCGGTAAAAACCAAGAATCCACTCCCGCGCGCCCGCCCACGAACTGGGCTCCGGCGTCTCACCATCTTCAGTCGACATCGCTCTTCCAGTGTAGAGGTCACACGAGATCGTCTCTCGCTATCCGGTAGGATGCCCCACCTACGGCTTGCGCTCCGTCGCCTGCATAAACTCCGCCAGAGAATCCTTCCAGACCGCCGCCACCGTATGCGTCCCGTGCCCCCGCGTCGCATCGGAAATCGGCAGCAGGATAAACCGCGCATGCGCCATCCGCTTCACTTGTTTCTCCGCAATCCCCAGCTCCGGCGGGTTAATGTAATCGTCTGCCGAGTTGATCCACAGCACCGGCGAGGTGATCTTCTCCAGGTTCGGGCTCGGATCGTAGTTGCGGCTGGCATTGGTATAGAAGATCAGGTCGTTGGCATCCGTCGCCGCCATCACCCGTGCCAGGTACTTGTCCACAAACTGCTCGGCCGCATCCCGCGTCGGCGCCTGCTTCTGCATCTGTAGCGGACTCGACCCCATCACCAGCAGCATCTCGTTGGCCGTGCGCAGCCCCTCGATCGGCTCCGTCTTGTACTCGCCCTTCATCCACGTCGGATCCTGCTTGATCGCCTCAATCGCCATATAGCGCATCATGCGATTGCGCCCCGCAATCTGCACCGGCAGGCACGCAAACGGCGCCAGCGCATCCATGAATCCCGGATACGTCTCGCCCCACACAAAGCTCTCCATGCACCCCATCGACGTTCCCAGAATCAGCCGCAGATGGTCCACCTTCATCGCCTCCAGCATCAGCCGCTGACTGCGCACCATGTCGTCGTAGTCGTACGCCGGAAAGCGCGCATGCAGGCCATCGGAAGGCTTCGAGCTCTCCCCATGCCCAATGTCGTCCGGCAAGATCAGAAAGTATTTCTGAATATCCAAGGGCTGCCCCGCCGCAAACAGCACGTCGGAGAACACCGGATTCATCAGCGAGTGCGCGTTCCCGCCCGTTCCATGCAGCAGCAGAACCGCATTGTCCACATGCCCCGCGGAGTCTCGATGCGGCGAGCCTAAGGTGACGTAGTGCAGCTTCAACTCCGGCAGCGACTCGCCCGTCCCAAAGCGAAAATCCTTCAGCACCACGGACCCATCCGTCGTGACCCACTTGCTCGCCGGCGCATTCGCTTGCGGAAGCGACATGGTCTGTCCTCGGAGTGTGCCGGCAAGCATTCCGGGAAAAAGGGACAAGGTAATCAGAATCCGCGTAGCAGACATTTTCATGGGCGACTCTCCGGGAGGAAGACCTTCACGCCAAAGTATAGAAGCCTAGGGATTGTCAGCATATTGTCATTTGATTGTTGCGTTGCCCCAAACCGCTTCCGGAAGGCGAATACTGGATCTCGGTTGTGCTGGCCTTTCCCCGCGAATCAGGATCCAAACCAGCCACCAAGGAGATTCCTATGCGTACCACATATTCAAGAAAAGTCTCGCATTTGGTCATCGGTCTAACCCTGGCCGCTGCCATCGCTCTTGTCACTGCCTGTGCGCCTATCCTTGCATTCGGCCAGGAAGCGTCCGACGAGCACGCCAACAAGCACCTGCTCATCTCCGACCAGTTCAACAACCGGGTCATCGAAGTCGACCCCGCGACCCACCGTGTCGTGTGGAGCTTCGGCGACGGCTCTGACAAGCCCGGCCCCCACAGCGTTGTCGGACCCAATGACGCGGAGAGAATCGACGCCTACACTCTGATCTCCGGCACCGGAATTCCTGCCAGCAACCCGGCCCTGCCAGGATGCTCCGATGCAACCAATGGCTGCCCTGATAACCGTGTCCTCCTCGTGGGTCCTGAGGGTCAGATCCTGTGGCAGTATGGCCAGGCAGGCGTAACCGGGGCTGGCCCCGACCAACTCAACGCGCCGGTTCAGTCGTTGATTCTCACCACGTTTCCCGGCCATACGGGCCCGCACGTTCTTATCACGGACCAAGGGAACGAGCGCATCATCCTGGTCAATATGAGCAAGCAGATCGTCTGGCAGTACGGAACCACCGGCGTCTCCGGGGACGGCGCCAACCAGCTCAACAATCCCAACAGTGCTGAGGTCCTGGAAAACGGCCACATCCTGATCGCCGACGAAAGCAACAACCGCGTCATCGAGATTACTCCGGCCAAGCACATCGTCAAGACATTCACTGCGGGGGGAACCCTCAACGGCACCGCCTTTGCTAGCCGCGTTCCCAATGGAGATACGCTCATCTCCGACGCCAACAACAATCGCATTGTGCAAGTCGATCCCGACGATAAGGTCGTGTTCCAGTACGTCACCAACAAGGCTCCCGGAAGCAACCCCACCCCGCAACCCACGCGCGGAATCCGGCTTTCCAATGGCAACACCCTCATCAGCGACCAGTTCAACTACCGGGTTATCGAAGTCACCCCGGCTGGGAAGATCGTCTTTCAACAAGGGGAAACCAATGTGAGCGGCGATACCTTCAATCGCCTCAACGGGCCTTACGACGCCAAGCAGATTGGCGACTTCACCGGGCTCACACCTCCCAACTAGGAAGGCCAGCCGCGAGTTGTCATTGATAACCCCCCCGGCATCACAGTGCATCGCCCAGTGGGTCCGATGCCTCATGATGCCGGGAACGCAAACTCGGGCCCAAGCCCCGTTTCGTTCGGTTCCTGTGCTCCCGGCGACGAGGCGTTGGAACCATATTTCCAGCGGGCATAGGAACGCGATAAAATCCTGCTGTATCCCATGTTCAGCCGCGCCGCAGCTCGAGTCTCTTCCACGCCGATTCTGAAGCGCTTCCGTCGCGGCCGCCCCGACCGTGGACGGCGCTCCGCTCGCTGAGTAAGCTATTCCCGACACACATTTTGTCAGGACGACTGCGGACTGTGCACCGCCTCGTCCGGCGCGGCCTCCAAAGGAAGAATCCACCTTGGAAAATCCGCCCTGAACTCTTTCCTCCATCCGCCCCGTCGCGGATAGAAAGGCTCTTCCATGAACAGCTTCGCCAGCCGGGCCACGCTTACCTCCGGCAACAAGTCCTACACTCTCTTCCGGCTCCCGGCGCTCACCGCCAAAGGCTTTGACCTGACCCGCCTGCCCTTCAGCCTGAAGATCCTGCTGGAAAACCTGCTCCGCCGCGAAGACGGCGTCAACGTCACCGCCGGCGACATCTGCTTCCTGGCCACTTGGGACGCCAAGGCCGAGCCCAGCCGCGAGATCGCCTACATGCCCGCCCGCGTCCTGATGCAGGACTTCACCGGCGTGCCCGCCGTGGTGGACCTCGGCGCCATGCGCGACGCTATCAAGACCCTGGGCGGCGACCCCAACCGCGTCAACCCCCTCATCCCCGCCGAGCTGGTCATCGACCACTCCGTCCAGGTGGACGAGTTCGGAGCCCTTGGCTCTCTTGCGGCCAATACATTGTTGGAATTCCAAAGGAACCGCGAGCGCTACGCCTTCCTCAAGTGGGGCCAGACCGCCTTCCGCAACTTCTCGGCCGTGCCGCCGGGCATGGGCATCTGCCACCAGGTCAACCTTGAATATCTGGCCCGCGTGGTCTTCACCACCGACATCGATGGCGAGACCGTTGCCTATCCCGACACCGTGGTCGGCACCGACTCCCACACCACCATGATCAACGGACTCGGCGTCCTCGGCTGGGGCGTGGGCGGCATTGAGGCCGAAGCCGCCATGCTTGGCCAGCCCGTCTCCATGCTGGTGCCGCAGGTGGTCGGCTACAAGCTCACCGGCAAGCTCCGCGAAGGCGCGACAGCCACCGATCTCGTCCTCACCGTAACCCAGGCGCTGCGCAAGCTGGGCGTCGTCGGTAAGTTTGTTGAGTTCTATGGCCCCGGCATCGCGGAGCTCCCCCTGGCCGATCGCGCCACCATCAGCAACATGGCTCCCGAATACGGCGCCACCTGCGGCATCTTCCCGGTGGATGCGGAAACGCTCCGTTACCTACGCCTCACCGGCCGCAGCGAAGACCAGATCGCCCTGGTCGAGGCCTACTACAAAGAGCAGGGCCTGTTCCACACCGCCGCCTCGCCCGAAGCCACCTACACGCAGACCCTGGAGCTCGACCTGGCCACCGTCGAGCCCAGCGTCGCCGGGCCCAAGCGCCCCCAGGATCGCGTCCTGCTCAAGGACGCCGCCACCAGCTTCCAGCAGCAGCTTCCCGGCCTCTTGGGACCCACTGCAAAACCGCTGGGGACAAGAACAGCCGAGCCATGGCAGCGCGTCAGCGTGACCGACGCCGCCACGGCGGAAGAAAACGAAGGCCCCAGCGCCTCCTCTGCCGACTCGGTCAGCGGCAACGTGCACGTAACCACCACCGTGAAAGAGCGCTTCGGCATGGACCCGGATCGCTACCTCGACCACGGCTCGGTGGTCATCGCCGCCATCACCAGCTGCACAAACACCTCTAACCCCTCGGTCATGATTGCCGCCGGATTATTGGCGAAAAAAGCAGTCGAAAAGAACCTCGAAGTTCCGCCCTGGGTGAAAACCTCCCTGGCCCCGGGCTCCCGCGTGGTCACCGACTACTACACCAAGGCCGGCCTGCTTCCGTATCTAGAAAAGCTGCGCTTCAACGTGGTGGGCTACGGCTGCACCACCTGCATCGGCAACTCCGGCCCGCTTCCCTCCGATGTTTCGAAATCCATTGACGAGCACGGCCTCGTCGCCGTCAGCGTGCTCAGCGGCAATCGCAACTTCGAGGGCCGCGTCAACGTGGACGTCCGCGCCAACTACCTCATGTCGCCGCCGCTGGTTGTCGCCTACGCCCTCGCCGGCCGCATCGGCCACAACTTCGACAAAGACCCCCTGGGCGCGGACAAGGAAGGCAATGCCGTCTTCCTCAAGGACATCTGGCCCACCCAAGCCGAAGTCGCCGCCGCCATTGAGAAAGGCCTCAGCAGCGAGAGCTTCCGCCATGAATATTCGACTGTCTCGCTCGGCGACACCAACTGGCAGGGCCTCAGCTTCCCCACCGGCGATGTCTATCAGTGGGAGCCCGACTCCACCTACATCCGCAAGGCGCCCTACTTCGACGGCATCACCAAGACGCCGGCACCGCTCACCGACATTCTCGGCGCGCGCGTCCTCGCCGTCCTCGGCGACTCCGTGACAACCGACCACATCTCCCCCGCCGGCAACATCAAAGCCAACGGCCCGGCCGGCAAATACCTCGCCGCCCACGGCGTCAAGCCCACTGACTTCAACAGCTACGGCTCGCGCCGCGGCAACCACGAAGTCATGGTCCGCGGAACCTTTGCCAATGTGCGCCTGAAGAATAAGCTCGCCCCCGGCACCGAAGGCGGCGTCACCCGCCTGCTCCCCGAAGGCGAAGGCATGTCCATCTTCGACGCCAGCGTCAAGTACGCCGAACGCGGCGTGCCTCTGGTCATCCTCGCCGGCAAGGAGTACGGCTCTGGCTCCTCGCGCGACTGGGCCGCCAAGGGTCCGAATCTTCTCGGCGTGAAGGCTGTCATCGCCGAGAGCTTCGAGCGCATCCACCGCTCCAACCTCGTCGGCATGGGGATTCTCCCGCTGCAGTTCTCCGAAGGCCAGAACGTCGAAGCCCTCGGCCTCACCGGCGAAGAAGTCTACGACTTCCCCGGCCTCACCGATCTTCTAGCGACCAAATTCGCCAACGGCAAGGTGTTGCAAGTTGTCGCCACCGCCCCGGACGGTTCCAAGAAGCTGCTCGATGCAGTCGTCCGCATCGACACCCCGCAGGAAATCGAATACTTCGAGCACGGCGGCATCCTGCAATATGTCCTCCGCCAGCTCGCGGCGAAGTAATTCCAGGTCTTGGTGCTGGGCGGAACCGGATTCGAAAACGACTCCCGTCCGCTCAGCGTGAACCGCTTCCTGCACAGCCTGCAGCAGCGGCCTGTTCTCGATGTCACGGCCTTGACTGCCTCTGTTTTCGGCCTCCTGGCCGCTTTTATGAAACAGTCGGGCCGGTCGCCGAGAACACGAACAAACGACTTGTGGATAGCGGCTCAGGCAATCGAGAACGACTACGTCCTGCTCACCACAAATCTCAAGGATTTCAAAGGGCTGCCCGGATTGCGCGTGGAGAGCCCATAAGGGGAACGGCGGTCAGTTCTGGACCGTTTACCAACGCGATCGGACTTCTCGCGAAGCTGAAGTCATTGCACCTGCTCAATGGCAACAAAAACGCCACCCCGGACTGGAAGTGGCGTTCTTGTTTTGCAGTCTTTTGTGCTCCGCCCTACTTCTTCTTTCCGTTCGTTCGCGGCGCCGGGCGCTTGGTGCGCGCCGGACCTTCGGCCGGTGGCGGCGCGGGCTCTTCTTCCTCTTTGTGCGCGAAGAACCGAACGCCTTCCAGGTTGTGCTCGCCCATCACGTGCAGGCGCAGGAAGTTGGTCGACCCGGATTTGGTGCGCGTTCCTGCAACAATCGCAATCACTTCGCGTGGCCGCACGTAGCCGCCCTGCTCCAGCAGGCTCTCCGCCACATCCACCAATGCTTCGGTCGAATTCACCTTCGGGCAGCGGATGGGCGTGGTGCCCCACAGCAGGTTCAGGCGATTGATGGTCACGTCGATCGGGCTCAGCGCAAAGATCGGCGTCGACGGGTGGTACTTGGAAAGCTGCCGCGCCGTTACACCCGACTCGGTGAACAAGGCGATCCCGCGCAGGTCCAGATCATCGGCAGCGTGCGCCGTCGCTTCGCAAATGGTTTCGGCAATCGAAAGATGGCTGCGTCGCTCCCGTACCTCGGAGTAACTGTCTTCCTTGATATGGCGCTCGGCGTCCGCCACGATGCGCGCCATCATGCCCACCGTCTGCACCGGGTACTTGCCCACCGCCGATTCGCCGGAGAGCATCACCGCATCCGTTCCGTCATACACGGCGTTGGCCACGTCGGAAACTTCGGCGCGGGTCGGCCGCGGATTGTCGATCATCGATTCCAGCATCTGCGTCGCCGTAATCACCGGCTTGCGGAACTCCGCTGCCCGGCGGATGATGTGCTTCTGAATGGCCGGAACCTTCTCCGGCGGGACTTCCACGCCCAAGTCGCCGCGCGCCACCATGATGCCGTCCGCAACGGTCAGAATCGCGTCCAGGTGCTCGATCGCCTGCGGCTTCTCCAGTTTGGCAATGATCCATGTCTCGCCGCCGTACGCCGACACCCGGTTCCGGACCAGGCGCACATCTTCCGCCGTCCGCACAAACGAAACCGCAATCGCGTCCACGCCGTTCTTCAGCGCGAATTCAAGATCCGCGCTGTCCTTGTCGGTCAGCGACGGCACGCGCACCGGAATACCGGGCAGGTTGATGCCCTTGTTCTCGCCCAGCATGCCGCCGTTGATGATCTCGCAGATCACATCGTCCCCATCCACTTCGTGGACCCGGAGTTCAATCAACCCGTCCGACAGAAGAATCCTCGAGCCCTGCTCAACGTTTTCTGCGAGCGTTTTGAAAGTCGTTCCCACCAGGCTGGCGGTGCCCGGCACGTCACGCGGCGTAATCGTCAGGCGCTTGCCTGCGGTCAGCAACACTGACTGGTGGTCTTTCAGCTTGGAGGTACGAATTTTGGGCCCCTGCAGATCGCCCAGAATGCAAAGCGGCTTACGTTCCTCCCGGCTCACCTTGCGGATCATCTGGATCAGCGCCAGCTTTTCCTCGTGCGTCCCATGGGAGAAGTTCAGGCGAACCACATCCACGCCCGCGCGGACCAGGTCGCGAAAGACGGGCTCTGTATTAGAAGCCGGTCCAAGTGTGGCTACAATCTTTGCGCGGCGTTGCGATGGGGAATCGGTCAAACTCAATTCAAATGGCATGTGCGAAGGCTCCGGCAGAAAGGCGAGTTGAAGGGTTCAAATCAGTGGGTAAAGGGCAGCTTTATTGTACACGGGGCCTTGGCTGGCATCCCGTGGAACGAACCCCGGCTTGATTCATCTTCGGCCCGGCAAAAGAGCACTGTCAGTGCGATCGGTCACAGACCGGAACAAGATGTTCAGAATGAAGCAGAAGAGACGGTTCGCCGCTGCCGTTCGCGGTACAGCGCACCGTTGAGCTCCGCTCCCAGCAGCACGCTCAGCGCCGTGATATACAACCAAATCAGCGTCGCGATTCCGGCGCCGAAAGATCCATAAAACATGGAATAATCCGCAACCCGCGTCACGTACCACCCAAACGCCAGCGTCGACGGAAACCACACCACCGTGCCGGTCACCGCCCCCGGCGCCACCCGCAGCCAGTGTTCTTTGCGCCGCGTTCCAAAATGATACAAAGAGCTCAGCACCACCACCCCGGTGGCCAGCGCGATCGACCAGCGGACCCCGCGCCACATCAACAGCACAAAATGCCGCAACTCGTGATCCGCATGCTCAATTGTCCAATGTTCGATCTGGTGCCCGAAGACCACCACCAACGTCGCCAGCGATAGCGGCAGCAGCGTGATCGGTACCAGCAGCAGCGCCCGCGCTCGCCGTCCCCAAAAACTCCAGTCGTCCGCCGGGAGCCGGTAGGCGCGGCGAAAACCCTCCATCAGCGACAACATCATGCCCAGGCCGGCAAACACTCCCAGCAAACCGGCAGACGTCATGACCTGCGCGGAATGAAAGTTGCGGCTTAATACGTACGATTGCAGGAGGTCCATTGAATCGGAGGGCAATACCTGTTCAAAGGCGCTGCGGATCTCGCCCACCAGGGTCGTGCCCTCCGGCCCCTGCGCGAGCAATGTCGTGATGACCAGGAACGCGGGAAATAGCATCAACATCCCGGAATAGGCAGCCGCCTTGGCCGTGTTGAACACGTCGTGGGCCAGCGCCTGCTCGGCGGCATTGCGGAGATGGAGGAAGAATCGAAACATGCCGTCTGAGCCAAGACTAGAGCATTCCCTTCCCGTCCCGCCACCCGGCGCAGCCCGACAGCACAACCATCTAGCCCATTCCGGCAAGCGCTCACCGACAGGCAGCTCCATCTGGGTTTAGAATTCCGCCGCACCAGGAAGACGCAGAGTCACAGATTCTGCTGGAGCGTTCCATGATTCGCATAATAAGAAGCACCCCGTTCGTTCTTACCGTCCTCATGATGGTCCCGCTCGCATTCGGCCAAACCGACCAACCCGGCTCGAAGGACTACCCCGGCATCACCCGCATGCCCAACACATTCATCCAGGCCTATAACCACCTCAAGTTCGACGCCTTCACCTTCCCCATCGCCACCGTGAACAACGCGGAGAAGAAGCAGTCCGTAGAAGGGGAGAGATACTTCATCCGATACAAGCTCAAGGACGGCGCGGAACGCACCAGCCCTTTGCAGAAGATTCGCAACTATGAGAATGCCGCAAAGGCCGCAGGGGGCAAGGTGGTTTGGGATGCCATAAATGGGACGAACGAGGGCGAAGCGACACTCCGCCTGCAAAAGGGCGCGTCAGAAACCTGGGTCTATATCAATGCCTATATCTACGACTACTCGCTGGACATTATTGAGAAAGAGGCCATGAAGCAAGAGGTCACCGTGGATGCAGCGGCCCTGGCTTCCGGCATTGCCGACAGCGGCAGTGTCGCCATCTATGGCATCAACTTCGACACCGCCAAGTCCGACATCAAGCCCGAATCTGAGCCCGCCCTCGTCGAGATCGCCAAGCTGCTGACCAACAACCCCGCGCTGAAGGTTGGAATCGTGGGCCACACCGACATGGTGGGCGACCCCGTTGCCAACTTGAAGCTGTCCCAGGCCCGCGCCCAGTCTGTGATCAGCGCGTTGGTCTCTCAACACGGCATTGCCGCGGCGCGCCTGATCGCTTTCGGCAACGGACCGTGGGCGCCAATCGCTTCCAACAAAACGGACGAGGGCCGCGCCAAGAATCGCCGCGTCGAACTTGTGGAGTTAGCGAACAAATAGACTCTCTTGCCGCCGTGCCCCATCCTTTCGCAGTTTCATTGAGCAAGGGCGGGAAACCACTTCACCGTGAGCATCGCCAAAACCGAGGTGTCGCGCCTCCTTGGGTACCCTCATGGCTGCGGCGGAGCCTTGTTCATCAAACGAAGATTACGGATGTCGGTCAGGGACTCTAGACTTGAATCCCCCACCAGAATCAGCCGAGCCACCATGCGCATCGCCCGCCCATGCCGATGATGCTCGCTGGAGTTCCACATCCACGATGAGAGGACACTCGTTCCCACGGCCACTCCAATGAAGAACGAGTGGTCGGCAACCGGACGGCTTGCCACCGGCCCCATGTTCCCAAGGCCAAAGACCGTTCCGACCTCTTTGAAGCAATTGCAGCGATTGCTCATGTTGATGTGCGTTGTCGTCGCATCGAGCGCACGTGTCGAGAACTCTATCCCGACAAGGATTCTGTCGACGTTGTTGAAAAGGAACCGCAGCGCCTTCTCCGCGGATTCGGGTGCTTCCGGAAGATTCGATAGCAGAGACTGACCTGAAGCACCTAGAAATGAGCCAAGACAAAGAACTGAAAGGAGCTTCATAGATTCACAGTTCAGTTCATTCCACTCCCGTCAGTCCTTTCTGTGTGTGATTAGCTGTTTTTGTCCTGTGCAAAGCCGGGTGGCCTCACTCTCGCATTGGGTACACAGGAGTTGATTCCACGTCTCCGCGGCGCTACCGGCACAAGCCACCCGCGACCGTTTATGATGGCCGAGCCATGAAACTTGTCCCATTTCGCACCAGCAAGCCCCTTCTTTGCATGCTCTTAATAGCCTTGTTCAGTCGTCTCTCCGCAGCGTCGCAAACCAGGCCTTTTCCCAATCCCCAGCTTGCCTCCAAGGAGGTCAACCAGCGCGTTGAATCCCTCCTCAAGAAGATGACACTGGAAGAGAAGATCGGCCAGTTGGTCCAGTACGCCGCCGGCTATGCTACAGGGCCTAACGCCTCCAATCTCCACTACGACGAGCTGGTCGCCAAGGGTCAGGCCGGATCCTTCCTGAATGTCGTCGGCGCCCAGGCTACCAATCACTACCAGCGCATCGCGATGGAGAAGTCGCGGCTGCACATCCCCATGATCTTCGGCCAGGACGTGATCCACGGCCACCGCACCACCTTCCCGGTCCCCCTGGCCATCGCCGCCAGCTGGGACCCGGCCGCCGCCGAGCTCGTCGCCCACACCGGCGCCGTCGAGGCCCGCGCCGACGGCGTTGCCTGGGTCTTCTCGCCGATGGTCGACATTGCCCGCGACCCGCGCTGGGGCCGCATCATCGAGTCCAGCGGCGAAGACCCCTATCTCGGCTCCGTCCTGGCCCGCGCCTGGGTCAAGGGCTACCAGCAGGACGACCTTTCCAAGCCGGACTCCGCCGCTGTCAGCGTGAAGCACTTTGCCGCTTACGGCGCTGCCATCGCGGGCCGCGACTATAACGCCGTCGACATGGGCGAGCTTACCCTCCGCCAGGTCTACCTCGAGCCGTACCACGCAGCTGTCGAAGCCGGTGCCGCTACGCTGATGAGCTCGTTCAACTCCATCAACGGCATTCCCGCCACCGCCGATCCTTTTACACTGACCCAGATTCTGCGCAAGGAATGGGGCTTTGACGGCTTCGTGGTCTCCGACTGGGGCGCGGTCGCCGAGTTGCAAAACCACTCCATCGGCGACGGCCCAACCGTGGCTCGCAAGGCTCTTGAAGCCGGAGTCGATATGGACATGGAAGGCAACCTCTACGGAGAGGTCATCGCCCCCCAGGTCCGCGCCGGCAAAATCCCCGAGAGCGTCGTCGACGAAGCCGTGCGCCGCGTCCTCCGCGTCAAGTTCGCCCTCGGCTTATTCGAGCATCCTTACGTGCCCGAAGGCCCGGCCTACGACGCCACCCCCGAACGCCGCGCCGCCGCCCGCAAAGTAGCCGAAGAGACCTTCGTTTTGCTTAAGAACGATGCCGTTGAAGGTGTCGGTCCCCTCTTGCCACTCTCGGCCAAGGCCAAGAAAGTCGCCCTCATCGGCCCGCTCGCTGACAACCAGCAGGAGATGCTCGGCGCCTGGGCCGTCACCGGCGATCCCAAATTTGCCGTTACGCTGAGAACTGCGCTGCAGGAACGCATCGGCGACCGCCTGCTCTACGCGCCCGGATGCGAATTACTCTCCGGCGAAGATGCCAACGTGCTCAAGCATGTCAGCTTCCTCGGTCCCACCGGCGGCAACGAGCACCTGCCCGCTCCCGACGATGCGAAAACGATTGCCCAGGCCGTCGAAACCGCCAAGCAAGCCGACGTCGTCCTCCTCGCCCTCGGCGAGCCGGCCAACTGGATGGAAGGTGAAGCATCCAGCCGCGCAACACTGGGTTTTACTGGCGCCCAACAGCAACTGCTGGAGGCCATAACCGCGACCGGCAAACCTGTCATCCTGGTGGTGCTTGCCGGCCGTCCCCTCGAACTCAAGTGGGCCGCCCAGCATGTGCCCGCCATCCTGGAAGCCTGGAGCCCCGGCATTGAAGCCGGTCACGCCCTGGTCGACGTTCTCTTTGGCGACGTCAACCCCTCCGGCAAACTGCCCTCCACCTTTCCCCGTGCGGTGGGGCAGGAGCCTCTTTATTACGCCCAACTGCCCACCGGCCGCCCCGCCCACGGCAACCTCGACCACTTTCCTCGCGACCCCGCGGAGAAGTTCGTCTCCCGCTACATGGATGAGGACAACGCAGCGCTGTTCCCCTTCGGCTGGGGTCTCAGCTACACCCGCTTCAGCTACGCTCGACCCACCATCACCCGCGCCGAAGTTCCCGTCGCAGAAGTCATCGCGTCAAGCAGCAAGCCCGTCGCCACAATCGGCGTGGACGTCAAGAACACCGGCAGCCTTGCGGGTACTGAGGTTGTTCAGCTCTACCTCCGAAACACGGCCGCCAGCGTGGAGCAGCCTGTTCGCGAACTGAAGGGCTTTGCCCGCGTCACCCTGGCGCCTGGCGAGCAGAAGCACGTGGACTTCCCGCTCGGCTTCGACGAACTCAACTTCTACAACGCCGAAATCAAGCGCACCGTCGAACCCACCACCTACAAAATCTGGGTCGGCGGCAGCTCGTTAGCCATCGAGGAAACCAGCTTGAAGATCGTGGAATGAACCTTCTTTGAAGAGAATCCGTATCTGCTCAAAAGAAATCACGCACTTCTTGCACCCCTGCGCGCTTACGGCAGGTACACTGTCCACCATCGGGAGGCAATGACTATGCAGACACGAATTCAAGGCACCACCATGCCGGTGCTCGACGTACAACTCAGCCCCGGCGAGAGCGTTTTCTCTGAGAGCGGTGAGCTTTCCTGGATGACCGCTTCCATCCAGATGACGACCCACACCCAGATGGGCGGTGGTGGCGGCCTCTTCGGCGTGCTCAAGCGCGTCGCCGGCGGCGGCAGCCTCTTCATGACTGAATACCGCGCCATGCAGTTTCCCGGCGAAGTCTCCTTCGCCACCAAGGTCCCCGGACACATCGTGCCCATCCCTGTCGGCGCCGGCCAGGAGTATATGATCCATCGCCACGGCTTCCTTTGCGCCACCGATGGGGTCACCATCGGCGTCGGCTTCCAGCAATCGCTGGGCGCCGGCATCTTCGGCGGCAATGGCTTTCTGCTACAAAAGGTGGCCGGACAAGGCACGGCCTGGCTCGAGCTCTCCGGCGAGCTGATCATGAAGAACCTGGCGCCCGGCGAAGTCCTCCGCGTCCATCCCGGCCACGTCGGCGCGTTCCAATCCTCGGTCGCGTTTCAGATCACCATGGTGCCTGGCCTCAAGAATGCGATCTTCGGCGGCGATGGCATCTTCCTGGCCGTCTTGCAAGGCCCCGGCACGGTCTGGCTGCAAACGCTGCCCATCTCCCGCCTGGCTCATCAAATCGCCGAGTACATCCCGCGCGGCGGAGAATCGCGCAATGTGGGCCCAGCCACCGGCGGCGCATTGCTCGGGGGCATCGTCGGCTCCATCCTCGGCGGAGACCAGTAGCGCAACTTCTGGCCAAACAGCTTTGCCGCTGCAAGCTCGGTATCGCAATGTCGAATGCCCGCATCGAAGCGTATACACAACTGCTGGGTGCCCCATCCTTGAATCGCACTTTGATTCAAGGGTGGGAAACCGCAAACCCTCGATGCATCCGTGCTTTCCAGTGCTCCTATGCCCGTTTCTTCACCAGCGCTATATTCGACCCACCGATGACAAACCCGACAAGCAACCGCACCCATTTTCATTGCTTGTAGAACCCCACGCCCAGGAGCTCCGCTTGCCTCCGCTCTCCGACACGCCGCGCACCCTCCGCAGCGACATCGTCTTCGCCTTCGCTCTTGCCCTGGCCTGCGCCCTCGCCTGGCTGGTGCGCGATGTGCTCATGCTGCTCTACGTCAGCGCGCTGTTTGCCACCGTGCTCACCCCGGTGGTGCGCGCCACGGGCCGCGTGCGCATCGGCAAATGGCGTCCCTTCCGCGGCTACGCCATCTTCTTTCTGCTTCTCGCGATGGCCCTGGTACTCACCGGTTTCGGCTTTCTCGCTCTGCCCCCCGTCATACGCGACCTGCAAGGTTTCGCCAAAGAGATGCCCGCGGGCCTGCCCATTCTGCTGGAAAAGCTCCGCCACATTCCCTTCGCCAATAACCTCAATACCGCGGAGATCACGTCCCGTCTGCAGGATTTCATCAGCAATGCCGCCACCTACCTGCTGCTCTCCATTCGGGACTGGGCGGGCACGCTCGTGAACCTCGCCATGGGTTTCATTCTTACTGTCTATTTCATCCTGGAAGGCGATCACGTCTACGCCTGGATCCTGTCCTTTTTCCCGGTAGAGAGCCGTGCACGGCTCGACGGCGCCCTGCAACGCGCCAAACTGCGGATGGAGCGCTGGCTCATCGGCCAGGGCAGCCTCATGCTCATCCTCGGCCTGCTCAGCACCGCGGTGTATCTGACGCTTCACATCCGTTACGCCTTTGCCCTCGGCGTGCTCACCGGACTGCTCAACATCATCCCGGTGCTGGGAGCGGCCATCTGCATCGGACTCGCCTTGATGGTGGCAGCCATCGATTCCTGGGGCCGCGTGCTCGGCGTGGCCATCTTCTATCTCGTCTATCTGAACCTGGAGAACTCCCTGCTCACACCGCGCATCATGAAAAACAGTGTGGGCCTTCCCGGCATTGGCATCCTGGTGGCCTTGCTGCTCGGCTCCGCTCTCGGCGGTGTGCCCGGCGCTCTCGTCTCGGTCCCCACCGCGGTGCTCGTTTCCGTCCTTCTCGACGAATACATGGTCTGTAAGGAACCGGCCTAACAGCCCGCGGTGCAAGTCGGCTTTTGGAAATTTGCCTTTTCGCTGTAGACTTCCGTGCCCATTCCGTTTCCTTCTCCGGGAGTGGGTGGGAAACCCCTGCAGTCCGGGACCACACCGTTTCGGAGGCCGCTCTGGCCGCCGAGGCATACTTTCCGCATGCTCCAGCAGCCGCTACATCGACGGGCAATCTTTCCTCATCGCATTTGCGAATTAATTCCCTTGAAAAGCGCACAATGTTTCTATAGGCGTCCAACCAACCACCGAGCCGTCTCCCGGCCAATCATGCGCACGCCCCCGCAACCTGGACCCAACCCTGTCAGCGATGCGCCCGGTCTGTACCCCCAGGGCACAACACCCCACCCACTTTTCGCCGCAATCGGATCAAAAGAAGAGGGCTAGAGCCGAAAAACGCCGTGGTTTGCCTTACCCGGCTCGCCGGTCGAATCGCGATGTTCGCGAAGCCAAATCCCCTACAGCTTTCCCGCCGCCTGCGCCACAGCCTTCAGCGCAACCTGCAGTTGCAGGGAGTCAATCGTCAGCGGCGGCGCAATCGACACGCGAGCCCCGCCTATGCCGGCGCTGACCAGCACGCCTCGCTGCTCGCAGGCACGCACGAATTCTGCCGCTCGCCCTTTGCGCACTTCGACGGACAACGTCGGCCCCGCCAGGTGAAAATCACGGAGGTTCGGATTGGACACCAGCTTCTCGCTCAGCTTGACCAGTTGCTGGAAGATCGGCGTGATCAACGCATCCAGGTCGGTGGAATCGATGTAGTCCGCCACACATTCGGCAGCACGCAATCCGAGGGAAGCTGCTTCAAACGCAGGTTGCCAGCTCTCCTCACTCCCCGGCCACTCCTTGGTCAGAGCGGGAGAGCCGATAAGCGCGCTCAACGGATAGATCCCGTTCGTCATCGAGTTGCCGAAAAGAAAAACATCCGGAGCAAGATACTCGCTTGCCGCCAGGCTCAGCTTCCCGAATCGATAAAATCCGCATTGCGACTCATCGGCAATCACCGCGACGCCGGCTGCCTGCGCCGACTGCGATAAGCCGCGAATCCAGGGCAGCGGAAGCGGCACGAACCCGCGGGCGCTTTGGATCGGCTCAAACAAAAGGCACGAAACTCCGTCCCAGGCGGAAAAACTGTCTCCCGGCGCAATCCAAATTGCTCCCTCGGCGGATGCCGATTGCGCGTCACCGGCGCCATGAACCAACTCCAGCGCATGGAGCGAACCTTCCACGCGGACGATCTTCCCCGCTCGTCGACGTCGCGCCATGTGCAAGGCCTTCGCGATGGCCGCGGCAACTCCCAGCTCATAAACGACCGTCTTTTCCGGCAAGCCCAGCTTCTTGAGCAGCCATGCCGAGTGGGCACGGGCAGCGGGGGGATAGGCGTTGGGAACGACGTCGGAGCTTAACCCCTCAAACGGATCAATCCCGGGATTGAGGTGGCCGAAGTTCACTGCCCCGCGACCCGAAGTCAGATCGGTGAACGAATAGATTGGTCCGGATGAACCGCGCAGGCGCAAAGTGGCGTTCTTCGCGGCCAGCACTTCATACGTTGATCCCGCCTGCAAGGCTCGGTCGTAGGGTTCCAGAGATGTGCCCGCCTCAATCACTTAAACTTCTTTCAGGCCAGCGCGCCTCTTGCAAACTGAAACCGTTGGCGCGAAGAGAAAAACTTCGGTGCTCGTCCGGACGCTGAATCCCACTTTACCATTTACCACAAACCTCTGCGACTCAATGGCCCACGTGAACCGCGCTCTCCACCGCCGTCTTCATCGCCCCGCAGTTGGAGATGAATCCACTCAGATCGGTGCTGACCGACCGCAAGCCCTTCCCCTTGAAGGTGCGGTTGCTCGCCATCCGCAACTCACCGGAACCTTGCGCGTCCAGCGTCATCTCCGTGAGCTTGCGCGCCACGTCCAAGGGGAAGCTCTCCGCCACAAACACCAGCTTGTCCCGCGTGGTAATCAACACGGGGCCTTCCCGGCTGCTAAACACCCGTTCCTGCTCGCCGCCCGGCAGATCGGCCGCGCCGTCTTTCTGCGCCGCCAAATCCGGCTTCAGGCCGGAGTATTTACGGCCCAGCTGGTTGGCGTAGAGCTGCGCAAACTTCTGAGCTGAGGCCGCGCTCTTCCACGCGGACAGATAAAACAGCGCCAACGAATCGGGGCTGCCCCGTTCCGCTTCGGTCGCCGCCTGCCGTTGGCCCGCCCAATACACGCCCCCGTTCCACGCCGGTGTCATGTCGCGCGCCGCATCCTCGCCGCCAAAGATCTCGGTAAGAATGTGGAGATCCAACTGGCCCACCTGGCCAATGTCATACGGCTTGTACAGCTTATCGACGACGGGATGAATGTTCGGTAGCAGGGGAATCGAAGGCATCCCGTTTCGCTCGTAGTCCCGCGGATTCAGAATCTCCCATGTCGAGGTCGGCGGTCTGTCCAGCGCTCCGCCAAAGGCCGCGTTCCGCCCCTTGTCCATCCACACATCCTGCTCGAAGCTCAATCCCTCCCGATAGGGAAACAGCAGCGACTCCGACAACAGCACCGGCGCTCGCGCCATCACCGGGGAATCCGACGTGCCCGACATCTGCTGTTTCAGCACGTCCATCACCTCCGGATCCTTCACCAGGCTCTTCCCCATCGGCTTCAAGATATAGTCCATCATCACCACCGTAGCCTGCCCTTCCACCACGGCATCCCGCGCCGTGTCCAGCTCGTCCTTAGCCAGGTGGTCGCTATCTCCCGCAGCCGTCGTCGACACGTCGTCCGCCGTCTGATCGTTCCACTTGTCCAGGTTGACCCGCTGGTCCTGCAGGGCATGCGTCAGTTCGTGCGCCAGCACCGGCTTCTGCTCCTCCACGTCCACCCAGTCCAGCAGGTTCACCGTCTTGGTCTTGGAATCGTAAAAAGCCTCCACCTGCTCCGTCAGCAGCTCGAGCAGAAACGGCTTGAGAGCGAAGTCGCGATCCAGCAATCCGAACTTCTTCAGCACAATCTCGTCCCGCTGCATGCGTTTGGCGCCTTCATCCTCCTCGAATTTTGCCTTCAGATACTTTTCCACTTCGGCGCGGCTGGTAATCTTCCGTTTCACCGTGCTCCTGATCGGCAGCCCCGTCTCCTCGGAGGAGAACTTCAGCAGTTCATCCACCAGGGAAAACAGTTCCTTGGCCTGCTCCGGCGTAATATGCGTGGCGGGCTTGTCCGCATTTTCACGGGGGGATGGCTTTCCGATCTGTGCAGCCTGCGGGTAGGCGGCAAACCCAGCGGGCAGCCACCCGGCCCCGGACCAGATCGCCGCCATACCCACAAGTGCCGTCAACGCCTTTCGTCGCATCCCCCACGCTCCTTGCCGGTGCTCCCTGTCCATTCCGTCTCCCATCTTCCCGATCGATTCACAGATTCACAAGCCAGCAACACCGCAACCGCGCGCCCAGGCCGGCCCTGCGTTCTTCCAAGGCTATAATCAAGATGCGGCTCCCCCGGGATTTCCTTCTCAAATCGCGGACCTTGCCCAGGAAAAACGCATTGATGACACAAACGGATCTTGCCGCTGCCCCGCAAGCCACCACCTTCGCCCAGCTGATGGAGTCGGCAGCCACTCCCCCTCAACTTGGACTCTACCGCGGCGTTCTCACCCCACGAGCGTTAGACGCACCCGCGGCCGAATCCGCCGCTCTGACCCACACGGTCGCCGGCCATGATTTGGGTTGGTTTAAACGGGTCGCCGTCCGCGGGGAAGATCGATTCCGCTGGCTCAGCGGCATGGTCACCAACCAGGTCGCCGGCCTGCCCGAAAACTCCGGCGCGTGGAACATGGTGCTCAACGCGCAAGGCCGAATCCAGGGCGCCCTCACTGTATGGCGCGAGGGCGACCATCTGGAACTCGAAATCGATGCCAATCAGTACGACCATCTGATGGCGCACTTTGATCGCTTCATCATCATGGACGACGTGGAACTGGTCCCGCTCGAAGGCGAAGCCTCCCTCGGATTGACCGGCCCCAAAGTCCACGAAGTTCTGGAACGGCTCAGCCTGCCCACCCTTTCTGAACCCTTGACCCTCTCCCGCATCGAGTGGAATGGCATCAACCTGCGCATCGCGCGGCTCTACGGAGTCTTGGCCGAGCACTATGTGCTTAGCGCTCCCGAGGCGCTGCTCGGCAAGCTGTGGCTCTACCTGCGCGCCGCCGGAGCCATCGCTGTGGGAAGCCAGGTGCTTGACGCCTTCCGCATCGCTGAAGGCATTCCCGCCTACGGCATCGATATGGTGGAACGCGACCTGCCCCAGGAGACTTCGCAGATGCGGGCGCTGCACTTCAACAAGGGCTGCTACCTGGGCCAGGAGATTGTCGAACGCATTCACTCGCGCGGCAATGTCCATCGTCATTTGCGGCACCTTGAATGGACCGGGGCGCTGCCCGCCGCGGGAACTGAATTGCACTTGGAAACAGGCGCGGTTGCCGGACAGATCCGCTCCGCCGCCGAGCTACCCTTGCCGGAAGGAAGCCGCGTGTTCGCGCTGGCCATGATGCGCGCCGAGGCCGAAGTGGGCGAACCTCGACTCAACAGCGCATCGGGAACCGGAACCGCGCGCCTTTTGGCTGCGCCGCCGGCATTTTGAATAACATCCAAGAACTCTTTTCACGCAGAACGAGAATCGACCGCAGACGGGAAGACGGAAGAAATGAGCGATACTCCAAAATTTGAAGTCATCGACCGCCGCAAGTTCAAGGCCGCGGAAGAAGAGCAGGAGCAACAGCACACGGCTCCTCCGGCCGAAACCACCCCGGCATCCAAGCCGCCCACAGAGCCTGCAAGCGCTCCGTCGGCCGGGCCGCGCCTTGTGGTGAATGAGAGCAAAACCACACAGGAACCCGCCCCCTTTGACGCCGACCAGGCCGGTGCGGAAGACGATTTGGGCATGGATCTGCCCCCGCTGCCTTCCGCCGAAGACAGGCAACTCCAGAAGTCCGCGTACGACGCTTCCGCACAACGCCTTGAAGAACTGATTCGCGCGCAGAATCCCGCCATGGGCGCTCAGCCGCCGGTCACATTTCCCCACCTGGTGCAGCAGTTCTATCTTTCCGCCATGATCCAGATGGGCGCGGGCGGACAGGATGGTCAGCGGCCCCGCGTGGATATTCTCGGCGCCAAGGGGACCATCGACCTGCTCACCGTTCTTGCCGAAAAAACCAAGGGCAATCTGACTGAAGCCGAAGACCGAGCCCTGCAAACGGTTCTCCACGAAGTGCGTATCGCCTTCAACGAGCTGGTCAGCATGATCAATCTCCAGGCCATGCAGCCCCCGCAGCCTCCACCCCCTGGACGCCGATAGCCGCTTGGATCTGCATCGGCGATTCGTGCGGGTCAAAGCAGCGGCGCCGCCATTTGGAGCGACCTGAAGAATCAAGACGGCGGAGCTGCCAATTTAGACCGAACGGAGCGCAGCGGAGTGAGTCATCCGATCAAGACGACGGAGTTGGCAGGTAGCCTCACATTTCTCGGCACCGGTACTTCGATGGGCGTTCCGACCCTTGGCTGCGACTGCGCAGTCTGCACTTCCGCCGACCCTCACGATCGCCGCCTGCGACCCTCTATCCTGGTCCGATGGAACGATCCCAGCTCCGCTCCCGCCCGGCAGCGCGTGATCCTCGTCGACACCGGCCCCGACTTCCGCGAACAGGCCCTGCGCAACTCCATCAAGCGCGTTGACGCCGTTTTCTATACGCATTCTCACGCAGACCACATCCTGGGCCTGGACGATCTGCGCCCTCTCAGCTTCGCTGCCTTTCGCGAGTACGGGCCCATTCCTCTCTATGCCTCCGACGAAACGAAGCATGTACTGGAGGACATCTTCTCCTATACATTCTCCCCGCAAGCCACGTACATCAATCGTGCCCGCGTCCAGCTTGTGCCGCTTGCGGATCGAAATCCGGTCCACGGCGTCGAGTTCGTGCGCGTGCCCCTCAGGCACGGCGAAATGGAAATCGTGGGCTACCGCTTTGGCCGCGTTGCCTACCTCACGGACGTCAGCGAAATTCCCGAAGCCAGCTTCGCCCTGCTTGAAGATCTGGATCATGTGGTACTTTCCGCGCTTCGCCACAAGCCGCACCCTAGCCACGCCACCGTGGGGCAAGCCCTCGGTTGGGCGCGGCGCATCGGCGCGCGCCAAACCTGGCTCACCCACATCGCCCACGAACTTGGCCACGAAGCCACCAACCGCATGCTGCCCGCTGGGGTCGCCCTGGCCTACGACGGGCTGACCCTTCCCGTGACGCTATGACCCACACCCCGAACCTGGTTCCCGTCTACCGCTCGCTGGCGGAGATCCCTGCCGGCATGGGGCCGACAGTCGCCTCCATCGGCAACTTCGATGGCGTCCATCGCGGCCACCAGGAGATCCTCGCCGCCGTCGTAAACCAGGCTCGCAGGCTGGGCATTTGCGCCCTGGCCGTCACCTTCGATCCGCATCCCGAGCGCTTGCTCCGCCCTGCGCACGCGCCGCAACTCCTCACCAGCCTGCCGCAACGCATCGAATTCTTGGCGGCCACGGGCATCGATGCCGTCGTCGTTCTTCCCTTCGATGCGGGGCTCGCAGCCCTCTTGGCCGAGCAATTCGTCCACTCCATCCTCGTCGATCGACTCCGCATTCTTGGCCTGCATGAAGGCGGTAACTTTCGCTTTGGTCAACACGCCCAGGCGGGGATTGTGGAACTCAAGCGTTTCGGCGAACGTTTCGGTTTCGCTGTCAGGGAGCACCAGCCCGTGCATGTTCGCGGCCTGGAAGTCTCCAGCTCCGCCATTCGTGCGTTCGTCGCCGCTGGAGACATGCGCCGCGCCCGCTGGATGCTCAGCCGTCCCTTCACCGTGCGCAGCACCCAGGCGCGTGGCCGTGGCATCGGCACACGCCTTCTGGTGCCGACCATCAACCTCGCACCCTATGCGGAGTTGCTTCCCGCCTTCGGCGTCTACGTCACTCGCCTCACCGTCTCCGGACGCAGATTTCAAGCCGTCACGAATGTAGGCAATCGGCCGACCTTCGGTGAGGCTTCGTTCGCGGTCGAGTCCCACATCCTCGACTTCGAGCCCATTGACATGGATGAAGAGACGCCCATCGACCTCGAATTTCTAATCCGCCTACGCGGCGAAATCCAATGGCCCTCGCCCGATGCCCTCAAGGCGCAAATCCTCAAAGACGTGGCCCAAACCAGGCGCTACTTCCGCCTCGCCCGATAGGGCTTGTCACCTTCGCAATTCTGACGGTGCAGTCATCTTGGCAACCGAAGCGAGTCCAAGGGTCCGCGATTGCTCTTCGTTTCGCGCAAAGAATGCCCGTGCCCCACCCTTGCGCAGCTTCATCGCGCAAGGGTGGGAAACCTCGAATCTCGACCGGACGTGTTCGTAGGCAGCGGCCTGACTCGCCTGGTCGAATTGGGAGGGGATGAACCGCATCAACATCAGCCCCGGAGGGGCGGAGCGAAACAGTCGCTTGTTCGTGAGGAGCAAGCGGCAAAAGCCTGCCCCGAGCAGGTCTTCTACTGCCCCGACAAAGCTGGCTTGATCTTCGCCACCTGCCGGTCGGCAACCGGCGCGATCTGCGGACCGATCGCCGGCTTTACCAGCGTCTTCACCGGGGCCAGCGTCGAAGCTGGCCGCCGTGTCGTCGCCGATGTTCCCGCCGGTCGCCCCGACGGCCTTGCGAGCGGTCCCACAAACGCCATGGGCACGGTCGTCCTGGTCAATCCCTCGGGCTTGGCTTTGGCAGGAATCAACAACGGCGGATGCACCTCCGCCGTCTGCGTTCCCGCCCGCTTGGCAGGTAGGACCGCAGGCTTGCCCGCCTCAGTCCCCGCCTTGAGTAAGAGCTTGTCTGGCGAGTCGGACATGAACTGTTCGCTATCCTTGCCCGCTATCGCCTGCTTCATAAACGTCATCCAGATCGGCAGCGCTGCCTTCGCACCCGTCTCTTTCTCTCCCAGCGACTGGCGGCTGTCATACCCTACCCACACGCCGCATGTCACCGAGGGCGAAAAGCCCATGAACCAGGCATCCGTATAGTCGCTGGTTGTGCCCGTCTTTCCACCCAGCGGATGATTCAGCGCCTTGGCCAACGCGCCCGTACCGTGATCGGTCACCGCCTGCAGAAGCGTCATCATCGTTCGCGCCGTCTGCTTGTCGATCACCTCATTCACCGCCGGCGCATCTTCCCACAGCGTAATACCGTCCGAATTCTGCACTTTGCGGATCAGCCTCGGCGTCACGCGAATTCCGTCATTCGGAAACACCTCGTACGACGCCACCTGCTCGGTCAGCGAAATCTCCACCGCGCCCAGCGCTACGGGCAGATACGCCGGGATGTTCGACGTCACGCCAAACCGGTGCGCCATGTCAATGACCTTGTGAATCCCCACCCGCGCCGCCAGCTTCAATGCTGGAATGTTGCGCGACTCGGCAAACGCATTCACCAGCGTCATCGCGCCCTTGTAGTCGTTCTCGTAGTTGTGCGGCGTATACCCGGCAAAGCTCACAGGGCCGTCCACAATGATGTCTCCCGGGCGCGCCCCGTCCTCAACAGCCGCTGTGTACACATATGGCTTGAAGCTTGAACCCGTCTGCCGCTCCGCCTGCATGGCCCGATTGAATTGCGATGTGGCATAGTCGCGTCCGCCCACCATGGCCAGCACGTCACCGGTCGTGTTGTCCACCGCCATCAGCGCGCCCTGCGCGCCGGAATCCTGCTCCAGCGTGGCGCGGCGGTTCTTGCCTTCCATCGCGTCCGCCAGATGCACATAGATCACGTCGCCCGGCTGCACCAGATCGGTCGCATAGCGCTGCCCCGTCCACGCCCAATCCTCGGGCAGCATCACCACCTGTTGCTCGCCTACGCGCGCACGGATTTCCATGGGCAGCACGCTGGTCACCAGCGCGTGCACGTAATCGCCCGGCCGCACTTTCACTGCCCAGTCCGGATGCTTGTACTCGGGCAGCGTTATGCCCTGCGCAACCACATTCTCCAGCTTGCCCGGCCCGGCATCGCCCACCCACCCATGACGATGCTCATAGGCCACCAGGCCGTCCAGCACGGCGCGGTTGGCGGTCTGCTGCAAGTCGAGGTCCAGAGTGGTTTGCACCTTCAGCCCCGCCTCGTGCACTTCCTCGGCGCCAAACCGCTTCTCCAGCTCCCGCCGCACTTCCTCCTCGAACCACGGCGCCACCGACATCTCCGGCTGCGCCACATGCAGGCTCAGCGGCGTCGCTCGAGCTTGCTCTGCCTGCACGTGCGTAATCACCCGGTCCGCTTCCATCTCCGTGAGCACCAGGTTGCGCCGGCGCAGCGCCTTCTCCGGATAGAGCAGCGGGGAAAACGCAACCGGCCCCTTGGGCAATCCCGCCAGCAAGGCAGCTTCCTGCAAATTCAGGTCCTTGGCATGCTTGGAAAAGAAGAACTGCGATGCCGCCTCGAAGCCATACATTCCGTGGCCCAGGTAAATCTGGTTGCCATAGAGCGTGAAGATCTGTTCCTTGGTGAACGCGCGCTCAATCTGGATGGCCAGGTAGGCTTCTTGAATCTTGCGCGTCGGCGTTCGCTCGGCAGAAAGAAACAGGTTGCGCGCCAGCTGCATGGTCAACGTCGATGCGCCCTGCGCCCGCCCGTGGCTGCGAATGTCGTGCCACGCCGCACCCGCCACGCGGAACACGTTAATGCCCCAGTGCGACTCGAAGCTCTTGTCTTCGATCGAGATCACGGCCTGGCGCAGGATCGGCGCAAAGTCGTTGTAGTCCACAATCTCCCGGCGTTCCAGTGCAAACGAGCCAATCACCCGGCCCTTCTGGTCGTAGAGCTCGGTCGTCGTCGAGGGGCGGTACCGCTCCAGGTCATTGATCTGCGGCAGATTCACCGAATAAACCAGGGTCAGCCCAGCCAGCGAACCGGTCACCATGGCCAACAGCAGCAGAACCACCAGCGTCAGCCGTCCAGCGAGCTTGCGCCGGCGCGGGGTCCGGTCTTCAGCCAGCGAAATCCGGCGTGGACGCTCCAAAGGGCGTGGGTCCATATGCAGTGGGGGATGGGTAGCCAAACGGTGCCTCTGCGGCAATCCTTCCGGCTGAGCCGAAAGGACACCTATCAAAAGGCTAGCACTAGGGTGATTCTCTTCTATGGTACTTAAGTGGGATTCGAGCAACCCGCTCCAATGTGGGAACCGAAGTAGTCACCCCCGAACCTGGACAGACATTCCCGGGTACCAAAAGATGAAGTTTGGGGATCGCAGGGGGAAGGATTCCCGCTTCCGGAGCCTTGTTTGGATCTCCGTTCGTGAAACGCGTCAATTTTTATTGGTGCTCACTTCACCTTTCCCCCGATACTTGCCGGACCTTCCCCCCTCCAGGTTTTAGCCCACCATAAAAAATAATGCCGGGGACATGTTACGGAAAGCCTCCGGCGATCACTTCCACGTAGACCTTTGGATTGAAGCCCCTCACGTTCATAGGTTGACGACGAATAGACAGGCAGCTTTCGGCGTGTCGGCTGTTGCGCTCTTGGCCCCCCACTTGACGTCAAGTCGTGCAGCGAAAAGATTGGCGATTCTCAACCAGGAATGAGGTCAGACAACATGAATATTCAACGCTTCTCTACACTATGTCTCCTATCGGCCAGCTTGCTTCTCGCGCCGTCCGCCCACGCCCAGGATGAGGATGAGGACGTGACCGCGGACGTGACTCCCACCCCCTTGACACTGATCAACGGCTGGATCGCTTATCCGTACGGAACGGCCGCCCCGCAGGTCGAAAAAGTTGGTGGAATCGTCCACTTCAAGGGCGCCATTAGCACCGCAGGAGCCAGTGCATACCCGTTTGTGCTGCCGTCGGGATTGCGCCCAGCGCACATTGTCTGGATCCCCGTCGATATGTGCAACGCCCAGAACGGGCGGCTCATTATTTGGCCGAGCGGCATCGTTGAAGTCCAGGCGCAGAATGCGTTTAGCAATGCCCAGTGTTTTACATCGCTGGAAGGCGCATCGTTCGCATCAAGCACCAGCGGATTTACATCGCTGTCGCTGATCAACGGCTGGAAGCCTTACGGCAACGGCACAGGCAAGCCGGAGGTGAAGGTCGTCAATGGGGTGGTTCATTTCGAAGGCGCCATTGCCTCGGGAACCACGAATTACGCGTTTATCCTTCCCAAGAAGTTCCGACCTTCGCATTATGTCTACATCCCCGTGGATATGTGCGACGCCACCAACGGACGGCTCTGGATTGCGCCTTCCGGGTACGCTTATGTCCAAGCGGAGACGGCCTTCAGCTATGCTCAGTGCTTCACGTCGCTGGACGGCGCCTGGTTTGCCCAGACGGACTCCGGATTTACAGCGCTTTCACCCGTGAATGGCTGGCTCGACGGTCCGTACAACACCAGTCCCGCGGAAGCTGCCAACATCGGCGGAATCGTCCATTTCAAGGGATCGATCGACTCCGGGTCGAGTACGACAGTATTCACCCTGCCTTCGTTTCTCACCCCGTCGACATATGTCTTCATCCCCATCGACCTGTGCAACGCCACAAAGGGGCGACTGATTCTCTATCCGAATGGCCAGGTCGTCGCCCAGGCGGAGACAGCCTTCAGTAATGCCCAGTGCTTCACGTCGCTGGACGGAGCGTCCTTCGTCAAGTGACCAGGATATGAATACGAAGAGAGGCGGACCGGTCCACTCGATCGGATCGGTCCCCGCCTCCTCGGCGTTCAAGATCCTGTTTGAATGACTTGCCATCGGAGTTCTGCATCAGCCCTGCACAACACCTGGACGGGGTACAGGCCCGGGTTTTGGTTGCGCCATGTTTTGATCTCGAAACCTGCGGCATCCCCTCAGGAATCGTGAAGGCAGAACGAAACCGCGCACGATGGAGCGATACTCACTTCGCCAACGTAAAGGTGATGTTGATTTTCGTCGTTACCTCCACCGGAGCCCCGTTCAGCAGATACGGCTCATAGCTCCACTGCTTCACCGCCTCCAGTGCCGCTTTTTGCAACTCCGGCGGCCCGCTCACCACCCGCAGGTTCTCTATTTCCCCCTGCTTGCCGATCACGGCGTCAAGCACAACTCTCCCTTGGATGCGCTTCTTCTTGGCCTCCACTGGATACACGGGCTGCACTTTCGTCACCAGCTTGAGTAAGTCAGGCTTCACAGCCACGCTCTTTGGGTTGGAACTTTGCGTCGAAGGCTGGTTGACATCCATCCGCAACGCGAGCGCCGAAGCGCACGTCGCCAGGGCGATGACCGCACATCCCACCCCTACAGCCAGCCGCTGCACTCCCCGTATCTCAACTTTCTTCCCGGTCAATTGCATAACTCTCCTCTCAAAAATGTGGGCATCGAAGATTCCGATGGCGTGAAGAATTCGTAGCGACGCCTGATCCGCATTGAATGCGATCATCGACGCCAACCGCAGCAGCGATCGTGCATAGTCGTCTCGTCCTCCCACTGCCTCAGCCGCCATCGCGTCGCACACCAGTTCGCGCGTTTCCGCAATCCGCCTGCACGTCAGCCAAAGCAAAGGGTGATAGGCAATCGGAAGCGTGACAATCCCGTAGAGCAGGTTCTTGGCAAAGTCCCATCGCTGCACGTGCGCAAATTCATGGGCCAGCAACGCATCGAATTCTCCGGGACTTAACTGTTCCGCGAATCCAACCGGCAGCAGCAATGTGGCTCTACGCAGACCGACAGTCGCAGGACCGTGAAACCTTGACGTAGTGGCCAGCGTCACAGAACGCCTTCCCAGTCCGAACTGCTCTTCGAAGCGCGCCAATCTGTCTGTCGAATCGGCATTCCCGCCCAAAGGCTGCGCGCGTCTTCGCAATGCATCCGTCGTCCACAAACCCCATACAAGTCGGCTGGCAAAATAGAGCATGCCCCCCAGGTAGAGAACTACAATCGCTGCCAGAATCTCCGCCGTGCGGGCCGGCATCAGCACCTGCGAAGCAAGTCCCGCATTCACCACAACCTGGGTATGGCCACCGGCGGAGTTGGCCGGCCGAAACCACAACAGCAGCCCCCACGCCTGGCGGCCCAGCTCGTCCAACCGTAATTGGCAGAATGGGAGTAGCGCTTCAAGAAACAGCGCGCCCACCCAAACCCGATGCTGCAGCCTTACCCCTGCCCCGCGTGCCAATCGACAGGCAATCAGGGCCGCGCAAAACACCAGGGGAACCTGCCACAACGAGTTCAAAAGGTATGCCAGCACCCACGCCTCTGCGCCCGTCAACATGCTCGGTGTAATCGCAAACGGAATCCCCATCATGACGCGCCCCCTTCTTCTTCGAGGCGCTTGCTCAGTTCCGCAATCTTCTTGGCGTCGATCTGCCTGCTCTTGATCAGGCTCATGACCAGCTCTTCGCTCGACCCGCCAAACATCCGGTCCACCAAATCCCGCACCGCGTGGCTCGACGCCTTGGTCTCCGTGACCTTCGCGCTGTACTCAAACGCCCGCCCCCGCAGCTTGCGTGTGAGCTTCCCTTTGCGCTCCAGAATGTTGAGCATGGTTTGCACCGTGGTGTACGCGAGTTGCTGCTCCAACCCCGCCTGGACCGCACTCACATTGCACGCCCCCTGCCTCCAGATCACCTGCATGATCTGCAGTTCAAGCTTGGTCAACGTCTCTTTTTCTCGCTGCCCCATTTGCGCCGGCCTCCTAATAAGTTAGGAGATTATGCCCAGACCAGCCGCGATGTCAACTAAAACTTTAGGACTTCCGCTGAAAGAGCGGGAAGAGCTTCCATGAACCGCGGTACCGCCATCAGGAGCAACTCGACCCGCGCATGGGCGGGAAACCTCGGAACTCAACTAGCTAGTCTCCTGTCCTAGTT
>Ga0302320_10000855_pt1 | contig 72261 bp, 63 predicted proteins | sample Bog_T0_3_FD_202130 | JGI IMG/M metagenome (GOLD analysis project Ga0302320, IMG submission 202130) | Peat permafrost microbial communities from Stordalen Mire near Abisko, Sweden - Bog_T0_3 | ecosystem: Environmental > Terrestrial > Soil > Wetlands > Peat | place: Sweden: Abisko, Stordalen Mire... | reverse complement strand
CCGCCGTCGCGGGGTCAGAAAGCCAACCGGGACAAGAAGCCCAAGCGGGAAGGCCCTCGGGCTGGCAGCGTCGGGCGCAAGGGCGGCGGGGATCGCTGGCCGAGGAGCCCGACCAGACCGTCATCGCCAAGGCCGCGAGTTGCCGTCACTGCGGGACGGCGCTGGGCGCGGGCGATCAAGTCCTGCACGGACGCTACGATAAGATCGATCTGCCGCCGGTGCGCCCGGTGGTGACGCGGGTGGAACGCTACGCCGGGTGCTGTCCCTCTTGCGGTGGGACGACGGTGGCGCCGGTTCCCGAGGGGTTGGAAGCGGGTTCGCCGTTCGGCCCCGGCATCGTCGCGACCGCGCTCGACGGCCTGTTCCGGCGGGCCAAGACCGCGTTCGACAGCGAAGTGGCGGCCATTCTGGCCCGGTTGCGCCGCTCGCGGGTGGTGTGCCCGGACGAGACCACGGTGCGCATCGACGGCCGGACCTGTTGGAACTGGGTGTTCCAGAACGCGGAGGTCGTCATTCACGTCATCCGCAAAACCCGCGCGGCGGCGGCGTGGTGGCCGAGGTCATGGGCGGGCATCGCCCGGCGATCTGGGTCTCCGACCGCTACGGCGGACAGCAAGGCCACGCCGAGGCCTGGCAGGTTTGTCTCGCCCACCAGCTTCGCGATTGCAAGTACGCCATCGAAGCCGGCGATACCGTCTTCGCCCCGCGCATGAAGACGCTCTTGCTGCGCGCCTTCGTCATCGCCCGACGAAGACGGGACTTGGCCGAGAGCACCCGCACCCAATACCGACGCCGCCTCGACCGCGATCTCGACGCCATCATGAGCCTGGCCCCGGCCAGTCGCCATGGCAAGCGGTTGCGAAAACGCTATGCCAAAAAGTCCGCGCCCACCTCTTCACCTTCCTGGAGCATCCAGAGGTCGCTCCCGACAATAATGGCTCCGAACGCGAACTCCGCCCCACCGCCACCTATCGAAAGGTCACGGGCGGCTTCCGCTCCGACTGGGGAGCCGACCTCTTCGCCGCCGTCAAATCCGTCATCGGAACCGCCGCTCGCACCGGCATCGACGCCTACGCAGCCATCCTCAACACCCTACGCGGACAGTCGGTCCTCCAGGTGGGTTGAGCAGATACCTGTCAAGGGCTATCCGGGATAAAGTTTTGCTTCTAATCGATGAATATTGCGGAATCGCCTTTAGTTGTTGGCGCCCAGGGCAGGCATTCGTGCGATCACGAATTTATTCGAATGGAAGCCCGGGCGCCGACGCCGGCCCCGACCGGGGCCAGGGGCAAAGCCCCTGGTTGCTGAACTCGTTTGATCAACTCTTGGTAAAAGCCAGGGCGACCCCATTCATACAATAGCGTTTGCCGGTCGGTGCCGGCCCGTCGTCGAAGACATGGCCGAGGTGGCCACCGCAGCGATGGCAATGAACCTCGGTCCGGATCGCGAAGAAGCCACGATCCTCGGAGGTATCGACCGCGTCGGGCAGCGGCGCCCAAAAGCTCGGCCAGCCGGTTCCACTGTCGTATTTGGTGTCTGAGCCGTAAACCGGCAGCCCGCATCCGGCACAGGTGTAGGTGCCTTTGGCGGTTTCGTGGTCGAGCGGGCTGCTGCCCGGACGTTCGGTGCCGTGGCCGCGCAGCACCGCGTATTGGGCCGGGGTCAGACGCTGCCGCCAGTCGGCGTCGCTGTGCTCGATCTCGAAGGCCGCCGCGGTCGAGGTCGGGGACAGGGCGCGCAAGCCGACATAGCTGCCCGCCGCGGCTGCCGCCAGGGTGAAGATGTCCCGTCTGGTCATGGGTCAGGTCCTTTCGTTCTGTCGCCGGCCTTGTTCACCGGCGGGGTGGTTTCCGGGGCTTGCGGTTACGGTCCTCCGGCGCCCGGCACGACGCCGGCGCCTCCGGCTTCGCCGCCCCAAAGCTGCTGCAACCGGTCGTCCCGACCGCAACGGGAGCGGTAGAAATGATAGTGCAGCGGGTTGACCCGGTAATAGTTCTGATGATAGCCCTCGGCCCGGTAAAACGGGCCGGCCGGGACGATTTCGGTGGCCAGCGGCCGGGACAGGCGCCGGGCCATGGCGCCCTTCGAGGTCTCGGCGAGGCGGCGTTGCTCGTCGTCGGCAAAGAAGATGGCGGTACGGTACTGGTTGCCGCGGTCGCAGAACTGGCCGTCGGCGTCAACGGGATCGACGTTGCGCCAGTACACCTCGAGCAGGGTCTGGTAGCTGATCTTCTTCGGATCGTAGTCAACCCGAACCGATTCGGCGTGACCGGTGGTCCCTGACGAGACCTGTTCATAGCTGGGGTTGGCGACCCGGCCGCCCGTGTAGCCCGAGGTGACGGCGACCACGCCGGGCAGGCTGTCGAAGGGATGAACCATACACCAGAAGCAGCCGCCGGCGAAGGCTGCGGATTTGAGCCCGTTCTCGGGCGGTGGTTGCAGGTCCTGCCCCAGGGCGGTGTGGTTGCCGGCCAGGGCCAGCCCCACCGCCAGCAGGGCACCGAACAGAGATCGTGTCATACCAAAGCCTCCGCACCGCAGAACCGGCCCACCCGGCCCGCCACCGCGACATCCTTGCGGGCATCGCGGAAGATAGGATGGCATAACGGCACGGGAAGCGTGGTCACGATGGGGTCGGGGAACATCACGAAACGGTGATGGCTTCGGGGGCGCCAGAGAAAAAAAAGGGCGCCGGGAGGTCCCGGCGCCTGCCTTCTCATTTCCCGCAGTGAACCCGACCCGGCCGCCGGCGGGTGGGGCCGCCGGCGGGTGGACGGTCCGGCCGTCCTCATGCCTTCTTGGTCAGGTCCTCTCCGGTCGTCTGGTCGACCTGCTTCATCGACAGCTTGACCTTGCCCCGGTCATCGAAGCCCAACACCTTGACCTTGACCTCATCGCCGACCTTGACCACGTCGGCGACCTTGCCGACCCGCTGCTGGGCCAGTTCCGAGATGTGGACCAAGCCGTCGCGGGTGCCCAGGAAATTGACGAAGGCACCGAAGTCGACCACCTTCACCACCTTGCCGAGATAGACCAGGCCCAGTTCGGGCTCGGCGACGATGCCGCGTATCCAGTTGATGGCGGCCTGCGCGGCCTGACCGTCCACCGCCGCGACCTTGACCGTTCCGTCGTCGTCGATGTCGACCTTGGCGCCGGTCTGTTCACAGATTTCCCGGATCACCTTGCCGCCGGAGCCGATCACGTCGCGGATCTTCTCCTTGGGGATGCTGATGACGGTGATCCGCGGGGCGTTCTGGTTCACTTCGTCGCGGGCGCCGCCGATGGCCTGGGCCATTTCGTTCAGGATATGCAGACGACCGTCCCGGGCCTGACCCAGCGCCACCTTCATGATCTCCTCGGTGATCGAGGTGATCTTGATGTCCATCTGAAGCGAGGTCACACCCTTTTCGGTGCCGGCGACCTTGAAATCCATGTCGCCGAGATGGTCTTCATCGCCCAGAATATCCGAGAGCACGGCATAGCCGTTCTCTTCCTTGATCAGACCCATGGCGATGCCGGCGACCGGACGCGGCATCGGCACCCCGGCATCCATCAGGGCAAGAGAGGTGCCGCAGACGGTGGCCATGGACGATGAGCCGTTGGATTCGGTGATCTCGGAAACCACCCGCATGGTGTAGGGGAAGTTCTCCTTGATCGGCAGCAGCGGCCGCAAGGCCCGCCATGCCAGCTTGCCGTGGCCGATCTCGCGCCGCCCCGGGGTTCCGAGCCGGCCGACCTCGCCCACCGAATAGGGGGGGAAATTGTAGTGGAGCATGAAATGCTCGCGGTACTCGCCCTCAAGCGCGTCCACGATCTGCTCGTCCTGGCTGGTCCCGAGGGTGGCCACCACCAGCGCCTGGGTTTCGCCGCGGGTGAACAGGGCCGAGCCGTGGGCGCGGGGCAGGATGCCCACTTCGGCTGCGATGGGGCGAACCGTCCGGGTGTCGCGGCCGTCGATGCGCAGGCCGGTCGCGATCACCGAGCCGCGCAGCACGTCGCTTTCCAGTTCCTTGAAGCAGGAGGCCAGTGCCTCGGGCGCGATGTCTTCTCCGCCCAGGGTCTCGTAGGCTTTGGCCTTGGCGGCATCGATCTTGTCGTGGCGCGCCTGTTTCACGGTTTCGGTGTAGGCGGCGCGGATGTCCTCTCCCACCACCTCACGCAGCCGTGCCTTGACCGCAGCCCGGTCGTAGCCGGCGGTCGGCAACTGCCAGGGTTCCCTGGCGCACTGCTCGGCCAGTTCGACGATGGCCTGGATCACCGGCTGGAACGCGCGATGGCCAAACATCACCGCTTCCAGCATGGTCTCTTCGGAAAGCTCCTTGGCCTGGGACTCGACCATCAGCACGCCTTCGGTGGTGCCGGCGACCACCAGGTCCAGGTCGGTGTCCTCGATCTCGGCCAGCGTCGGGTTGAGCGTGAAGCTGCCGTTCCTGTAGCCGACCCGGGCCGCGCCCACCGGACCCAGGAATGGAATGCCCGAGATGGTCAGGGCGGCCGAGGTGCCGATCATCGCCACCACGTCGGGATCGTTCTCCAGGTCGTGACTGAGCACGGTGCAGATGACCTGGGTCTCGTTGCGGAAGCCGCCGGCGAACAGCGGCCGGATCGGCCGGTCGATCAAGCGGCTGACCAGCGTCTCCTTTTCGGTCGGGCGCCCTTCGCGCTTGAAAAAACCGCCGGGAATCTTGCCTGCGGCGAACGTCTTTTCCTGGTAATTGACGGTCAACGGGAAGAAATCAATCCCGGGACGGGCGCTCTTCTGGGCGACAACCGTACACAGTACGACCGTCTCGCCATATGAGGCCAGCACCGCGCCGTCGGCCTGGCGCGCGATCTTGCCAGTTTCGAGGGTCAGCTTGCGGCCGCCCCAGATGATTTCCTTGCGATACACTTTGAACATCTTTGTTCTTCCTTCCATCCGACACCCGGCCACCCCGGATTGGGTGACTCCGGGCCGCGGTCCTTCCGTCGTCGTCATCCCCGCGTGAAATCAAAAAAAGGCCGGCCGGGACGTCCCGGCCGGCCAAACCAGCAGTGAAATCCCACCCGCGAAACCCAGGTGGATACCAAATGAGCGCCGTGGCCGGGTCGCGTCGGCCCGACAGAGACTGTTCGCCCCCCCCCGCGGGGGGCGCCCCCCGGGGGCCATCCTGGCGGAGCAGGAAAGGGCCGTATCTCGCATCAGGGATGGCCGGAACCCTCTTAACGACGCAGGCCGAGGCGTTGAATCAGGGTATCGTAGCGGCTGCTGTCCTTGCGCTTCAGGTAGTCGAGCAACCGGCGGCGTTGACCGACCATCACCAGCAGCCCGCGGCGGGAATGGAAATCCTTGGGATGTAACTGAAGATGCTCGGTCAGATTGCGAATCCGTTCGCTAAGAATCGCCACCTGGACCTCGGGCGAACCGGTGTCGCCGGCGGTGGTCGCGTATTCACCGATGAGCGCGGTCTTGCGCTCGGCTGTAATCGACATCGTGGTCTCCCGTCAAAGGTTGAGTACGCGCACCGGACGGACTTCCCCGCCGTCGAGCAGGGCCAGCGCCACCGGCCGGCCCTCGGCAGTGGCCAACACAATCGGGTCGCCGTCGCCGCAGGCCGCGGTCAGCTCTTCGAGCCGCCCGAGATCCTGGCGGCGCAGCAACGCCACCGGTTGACCCTGTCGCATCCGTTGCGCTTCCGCCGCCGTCAGGGCCAGTGCCGGGATGTCGTCCAGCGCGGTCTCGAGCGGCAGCAGGTGGTCATCAAGGGCCGCACCTTGCTCCAGCGCCGCCAGTTCGTCCAGGGAAATCGCATGGGCCAGCGTGAACCGACCGACGGCCAGCCGGCGCAGCGTGTCAACATGGCCAAAGGTGCCGAGCATCCGGCCCAGGTCCCGGGCCAGGGAGCGCATGTAGGTGCCCTTGCCGCAGACCACTTCGAACTCGGCATGATCGGGGTCGGGCCGGCCCAGCAGGGTCAGGCGGTCGATGCGCACCGGCCGCGACTCCAGCACCACCTCTTCCCCGGCCCGGGCCAGATCGTAGGCGCGCTCGCCATCAATCTTGAGCGCCGAATATTGGGGCGGCAGTTGTTGGATCAGTCCGACGAAGCGGGGCAGCGCCGCCAGAATCTCGTCCTCTCCGGGGCGCCGCTCCGAGACCGCGACCACCTCGCCGGCGCAATCGTCGGTGGCCCGTTCCTCACCCCAGCGCGCCCGAAAGCGGTAGGTCTTGGTCCCGTCCATGACATAGGAGACGGTCTTGGTCGCCTCTCCCAGCGCAATCGGCAGCACGCCGGTTGCAATGGGGTCGAGGGTACCGCCGTGACCGGCCTTTTCGGCGCCGGTCAGGTACCGGACCCGGCCCAGCACCTGGGTCGAACTTGGCCCCGCCGGTTTGTCGATCACCAGCCAACCGTGAATTGGCCGGCCCTTCCGCTTACGTGCCACGAACCGATTCCCCGTGTTGGTGAGAGCCCCCGGACTCCGCCGGGTCGGCGCCGCTCTCGGCACCGCTGCCGACGCCCCCCGTCGCCGCCGGATGGGGCTGGGCCGGATGGGGCTGGAGATCACGCGCCACCTCGGGCAGGTGGAGCAGGCTGTCGATCCGGCTTGCCACCTCAAAGGAGGTGTCGGCCTCGAAGCTCAGCGCCGGCGCGTAACGCAGATCTATTTCCCGCGCCACCTGGCCGCGCAGGAAGGCCGAAGCCCGCCGCAGCGCCGCCACCGCGTCGCCCAGGTGCTGGCCGCCAAGGGGCGTGACGAAAACGGTGGCGTTGCGCAGATCGGGGCTGAGCCGTACCTCGGTTACGGTGACGTTGAGGGTTTGCAGGGTCGGATCCCGAAAATCGCCGCGCCGAAACAGTGCCGACAGCACATGGCGCAACTCCTCCCCCACCCGCAATTGCCGCTGGGAGGGTGGCCGGGCGGCGTGTTTGTGAGTCATGGTCAGGCCACCTTTACCACAGTCTTTATGCGTTCGCTCATGCGGTCATGGAAGGGCGCGAATCCGCCCGGGCACTTGATCCGCAGGCTGTCGAGTGTGACGCTCTGCCGCCACGCGGCATCGACGAAATCCGTGGCCAAGCTGACGCTGCCGTCGCCATAACCGACTTCAACCGCGCCAGAGCATTTCGTCAGTCGATCAAGGGTTCCTTTCGGATCCGGGTCCTTTTCCGGGGCGTAATCTGGCCCGTAACCGGCCGCCTCGGCGTCTTCGTTACTGAGCGCCAGCCAGCCGAGGGTTTGCTGCCGGTCGGCCAGCCACCACGCCTCCACCTCCTCAATGGCCACCCCGATCACCGTCCAGACGTGGCCACTGACCAGATTGCGGATGTCCGCAACAACCGCCTGAGTCTTCCGGTGATCAAGGACGATGACCAGGATATCGGGCGGCCGGTAGATTCCCTTTTCATAGTCAGCAACGATCATCTTAAGCTTCTTCAGCACGCCGCCATGCCCGGTCTTGCGGATGCGGGAGACATGGCAATCCTCTTTCGGGTTCACAGGCCATGAAATTCCCCTCTGGCGGGCGATTTCCTCTATGATCGGTCGCAGCAGCACGACATCGATCTCGCCCTCGGATACCAACGTAACCTTCATGCGTCGAGGAACCTGTTACCATACCACGATTCGCCGAGCGGTTCGTCGGGCAAGCCGTTGGGGAAAAGATGATCGAGGCGGATGAACTCTGCCGGCTGGCCGGGACCGCGGCGCCGGACGGTGGTGACCTGCTCGGGATGATCGTGGAACTCGTCGAGCAGATACGGGCTGTGGGTGGTCAGGAAAACCTGAGTCGGTGCCGGTGCCTTGCGGCTGGCCATGTCGCGAAACAGGCTGACCATCCGGCTCATCAGACGGGGATGGACACCATTCTCTGGCTCCTCGAACAGCAGGATCGACGGCGGGTTGGGCGCATAGTGCAGGGCGATCACCGCCAGCACCCGCAGGAACCCATCGCTGACCTGACTGCTGTTGTACAAGGTCTTGCCCTCAGCTACCTCCAAGGTTTTTGGCGCCGCCGCCGAGGCGTGTCCTTTGACGGTGAAGTCCGAAATGTTGTCAAATATTCGGATCGCATCCTTCCGAATACGATCGAACCTTTCTGAGTGCTTTGCCTGAAGCTGAGCTAAAAATGGTACTAAATTCTGCCCCTTCGGCCCAATTTCTTCGGCGTAGCCGATTGCCGGCAAGCGAAGTTGCTCGACATCGAAAATAGACGCCAAGCGTATATCTTTTATATATCTCAAAAAATGAACAATTTCGGGAAATTTCTTTTCATCATCGGGCGATCGCTCAATATAGGTTGCAACACTGCTTGGAAGCTGATGAAAACTATAGTGCTCGGTGCCATCGATGCCTCCACTTTTTAGGTGTGTATCACGGCCTTTTCTGGAAATCAAGGGCAATAACTTGCTGTTGGAATCAAGCCGATAGGTAAGACCCTCATGCCCGACGTTGAGGTAGCGTCTCTTAACTATAGAAATATCCAATTCATAAATCCCTCCCCATTTCATGTCTCGATTCGGAGGAATATTAAATGCGGCACGCCATGAAATCTTCTTTCTCGATTGCCGTAGATTGGGAATATCGTCGTAACTCCAACCGCGATCTTTCAGGTATTCATCAATACTACCACCGAAGAAAGCACGTAAAAAGTCAATGGCCTGGAGCAGTGTCGTCTTGCCGGCGCCGTTCGGTCCTATCAGGACGTTGATATTGGAAAACTGAAGAGGCTCTCCTGCCTCCTCAGATCGCGTAATGGTCTTGAAATTTTCCACCCGAAACGAGGTCAGCATATCATACCATCGTAGCCCTTAGCGACCAGGGGTACCACCTCCAGACTCTACCAAGGGCTGGTGGCGGTTGGAACCCTGGACTTTAGGAACGGGGTCTGGGGCCGTCGGCCCCAGTGGGGTTCAGGGGCAACGCCCCTGTCCACCCTACAACGCCCGCGCGACTTCCTCGATCTCGAAGGCTTCGATGATGTCTCCGGCCAAAATATTGTCGTAGTTCTCAAAGGCCATGCCGCATTCATAGCCTTCCCGGACCTCCTTCACCTCGTCCTTGAAACGCTTCAGCGTCTTCAAAGAGCCGGTGTGGATGACCACGTTGTCGCGCAGCAGGCGGACGCCGGCGCCGCGCTTGACGATGCCCTCGGTGACCAGGCAACCCGCGACCTTGCCGACCTTGGTGATATTGAACACCTCGCGGATGGTCGCATTGCCCAGGAACCGCTCGCGCAGGACCGGCGACAGCATGCCGACCAGCGCCGCCCGGACATCGTCGATGACGTTGTAGATCACCGAATAGTAGCGAATCTCGACGCCGTCCCGCCGGGCCATTTCCCGCGCCTGGGGATTGGCGCGGACGTTGAAGCCGATGATCAGCGCCTTGGAGGCGTTGGCCAGGGTCACGTCCGATTCGTTGATCGCGCCGACGCCGGTGAACAGCAACCGGACCTTGACCTCGGTACTGTCGGCCGCCAGCTTCTCCAGCGCGCCGCCGATGGCCTCGATGGAGCCCTGGACGTCGCCCTTGATGACGATGGCCAGTTCCTTGGCCTCGCCCACCTGGATACGGTTGAACATCTGCTCCAGCGTGCCCCGGGCGGTCGCAGTGACCTGGGCTTCGCGCTTCTTGCGTTGCCGGAACTCAGTGATCTCGCGGGCCCGGGCCTCGTTGTCCAGCACCGCGAACTCGTCACCGGCCATGGGCGTGCCGTTGAGACCCAGCACTTCCACCGGCGCCGCGGGCTCGGCCAACTCGACGCTCTGGCCGCGGTCGTTGATCAGCGCCCGCACCCGGCCCCATTCGCAGCCGGCCACGAAGATGTCGCCGACCCGCAGGGTTCCGCGCTGGACCAGCACCGTTGCCACCGAGCCGCGACCGCGTTCCAGCTTGGCCTCGATCACCGTGCCCACCGCCGGGCGGTTGGCATTGGCCCGCAGTTCCAGGATTTCCGCCTGGAGCAGGATCGCTTCCTCGAGTCGTTCCAGACCGGTGCGGGCCTTGGCCGAGACCTCAACCGCCAGAATGTCGCCACCCAACTCTTCAACCACCAAGCCGTGCTGGAGCAGCTCCTGGCGCACACGCTCAGGCTTGGCGTCCGGCAGGTCGATCTTGTTAATGGCAACGATGATCGGCACCTTTGCCGCCTTAGCGTGCTGAATCGCCTCCACCGTCTGGGGCATGATGCCGTCATCGGCCGCCACCACCAGCACCACAACGTCGGTGACGTTGGCGCCGCGTGCCCGCATCTCCGTGAACGCGGCGTGACCGGGGGTGTCGATGAAGGTAATCCGGCCGCCGTGGGACAGCGTCACCTGATAGGCGCCGATGTGTTGGGTGATGCCGCCGGCCTCCCGCGAGGCCACGTCGGTATGGCGCAAGGCGTCGAGCAGCGAGGTCTTGCCGTGGTCCACATGGCCCATGATCGTGACCACCGGCGGTCGCGGCGTCAGTTCCTCGTCGCGGTCCAGTTCGCCATGCATGCCGACCTCAACGTCGGCGTCGGAAACCCGGCGCAGGCGGTGGCCAAATTCGGTGATCACCAGTTCGGCGGTGTCGGCGTCGATGGTCTGGGTGATGGTGGCCATCACGCCCATGCGCATCAGCGCCTTGATCACGTCGGCAGCACGCTCGGCCATGCGGTTGGCCAGCTCCTGGACCGTGATCACCTCGGGCACCACCACCTCGCGCGTCACCTTCTGCATCTCTTGACGCGCATTGAGACGCAGCTTTTCGCGTTCCCGCGCCCGCCGCATGGCGGCAAGGCTGCGCGTCCGCTCCGCCTCGTCGGCGTTAAGCGCCTGGGTGACCGTGATCTTGCCGGCCCGGCGGCGGTCGCTGCCCTTGCGCGGCGACGCCACCGGCTTGGGGGCGACCGCGGTCTTGGCCCCGGCCTTGCGGGTCTTGCGCTCGTCTTCGTCCTCGTCGGCGGCGGTGCGGACCGGAGGCACGGCGGGGCGTGCGGCGTCGGGTGCCGTCGGGGTGGCGGCGGGGGCCACCGCCATCGCTGCCGTCACGGCGGCGGTGGCGCTGCCGGGTCGGGCCGGGGGCTTCTTGCGCTCCTCCTCGGCTTTGCGCCGGGCGTCCTCGGCCTCGCGTTTTTTGGCGTCTTCCTCCTGGCGCCGGCGTTCGGCATCTGCCGCTGTCGCCTGCTCCTGGGCCTGGATGCGCCGCATTTCCTCGATTTCGCGCTGGCGCAGCGACTCGGGATCCAACGGCTCGACCGGTTCCTCGACCGTTTCCAGCTCGATCTCGATCTCGATCTCAGTCTCAGCCGTCACCTCCTCTTCGGCGGCGACGAGCAGGTCCTCCTCGGTCCCGGTGCTCCGGCGTTCCTCTTCGCGCTTGGCCGCACCCAGCAGTGCCCGGACCCGTGCCTCGCGCTCTTCCTTGGTGAGCTGGCGCACGGCGCCGCCGCGGGGACCGCGACCCGGTCCGCCCTTGGCCGGCAGGCCCTCGGCGGCACGCCGCGCTGCGGCACCGCCGTCGGCGATGCCGGGCGCTGCCCCCTTTTCGATGGTGCGCTTGCGTTTTACCTCGACGGTGACCGTCTTTGATCGACCATGCGAAAAGCTCTGTCGCACCGATCCTGCGTCCACCGTCTTCTTCAGCTCGAGTTTCCCCTTGCCGGTAAGGTGCAACACTTCTTTCTTGCGATCCTGGTCGTTGCTTTCAGTCATTGGTGTCCGACTGGTCCGTCGTTAATCCGGTTGGGCCGACGGGCGAGAGCCCGACCGGCATGATCCTCAATCCCGCATAGCGTCCGGCGTCGATCCGCAGATGGTCCGCGAGGCCGCCACGGGCCAGCACCGCATGAACCACCATGTCCCGACCAAGAGCCGCACCCAGTGCCGCCGCTTCGAAGTCTTCAAGAACCGGCAACCCGCCGGCCAGCGCGCGCAGCTTGGACCGGCCGTCGGCGGCGCCATCGGCCGCCGCCAGCAGGAGCGCCGGGCTTCCGCTCCGACCGACCCGGCCGGCACGTAAAGCCTCCCGTACCTTTTCGAATCCCGCCACCGCCTGGCCGGCGCGGCGCGCCAGGCCAATCAAATTCAGGCACCGCCGGGCCAGCAGCATGGCCAGCTGGTCCGCAAGATCGGTTTCCACCCGGACCGGCCGTCGCGCCGCCCGGGCAAAGGCCTTGCGTGCCATCGCCTTTTGCACCACCGAGCGGTCGGCGGTCAGCCACAGACCGCGACCGGGCAGGGCACCTTCCAGATCCGGGACCACCGCGCCATCCGGGGCCACCACGAATCGGATCATCCCATCCTTTGGCTGAACCGCACCGGTGAGGATGCAGCGCCGTAACGGGTCACGCGGCTCCGCCGCGGTCCCGTCGTCCGCACCGACCTCCAGTTCCACCGGCACCATGCCACCGTCCATTCTACCATCCCGCCTGGGGCGATACCATCCGGTACCGTCCCGCTTCCATCCCCTGCCGTCGGGTCGACTGACCTCCCGGGTTCCCGTTGCCCAGGCCTCACGACGCGCCGCCCGGCACCGGCCGGGGTGCCGAAGACGGCGGCCCGCCGGCACCATCGGCGAACCAGTGGGCTCGCGCCGCCATGATGATCTCGTTGGCCTCCTCTTTGGAAGGCCCATCCTTACCTAAAATCTCGATCAGCTCGTCTCCGGCCAGATCTGCCAGATCGTCGAGGGTCCGAATCTGATGCTCGCCCAGCTTGACCAGCAGCGACGGTCCGAGTCCGGTCAGATCCGCCACCTCGTCCTCGACGCCCAATTCGTGCCAGCGTTCGGTATAAAGGGCGTCCTGGTTCTCGATCCAGACCCGGGCGCGCTCCTTGATCTCGTCGGCGATGTCGGCGTCAAAGCCTTCGATCTCGGCGAGATCGTTGGTTTCGATGAAGGCAACCTCCTCCAGGGAGGTAAAGCCCTCGGCGACCAGCAGGTGCGCGATCACGTCATCCACGTCGAGGGCGTCGATGAACAACTGGGAACGGGTCTTGAACTCTTCGGAGCGGCGGTCCGATTCTTCCGCTTCGGTCAGGATGTCGATGTCCCAGCCGGTGAGTTGGGACGCCAGCCGGACGTTCTGACCGCGCCGGCCGATGGCCAGGCTCAACTGGTCATCGGGCACCACCACCTCGATGCGCTTGTTCTCTTCGTCCAGCACCACCTTGGCCACCTCGGCCGGGGCCAGCGCGTTGACGACGAAGGTGGCGGCGTCGCCCGACCACGGGATGATGTCGATTTTCTCTCCCTGCAACTCGCCGACCACCGCCTGGACCCGGCTGCCGCGCATACCGACGCAGGCGCCCACCGGGTCGATGGAACTGTCGTTGGACAGTACCGCGATCTTGGCCCGGCTGCCCGGATCCCGCGCCACCGACTTGATCTCGATGATGCCGTCGTAAATCTCCGGGACCTCCTGCATGAACAGCTTGGCCATGAAGATCGGGTGGGCGCGCGACAGGAAAATCTGCGGCCCGCGCGGCTCTTCGCGCACGTCGTAGATCAGGGCGCGGACGCGGTCGCCGTTCTTGAAGTGTTCGCGCGGCAGCAGCTCGTCACGACGCAGGATCGCCTCGGCCCGGCCCAGGTCCACCGTGACATTGCCATACTCAACCCGCTTGACCAGACCGTTGACGATCTCTCCGACCCGGTCCTTGTACTCGGTGAACTGGCGCTTGCGCTCGGCATCACGGACCCGCTGGACGATGACCTGTTTGGCGGTTTGGGCGGCGATCCGACCGAAATCGATGGGCGGCAACACGTCCACCAGGAATTCGCCGGGTTTGGCGTCGGCCTTGATCCGCTGGGCCTGGGCCACCGTCAGCTCGACCGCCTCGTTGGTGACGGTCTCAACCACCTGCATGTAGCGGGCCAGATGGATGTCGCCGGTTTTGCGGTCGATCCGGGCCCGGATGTCGTGCTCGTGGCCGTACTTGGATCGCCCCGCCTTCTGGATCGCGAGTTCCATCGCCTCGAGAACCTCGTCTCGATCGATGCTCTTCTCGCGGGCTACCGCATCGGCGACTTGCAGCAGTTCCATAACTCGGGTTTCCCTGGACTCGGTTGGCTCGGTGAAAAAAGGATCGGGAGGGGCTGTGCGGTACCCGGTATGGGTTCAGGACCGGGCGGCCAGAAGTGCGTCGTTCAGAACCAGCTTGGCCCGCAAAATCCCGTCGAACGGCAGTTCGGCAAGGCCGGCGTCGGTTTCCAGGCGTATCCGGTCGCCGACGACGCCCCGCAGGGTGCCGCGGAAGCGGCGACGGCCATCCACCAGCGCCCTGGTCTCGACGCGGGCCTCAAAGCCGGTGAAGCGTTCGAAATCCTGCAATCGGATCAGCGGACGATCGATGCCAGGGGAACTCACCTCCAGGGTGTAGGCGCTGGCGATGGGGTCGGCCACGTCAAGAACCGCGGAAACCGTCCGGCTGATGTCGGCGCAGTCCTCCACCGTCATGGGCGAACCATCCAGCCGCTCTGCCATGATTTGCAGCACTGGCCGTCGACCACCCGACATCTGAACCCGCACGATCTCATAGCCCATGGCCGTGATCGCCGGCACGATGACCGCTTCTATCCGTTCGGTTCCGTCCATTCCCCAACAAACCTGGCCCGCAGGCGACGCGGGATCGATGCCGTTTGGCAATAAAAAAAAGTGGGCCGGCGGCCCACCCGCAAAGCGACGATGCGGCCCGCTCGCGCGTGCCGCCAAGCCGTATTGGATACCACCGTCACTATAACCCATTCCGTCACCGAGGCAAGAGCTTTCCCGACGGGCGCTTTCCGCGGTTTGGCGGGCGACCGGGCGCGGGCCTGGCCTTATGACGCCGGGCCGGGCACCGGCAGGGCGTCCATCCGCTGGCGCAGAGAATCGGAAAAGCTTTTGATGTCATTCAGAAACCGCTTGATCAGGGCCGCCGCCTCATTCGCCTTTTCCAGGAACAGCAACTGGGTCAGGAAGGTTTCGTCACCGACCACCTTGTTCAGTTGCTCGACCAGGGCCTTGCGCACGGCGACGATCTCGACGCCGGCCCGCTCGATCTCGTCGGCCCGCTCGGACCAGGCCTTTTCCAGCAGGTCCTTGCGCTCGGCGGACAGCAGGGGGTCGGTTCGAACCAGTCTTCGGTTTCGTTCGATCCAGCGGGTCAGCTCGTACTGGGATTTTGCCAGCGGGCTGTTATCGCCGAGCTGGTCCAGCAGCTGCTTTATTTGCTCTTTTATCTCGGCGACCTTGGCCTTGGCGGCATCGACATCGAAGTCGGTGACGGCCTTGACCGACTGGTTGTAGGTTTCGATGGTTTGGGCGAACGCCTTCAATGACGACCTGAGGTCGGTCATGTTGGCGGAAAAATGGGCCGAAGGCGTGTCCTCGGCCGCCCGGACGGTGGCCGGTGCCATCAGCAACCACCAGGCGACCGCTGCGACCGTGGTGGTGGCGACCAGCCGGCCCCATGCCCGGGATCTGCCCCATGCCCAAAGCGCCATTGAATCCTCCCTCTTGACCGGTTCGCGGCGACCGGCTTGGCCTGCCGGCATCACAGGGGATGATATGGGAAGGCCAAGCCTACCAGATCAGGCTGGGCAGCACCGCGGTCGGGCAGGGGCCGCCGGCGCCCAGCAGGTCGGCGAGCCGGTCGCGGTCGGGTGGCAGGCCCCATCGGCCGCCCAGGCGTTGGCACAGGATGCCGCCGGTGACCAGCGCGGAGTCGATGCCGGCGGCGGCGGCGCCGGCGATGTCGGTGTGCAGGCTGTCGCCGATGCCCAGGATGCGCCGCCGGTTGCTGATGCCGAGCAGGGTGAGGCAGCGTCGATAGACTTCGGCGTGGGGCTTGCCGTGATAGCGGACGCTGCCGCCCAGATCCTCGTAGCGCCGGGCGAGCGTGCCGGCACACAGCACGCGGCGCGGGCCAACCATGACTTCGAGATCGGGATTGGCGCAGACCATCGGCAGGCGGCGGCGGGCACAGGCATCAAGGACCGGTCCGTAGTCGGCCGGGGTTTCGTCATAGGTGGACGGGCCGGTGTTGACGACAAAGGTGGCGGCATCGGGATCGGTCACCAGCACCAGATCGGGCAGGCCATGGAAAAGCAGGCGATCGTGTTCCGGCCCGAGATGCAGGCAGCGCCGTCCGAGCCGGGCATGCCAGGGGTCGGGGCGATGGGCCAGTGCCTCGAAGGTGGCCTCTCCCGAGGTCATCAGGTGGTGGTAGTGGTGGTGGGTGATGCCCATGGCCGAGAGGATGCCGGCGACGGCATCGATCCGGCGCGGGGCGTTGGACAGCAGGCACAGCCGCTTGCCCGCTGCGGTCAGGCGGTCGAGGCAATCGACGACTCCGGGATAGGGCCGCTCGCCGTCGTGGAGAACGCCCCACAGGTCGAGGATGAAGCCGTCGTAACGCGCCATCAGCGGCGCAAGGCCGGTCAGCAACAACGTGGCAGGGGTACCGGACATGCTGGCCCCTCCGGGGAGATTCGGGAAGAAAGTTTTCTGAGGCTGTCGCCTTACTCCGCCCGGTCCCGACGGTCAAGGCATGCGGCGGCTGGGCCGCGGCTCTCCGATCAGAAAGCCCTGGCCGTAGGCGATGCCCATGCCGATGGCACAGGCCAACTGGTGTTCGGTCTCGATCTTCTCGGCAATCAGCTCGATCGGCCGCCCGTTCAGATGGGTTTGCAGTGCCGTGACCTGAGATCGCGATCCGGGATCGGTGAGAAAGGTTGCATCCAGCTTTATGAAGTGAATCTCCCGGGCGATCAGGGGCTCGGGGTCGACCGGCACCTGTTCGACCTGCCCCATGGAAAAGCGGTAGCCCTGCCGCTTCAGATCGTCGAGCACGGCCGTCACCGCCGGTACCCCGGCGACCAGATCGTGCTGGTCGATTTCGAACATCAGTTTGCCGTGCAGCATTTGGTGATCGAGGCCCCGGAGGAATTGGGTGGTAAAGCTGGCGTCCAGCAGGGTTACCGGCGAGACATTGGCGAAGAAGCCGATGGTATGCTGGCGACGATCGGTTTCCCGGACCAGTTGCGCGATTCGGTTGAGCAACAGCACGTCGATGGCCGGGAGCAGCCGCGCGTACTCGGCTGCCGCCAGATAGTGCTCGGGCAACAGCAACCGGCCATCGGGCAGACGGATGCGCGACAGCGCCTCATAAAAGCGGTGCTTGCGTTGGGACAGGCTGACGATCGGCTGAAGATGAACTTCGACCCGCTGTTCGGCCAGGGCGTCCCGCACCATCGCGCTCATCTCGGCGTCTTCCGAGCCGGCCCTGCCCGAGGATCCCGCGGGTGCCGGCAATGGCGAGGGGACCGGCCCCGGCCCGGCCCGGCCGGGGGCGGCATGGGTTGGCGCGGGGACCGGCGGCGGCGCGGGGACCGGTGCAGAGACGGGCCCGCCCTGGGCGGATTCGCTGTGGTGGTGCAAAAACAGGTCCACCAGTTCTTCGTAACCCTGGCGCAGGCGGGCCAGACGCTCGGTCTGCCAGGTCTGCGAGGCGCGCCGCGCCGCGATTTCGTGAGCCAACCCACCCGCCAGGATGACCACCGCGGCGGCCAGGACCATTGTGACGGTATCGGTTTCGGGCCGCAGCACCGCCAGCAACAGCACGGTCGCGGCCGCCACGGCGACGGTCCCTACTGCGAAAACGGTATGTCCCCACCAGCGCAGTTGCATGCTTTGGCTCCTGCCGTCCGGCCGGCCGCACCGCCGGCGGCCGGTTCACAAGGTTTGGATCGGGACCGGGATCGGGCGACGGCCACAGTACCATCCCACCCGGGGATCGGGGGCCGGTAAAGCAATATCAGGCACAGCTTCCGGTCCGGCGGCAGGCGGGCGAGTGTACCGTGACGGTTGCGGTCTTTTCCATGGATTTTCCTCGGGCCACCGGCCGGGCTGTCGCGGACGGGCTGTCGCGGACGGGCTTGCCGTTCCCGCGGTCCCGTTCTACCCTGTGGCTCCGTTCCGCATCGTCCGCCCCGGAAAAAGGGTTCCCCCGCCCATGACCGCCGCTTTGCTTCCCGCCACCATGACCGCCATCGAGATCGCCGCTCCGGGCGGTCCCGAGCAGTTGCGCCCGACGGTCCGGCCCGTGCCGGTGCCCGGTCCGGGCGAGGTTCTGATCGAGGTCGCGGCGGCCGGGGTCAACCGTCCCGACGTGATTCAGCGTCTTGGTCATTATGCGCCGCCGCCCGGGGCCTCGGACCTGCCCGGGCTGGAGGTGGCGGGCCGGGTGGTCGGGTTGGGTGCCGGGGTTTCCGGCCTGGCCCTGGGCGGGTCGGTGTGTGCGCTGCTGACCGGCGGCGGCTACGCCGAATATTGCACGGCGCCGGCCGTCCAATGCCTGCCGGTGCCGGCGGCGCTGTCGGTGGTGGAGGCGGCGGCGGTCCCGGAGACCTTTTTCACGGTCTGGCACAATGTGTTCGAGCGCGGCGCGCTGCACGCGGGCGAGTCGCTGCTGGTCCATGGTGGCTCCAGCGGCATCGGGACCACGGCCATCCAGTTGGGCCGGGCGTTCGGCGCCCGGGTGTTCACCACCGCCGGCAGCCCGGACAAGTGCCGGGTCTGCGAGGAACTGGGCGCCGAACGGGCCATCGATTATCGCAGCGAGGACTTCGTCGCGGTGATCAAGGAACTGACCCGGGGCAAGGGGGTCGATGTCATTCTGGACATGGTCGGCGGCGACTACCTGCCGCGCAACCTCGAGTCGCTGGCCGCAGACGGCCGCCATGTCAGCATTGCCTTCCTGCGCGGCGCCAAGGTGACGCTCAACCTGATGCCGGTGATGCTGAAGCGCCAGACCCTGACCGGCTCGACCCTGCGTGCCCGCCCGGTGGCCGAAAAGGGCCGCATCGCCGCGGCGCTGCGGGACCGGGTCTGGCCGTTGCTGGCTGACGGCACGGTCAAGGTGGTGGTCCACCGCACCTTCCCGCTGGCCGAGGCCGCCGAGGCCCACCGGTTGATGGAGAGCAGTGCTCATATCGGCAAGATCGTGCTGACCACGGCAGGGCGCTAAGCGCGCGGGCTCAGCCCTGCACCCGCAAGGAGGCTCGCCTCCTTGACCTCATGACGTCATCATGGGTTCAAAGGGCCGCCCGGCCCTTTGCGGGTGTGGGCAGAGCCCACAAAACCCTTCCATTTCAACGATTCATCGTAACCTGGCGCATGTAGGGTCGTGCCCCTGATCGCCCGGGGCCAGCGCGATGGCGATGGCCTCGTCGGCGCGGTCGATCCAGTGGAAGGTCAGACGCTGGCGCGCCTGTTCGGGAATTTCCTCGAATTCCTTGCGGTTGCGGGCGGGCAGGATAACCGCGGTGATGCCGGCGCGAACCGCCGCGACCACCTTTTCCTTGATTCCGCCCACCGGCAGCACGAGACCGCGCAGGCTGATTTCGCCGGTCATGGCCAGATCGTGACGGCAGGTCCGCCCGGTCAGCAGGGAGACCAGCGCCACCACCATGGCCACGCCGGCGCTGGGGCCGTCCTTGGGGGTGGCGCCGGCGGGAACGTGGATGTGGATGTCGGTCTTCTCGAACAGGCCGTCGGCCAGACCCAGGTCCCGGGCCCGGGTCTTGACCAGGCTGAGTGCGGCCTGGGCGCTCTCTTTCATCACGTCGCCAAGCTGGCCGGTCAGGATCAGCCTGTCCTTGCCGGGCATGCAACTGGCCTCGATGAACAGGATCTCGCCGCCGGTGGCGGTCCAGGCAAGGCCGGTGGCCACGCCGGGAACGCTGGTACGGCGGGCCAGTTCGCTTTCGAACCGGCACGGCCCCAGGATCGCCGCCAGGCCGCCGGCATCGACCTCCTGTCGGCCGGTCACCGTCCCTTCGGCGACGCCCATGGCCAGATGGCGGAACACCGCGCCGATCTCGCGCTCAAGGTTGCGGCAGCCGGCCTCCCGGGTGTAGTCGCGGATGATCCCGACCAGCCCGGCCCTGGTCAGCCCGGCCTGTTCGGGGGTGAGGCCGTTGGCCTCAAGCTGGCGGGTCAGCAGGTAACGTTGGGCGATCTCAAGCTTTTCCTCTTCGGTGTAGCCGGGCAGTTCGATGACCTCCATGCGGTCGCGCAAGGGCCCGGGCACGGCGTCGAGGAGATTGGCGGTGCCGATGAACATGACCTCGCTGAGATTGAACGGAACCCCGAGGTAACTGTCGCGGAAGGTGCTGTTCTGCTCGGGGTCCAACACCTCCAGCAGGGCCGCGGACGGGTCGCCGTGGAAGCCGGTGCCGAGCTTGTCCAACTCGTCGAGCATCAACACGCAATTGCGGGCGCCGGCCTTGCTGACCGCCTGGATGATGTTGCCGGGCAGGGCGCCGATGTAGGTGCGGCGATGGCCGCGGATTTCCGCTTCGTCGTGAACGCCGCCCAGGCTCAGCCGGGCGAATTTGCGGCCGGTGGCCCGGGCGATGCTCTGGCCGAGCGAGGTCTTGCCGACTCCCGGCGGTCCAACGAAGCACAGGATCGGACTCTTGCCCACCGGACGCAGCTTGCGCACCGCCAGGAACTCCAGGATGCGCCGTTTGACCTTTTCCAGGCCGTAATGATCCTCGTCGAGAATCCGCCGCGCCGCGCGGATGTCGGTGGAGAGCGGGCTGGTGACCGACCACGGCAGTTCGATCAGCCAGTCGAGATAGGTACGCACCATCGCGTATTCGGCGGCACCGTCGGGCATCCGTTCCAGCCGCTTCATTTCCTTGCGCGCCTGCCGTTCCACCTCCTCGGGCATCCCGGCCTTGGTGATGGCCTGACCAAGCTCCCGCAGTTCCTCGGCCCTGACATCGGTTTCGCCCAGTTCCTTCTGGATGGTCTTGAGCTGCTCGCGCAGCAGGTATTCCCGCTGGTGCTCGCCGACGCTCTCCTGGGTCTGCTGGCTGATTTCCTTGGACAGGCGCAGCACCGCCAGTTGGTGGCCGAGCTTGCGGATCACCAGATCCAGCCGGGGCCGGAGGTCGTGGGTTTCGAGAACCTCCTGCTTTTCCGCGGCCTTCAGGTCCATGGTGCTGGCAACCACGTCGGCCAGCAGGGTCGGCTGGGTGATACTTTCGATGGCGGCGGCCAACTCCGCCGGGGTATTGGGCAGCAGGCGCAGGGCCTCCAGCGCCTCTTCCTTGAGGGTGTGGACCCGCGCCTCGATTTCCGAGGTGACGAGTTCGGGTTCGGGCAGCGGGGTAATGCGCGCGCACAGGAACGGATAGCCGGGCAGGTATTCGAGGATGCGGAAACGCTGCTGGCCCTGGCAGACGATGTGATGCACGCCGTTGGGGGCGGCGAGATAGCGCAGAATCACCGCGGCGGTGCCGACCGGGTAGAGGTCGGCGGGGCCGGGATCGGCGGTTTCCTCCCGGCGCTGGAGCACAACGCCGATGGGGCGGTCGTTCCGCACCGCTTCCCGGGCCGCGGCCACCGAAGACGGCCGGCCGATCACCACCGGCATGGTGATGCCCGGAAACAACACCAAATCCCGAACCGGAAGGATCATCAGGGCATCGTCGGGCAGCGGCGGCATATCCGACCGGGTCTCCGCGGGGTGTGGACTGGCGGGGGGCACGGCATCCGACACCTCTCGGCCCGCCTCTTCCAGATGGGCGGCGGCTTCTCCCGCGGACATCGACACGGCTGACCCTTCCCTTGGGGTGGCTTTGGGGGCCACGTTTTCGGACCTCGAGCCATAAGATGGGGATGTCCGGTGTCGCTGTCAGGGGGGCCGTCCGTGAGGCGCATTCCCGGGAGTCTCTCCAGCCTCGGGGACCCCGGCTTCACCCTTGCACCCTCGGGGCCGGACTGATATACGGGCGGGAAACATCGCCCTGCTGATACTGGATATGAAATATGTCAGGCACCAATCTCAGCTTACCCGCGACCGATATAATTGATCCAAAAAACTACCTGCTTTCCGTCGTTATCCCATGTTACAATGAAGTTTCGACGCTGCGTCAGTTGGTCGAGCAGGTCCGAAACGCCCAAATTGAGCGCAAGGAAATCATTATTGTCGATGACTGTTCGACAGACGGCACGCGCGCTCTGCTGGAGCAGGAAATTGTTCCGTTGGTCTCCAAGGTTTTGTACCATCCGGTGAATCGCGGCAAGGGCGCGGCGCTGCGCACCGGATTTGCTGCCGCAACCGGCGATATCGTGCTGATCCAGGATGCGGATCTCGAATACGATCCGATCGAATATCCGCGACTCGTGGCACCTATTCTTTATAAAGGCGCGGATGTCGTCTACGGCTCGCGCTTTTCCGGGGGCGAGGCGCATCGGGTCGTCTATTTTTGGCACATGGTGGCGAATCGTATTCTGACATTGTTATCGAATATCTTTACCGACCTTAATTTGACGGATATGGAAACCTGCTATAAGGTGTTCCGTCGCGGGGTGATCCAGTCGATCACGCTGGAGGAAGAAAGATTCGGCATCGAACCGGAAATGACTGTTAAGCTGGCAAAAAAGCGTTTTGTGTTCTTCGAGGTGGGCATTTCGTACTGCGGGCGGACTTATGAAGAGGGCAAAAAGATCGGCCTTAAGGACGCCTTTCGGGCCCTTTACGCTATCGTCAAATACAGCTTGAAGCGGGCGTAATCACCGTGAGCTATGACCTCAACCGTATTCTGGTAACCGGCGGCGCCGGGTTCCTCGGGTCCCATTTGTGTGAGCGGCTGTTGAAGGATGGTGCAGAAGTCATCTGCGCCGATAATTATTTTACCGGACGGCGGGCGAATATCAGCCACCTGCTGGACCACCGGAATTTTGAGTTACTGCGCCACGACGTCACCTTTCCTTTGTATGTCGAAGTCGATCAGATCTATAATTTAGCGTGTCCGGCCTCGCCGATTCATTACCAATACGATCCGGTTCAGACCACCAAGACCAGTGTTCACGGCGCGATCAACATGCTTGGTCTGGCCAAGCGGGTCGGCGCCCGGATTCTCCAGGCTTCAACCAGCGAGGTCTATGGTGACCCGGTGGTCCATCCCCAGACCGAGGACTATTGGGGCAACGTCAATCCCATCGGCCCGCGGGCCTGTTATGATGAAGGCAAACGCTGCGCCGAGACCTTGTTCTTCGATTACTATCGCCAGTATAAGCTGCCAATTCGGGTGGTGCGCATCTTCAACACCTATGGACCGCGGATGCATCCCCATGACGGTCGGGTGGTGTCGAACTTCATCATGCAGGCGCTGACCGGAGAGCCGATTACGCTTTATGGTGACGGCAGTCAGACCCGGTCGTTTTGTTATGTCGACGACCTGATCGAAGGGTTCGTCAGGTTCATGGCGTTGGGCGGCGACGAACCCGGTCCGATCAATCTGGGCAATCCGGGCGAATTTACGATGATCGAACTGGCCGAGCTGGTGCTGCGGCTGACCGGCTCCCGGTCGCCGCTCATCCACCAGCCGCTGCCCGCCGACGACCCGCGCCAGCGCCGGCCCGACATCACCAGGGCGACCCGGACTCTGAACTGGCAGCCGACGGTGCCCCTCGAGGCGGGGCTGGAGCGGACCATCGCCTATTTCCGTCGGCTGGTCGACGGACCGCAGGTCCAGGGGACAACAGGTGCAGCCATTCGCGGCTGAAGCCGGCGACCGGGCCGGGAACGCGAGGTCTTACGGGGAATCCGATTATGCCGTGTCGCCTGATTCCGGGAATCGTGACCGTTGCCGTCGCGGTGTTGCTGGTTCTTCTGTTCCACCACACCTTGTTTCTGTCCCATTTCGATCGGGTAATTGGCGACAATGCCGATGGCCGGTTCAACCTTGCGATTCTTGAGCATTGGTGGCGGCTGATCCAAGGTCTTGATCCGTGGCGTAGTTTTAATTTCTTTTATCCGGCGACGGGCACGCTCGGTTACAGCGATGCGCTGGTGCTGCTGACACCACCCTATATTTTGGCCCGGCTGGCCGGCGGTTCGGATTTCCAGGCCCTTCAGGTTACGCTGGTGACCATGACGGTGGTCGGCTTTGCCGGCACCCTGCTGTTCCTGCGCGGCCAGTTGCGTCTGGCGCTGCCGGTGGCGCTGGCGGGGGCCTTTGCCTTTGCCGGCAACACCGTATTGTATCAAAGCCTGGGGAGCGGCCATACCCAGTTGGTCGCCTCCCTGTGGGTTCCGTGGATCGCCTGCCTTGTTGCCTGGACTTTGCGTGCGCTGCCCCGGCGTCGCGGTCTGGTTCCGGCCGGCGTCGCCGGGGTGCTGATTGCCGCACTGCTGTACACCTCGTTCAATACGGGGTGGTTCGTCGTAATGCAGCTTTTAATCGTTGCCGTGCTGGTGGCGGGGGCGACGGTGGTGCGGTGGCGCGGCGAGGCGGTGCGTGTTGCCGCCGGGGCGCTGGTCAGGCATGGCTGGCAGTGCGTGGTTTTCCTGGGGGCGCTGGCGGCAAGCCTGGTGCCGTTCCTGCTTACCTATCTGCCGGTGGTCCGCGCGACGGGCGGGCGTTCCTACGATGAAGTTGCAGCCAGTTTGCCGCTGCCGGAGGATCTGATTCACCCCGTGGCCAATCTGGTCTGGCATCCGGTGGCGGTCGCTTTGTTTCCGGTTCTGGGTGGGCGCGCCGGCGAGTTGGGCAAGGGTCTGACCTGGGGGCTGCTCGCGGTGTTTGCCGCAACCCTGGTCTGGCTGGCTCCCGCCCTGCTGCTCCGGGGTCCGGCCGGAACAGGGTGGGCGCCGGGGGCCGGGCTCACCCGTTTTCAGCGGCAAACCGCCGGATTCCTCGGGCTCAGCGTCCTGATCTGCTGGGTGTTGATGCTGAACGTCGATCACTACACCCTGTGGCCGCTGGTCTACCATTTTGTTCCGGGCGCGGTCGGGGTCCGCGCGGTGTTCCGGTTCAATCTGGTCCTGATCTTTTCGGTGATTACCGTCGCCGCGATCGGGCTTCATCGCCTCTGGACGGACGAAGCCCGCGGGTACCGGCGGTATCTGGCTCTTTTGCTTTGTTTGGTGATCGCCGCGGAACAGAGCAACACTTTCAAGAACTATCTGGGCTATCGGCAGCATCTCGCCTGGTTGGACGCGCTGCCGCCGCCGCCCGCCGCCTGCCGGAGCTTCGCGGTGCTGCCGGGGGCGTCGGAGACCGATCAGTTGGCGGTTGCATGGCAGATGGACGCCGTAAGGATTGCCCAGCACGATAACCTGCCGACCGTGAACGGCTACAGCGGCATGAGTCCGCCATCGTGGGAGTTGGTGGAACCGGGGGATACGGTGGGCTACGCCACGGGGCTGATGGCGTGGGCGGACCGTTACCGGCTGTGGCCGGGCTTGTGCGCGGTCGACATCGGGCGGCGGCTGTGGTCGCCGCTGACCCGGGCCGGGTTGATCGATCGGGCCGACCTGTACATTCGTCCCGGCGCCCGATTGGGCTTTACCAGGGGTGACAGCAGCGGTACCCGGTTCCTGAAACCGGGGCAGACCTGGGGCGAGGCCGGTCCCGAGGGGACCTGGACCATCGCCCGTTCCTCCCGGTTTGAGGGCGTTCTGGTCGGCTGGCCGCCGGGCGGGTTGGACCTCGAAATCCTCGGCTCCAGCTTCGTTACTCCGGAATGGCCAAGTCAGAGGGTGGCGGTGGCGGTCAACGGGACAGTGATCGGGCGTATCGTCTATCGAATGGCGGAACCGGCGCCAAGTCTGCATCGAATAGCGGTGCCGGCGGCGGTCTTGGGTCGATCCGGCGAATTTACCCTCGATTTTCTGAGCGACGACGCCCGCTCTCCCCGGTCGCTGGGTGTGTCTTCCGACACCCGGGACCTTGGCCTGCTGTTGGTCCGATTGTCTTTTCTGCCGGAACCACAGTGATCGTAAACACTTTGGCTGTTACAGTTGCCGGCAGGATCGACAGGAGAATACGGTGCGCCCTTGGCGTGGCCGCGGGGCTCCATACCTTAAGGACCGTCATACCGTAAGGCCGTGACGGAACCGAGTGCTCGGAAAGAGGAAGACCGACCCCATGCCCGAAGCCGTAAGCATCGGCGCCCGTTTGCGGCGCGCCGGACAGCGTTGGAAAACCTATCGTGTGGTTGCCATTCGCAAACCCGCCCATCATCAACCCCATGCCCAACTGGTGGCCGAGACCCGCGACGCCGAGACCATTACGGTTTCGGTGGTGACGCTGGCCGATGGCCGCTATTGGCAACCGGTGGCCTGAGAGGCTGACAAAGAATGCCCGTCCTGCCCGATTTTGAAGGAAAAAGGCCAATATTTCCAAAGGGCATTCTTTGTCAGAGTCGCTTGTTTGCCGATCAGTGGAACAGCCGGAGCACGCCCCAACAGACGCCGCCGAAGCCGGCAACAAAGGCAAACAGCGGGGTCTTGCGCACGGCGGCAAACACCAGCGCCACCACGCCGACCCCCTGCGCCAGACGTCCCCAGAAACCCAGTCCGGTATAGGGGGCGAGGTTGGTCAGGTGCTGGGTGTGGATCAATTCGGGGATCACCACGCCCAATGCCGCCGCCGCCAGCCAGACCGCGATGATGCCGGCCGCCGCCAGCGGCCGGTCGGCCCGGGGTCTGATCGTCCAACTGGGTGACCGGTGAACCGCCACGGCAAAAACCACCGCTGCCACCATATAGAGGATGAAGGCCATCGTCATCGACATCTTGGGCACTCTCCGGGCTTGAACAGGACTACATTGGGTGGCCGAAAAAGCGGCGTCCGGTCAGCCAGGCGCCGCCGGGATCGACCGGGTCATGGTTGCGGACTGAGGGAGCGATGGGTGGTTTCCTCGACCTGATCGCCGGCGATCACCGAGGTTCGGACGATGGCCATGGAGCCGGCGATGCCGGCGATGGCCTCGACCACACCCCCGGAGGCGATCAGCCCCATGATTTCGAAGGCATCCACCAGATAGACGGCAAGGCCGTATTCGGTGGCGGCGCCCGCTCCCTTGGCAACGGCGGCGGGGGTATCGCCGTCTTTCAAGGGAATAAAAACTTCGTTGATCTTGTGCCCGATCTCAAAAAAGCCCAGGGACTCGCCGAGCTGATGGACAACGGCTTCGGCCGTGGTCGCGAACACCGAAAATCCCTGATCGACGACGATCGCTCCTTCGTCTTCCTTTTCGTCGGAGTGCGGCGGCATTACTTCTGCCCGGGCCGTGGCCGGCTCCCGGTGGGGAACGGGCGGCGCCGTCTGTGTCGACATCATCGGAATTGCCGTGGCGTTCGAAATGGTCGGTGGTGGGGTGGCGGGCACCGGCGCCACCATCGGGGCCGGAGTCGGGCGGAGCGGCCCGGCGGCCGGAGCGACGGCCACGGCGGAGGCCGCGACGCCGCCAGCCGCCGGGGATTGCCACAACCGGTCGAGCACCACCGCTGCGACCGGTACCATCACCACCGCCGCGCCGATCACCAGCAGCGCGGCCCGGCCGGAAGGTCTGGCGGACAGGGTGACCACGGCACCGGCGATCCGGGCGCAGCCATAGAGCAGCACCAGAGCCGCGGTCATCGCGACCAGAGCCGCCCGAGCCCAGGCAGCCCGTACCAGCCTCTTCCCCCGGGTCCGCCACCACGCCTTCGAAAGATTGGCCAGATCACCGCCGGCACGCCGCATCACCCGCCGCTCCGCTGTTCCCGGAAAAGCGCCAAACCATAGCACGGCGGGCACCGGTTTTACATTCCCCGTGCGCCCGCCGGCACCGACGATTTCCCGTGCCGGCCAAGGCCTTGGGGCGGCAGCCGGGGTGTGGCCCGGGAGAACGGCGATGAGACGGTGTTCAGGCTTTGAGGTGTACCTGTTGTAAGAGCACACCTGTTGTAAGAAATGAAGCGGCGCCGGTCGCCTGGTCTCTTGCCCGATTTTGGGGCGGGCGTTGGCGCCACTTTCGGCAGGCGATCGCATTTTATCGAAATGAGCCTGGCCTGGATGAAAATTTTGGCGGCGCTTCGAAGTGATAAGACAACGTAACTTCATTATCGGCCAAGTGGACTCTGATGTTACTCATGAAATGTCATATCGTAAGAGAATACGCGCCGGCTGCAAACGGATTTATGATCAAAGTGAATATCAAGCCGCGTGACATAACAATTATGTCAATTGTATTTCTGAGCCACAGACCGCGTTAATAATATATTAATTAATATTGATTGAATCCATAGGGCAGTAAGGATGCTGTATTTCGTCGTTTTGGAAATATTGAAGATGCCTTGATTTTCGGGGGGCGGTGACGCAACATTTGGAAATATGACTTGATCCCAGGGCTGGTAATTTAGGTGACAAGTTACCTTTTGAGGCCTGTCGGGCGATCGGGCGATGTCAAGGCCTCAAGCTGCTCTGGTCCGACATGCTGCACCTGCACAATGGCCATTTGACGGGGGCAGCGTAATAACTTATTCAACCGCTGGTCATGTCCGACAGGGGCGTGTGGCGCTCTCATCGGAATCGATACGAATTTGTCATGAGCAAACCTGCCTGGGTATTGGGGCGGAGGAGGGTCCTGATGTGGCCGGTTGGGTCATTGTTTATCGCTCCCGTCTGGGGGCTGGCGGTCAGCCGGCCGGTGGACGAGGCGCCGCCGGTCACCAGGGTTGCGCTCGGTACCGATGCGGTGCGGCTGCCGCCGGTTCCGGGCCAGCCGGAACTGGTTGGGTATCTCAGTCGGCCACCGGGACCGGGACCGTTTCCGGCGGTGGTGCTGTTGCACGGTTGCGGCGGCATGCGCAGCAACGAGGTGCTGTGGCGGGCCTATTTCACCAATCTCGGCTTCGTCACGCTGGCGGTGGACAGCCTGCGGCCGCGCGGTCTCCGTCAGATTTGCACCGGCGCCGGCCAGGTAACGTGGAGCATGCGCGCCGCCGATGCCTTTGCCGCCCTCGATTATCTGGCCGAACTGCCATTCGTCCGGTCCGACAAGGTGGTGGTCATGGGATTTTCCCATGGCGCCGGCATTGCTCTCGACGTGGTCACGGCGTCCCGGATCGAGGCGCGACCACCCGAGGCGCCGCGTTTTGCCGCGACGGTGGCGTTTTACCCCGGCTGCTCTTACGTCCGCCGGCAAATGGCCGAGTACCGGGCGCCGGTGCTGATCCTGGTGGGCGATGCCGACGACTGGACCCCGGCCACCGAGTGCCGGAAGCTGGCCGAACGCCACCCGGATCAGATCGAGCTGAGAGTCTATCCCGGGGCCATGCATGCCTTCGATGTGCTTGAATGGTCGGTGACCCATCTCCCCGATGCCGTCAATCGCCACAGTCCCACCGGAAAAGGCGCCACCGTCGGCGGTGACGCGAAAGCGGTATGGTCGGCCAGCCTCGATATCTGGACCTTCCTTAGCCAGAACGGGTTGTTGGGAGGGCGGTCGCGCGGTCGCCCCCCGCGCCCCCGGCCACCCGGCACCGACCTTTTTGGCGGGACCGGACCTTTTGCCGGTGCCGCACGGTTTGCCGGCACCGAACGGTACCGGTTCCCGTTCCCGGTGGCCCCCAACGGCCATGCGCCCACGGATGGTCACCCGCCGCAACCCCAGCGGAAATGAAGGCGATCCGGGTCAGCCCAGGCGGCCGAGGATTTCTTCGGCCAGCGTGGTCATTTCGGTGGCGGCGGTGGAGCCGCGGTCGACTTCGGTGACGGCGCGACCGGCCAGCAGGGCGCCGGCATAGCCGATACGGTTGCCGATCCAGGTCTTGGCCAGATCCACCGCCGGCGGCGTCAGCAGTTTCCTGATTTCGCTGACCAGCGCGTCGGTCATCCTGCTGCGGGCCGGAACCCGGTTAAGGACCAGCAGGACCGGAACCTTCTCCTGTTTGCCGAGGTCGATGGTCGGCTGGGTGGCCCAAACGTCCATGGGGCTGGGCTGCACCGGCACCACCACCAGAGACGCCACCCGCACTGCGATTCGCGCCTCGGTTTCGGCATGGGGCGGGCTGTCGATCAACACCAGATCGTTGGTCCGCGCCAGGTGTTGCGCCTCCCGCTCGATGCGCCAGCCGCTGATCCGGCTGTGGACCATGTCGGCGGCGCCATTGAGCACCGCGGTCCGGGTTTCGAACCAGCGGGTGAGGCTGCCCTGGGGATCGATATCGACCAGGGCGACCTTGTGCCCGGCCTGTTGCCAGGCCACGGCCAGATGTGCCGTCACCGTGGTCTTGCCGGCGCCGCCCTTTTGTTGCGCGATGGTGATGATTCTGCCCATGCCCGCCGCCCTGTCCAGGGTGTCCGGCGCCGCGCGCCGACCGCGCGCCGATCGCCTTGCATAGTACGGGTGCGCCGGAGGCGCAAGCGCCCCAAGCGTGCGCCGGCGCGATTATCCCCAAGGGGACTCAAAAAGGAAGCGCGCGCCGGGGTCCCCGGGCGTCGTGCCCCCCGGCAATGCCGCCGCTCGGGCCGCTGCGATTTTGTGGCGGTCGCGACTCACGATCGTTGGCCGGGCGCCGCCCTTGGAGTAAAAAGAGGGCATGATCGCAAGACCCGAAATTCTGCCGCCCTCGGCGGCGGCCATCGCCCGCGCCGCGGATTTGCTGCGCGCCGGTGATCTGGTGGCGTTTCCCACCGAGACCGTCTATGGCCTGGGTGCCGACGCCGGCAACGAGGCGGCGGTGGAGGCGGTGTTCGCGGCCAAGGGCCGGCCCCAGTTCAACCCGCTGATCGTGCATGTGCCCGACCTCGAGATGGCCGAGCGGGTGGCGGTGTTCGACGACCGCGCGCGGACGCTCGGCCATGGCCTGTGGGCCGGGCCGTTTACGGTGGTGCTGCCCCGTCGCGACGACGCGCCGGTGTCGCCGATGGTCAGCGCCGGCCTCGATACCGTGGCGGTGCGGGTGCCGGCCCATCAGGTGGCGCAAAGCCTGCTGCGGGCGGTGGGGCGACCGATCGCGGCGCCCAGTGCCAATCGCTCGGGCGGCATCAGTCCGACCACGCCGATGCATGTGGCCGAAGACCTGAAGGAACGGGTGGCCATGATTCTGGCCGGTGGCCGCTGCCAGGTCGGCCTGGAATCGACCATCCTCGACATGACCCGCGACCCGCCGCGCCTGCTGCGTCCGGGGCGGGTCGGCCGTCGGGAGATCGAGGGCCTGATCGGTCCGATCGCGGTTCCCGAAGACGGCGACGGGGCGGAGTCGCCGCCGCCAGCCCCCAACGCGCCGGGGCAGCTTGCCAGCCATTACGCGCCGCGGCTGCCGGTCCGGCCCAACGCCGTGACCGTCGGCCCGACCGAGGCGCTGCTGGCCTTCGGTCCCGACCGGTTCGTCCGGGGCGGGGCGGTGCGGCTCAATCTCAGCCCCGAGGGCGACCTGCACGAGGCCGCAGCCAATTTCTATGCCATGCTCCACCGTCTGGACCAACCGGGCTGTACCGCCATCGCGGTGATGCCGATTCCCGAGCGCAGCATCGGCGTGGCCATCAACGACCGTTTGCGCCGGGCTGCGGCGCCGCGCGGCGGTTCGTCCTTCTGATTGCGTCCCATTTCTTCGACACAAGGGTCCCCGCATGCAGCCGGAACTCCTCGACCACCTCAAGACCGTTGTCGGCAGCCGGGGTTTCCTCGACGAAGCCGCCGATACCGCGCCCTATCTGGCCGAGGCCCGCGGCCGTTTCGTCGGCCGCTGCCGGGCGGTGGTGCGTCCGGCCAATACCGCCGAAGTGGCGGCGGTGATCCGGTTGTGCGCCGAGGCCGGTCAGCCGGTGGTGCCCCAGGGCGGCAACACCAGCCTGGTCGGCGGCTCGATCCCGTCCACCACCGGGGACGAGATTGTGCTCAGCCTGGGCCGGATGAACCGGATTCGAGACCTGGACGCACTCAACCACACCATCACGGTGGAGGCCGGCTGCGTGCTTCAGACGGTGCAGCAGGCGGCGCTCGACGCCGACCGTTTGCTGCCCCTGAGCTTCGGGGCCGAGGGCTCGTGCCAGATCGGCGGCTGCCTGTCGACCAACGCCGGCGGCACCATGACCGTGCGTTACGGCAACACCCGGGAACTGGTGCTGGGGCTGGAGGTGGTGCTGCCCGACGGCCGGGTCTGGGACGGCCTGCGCCGGTTGCGCAAGAACAACACCGGCTACGATCTCAAGCAGCTGTTCATCGGGGCCGAGGGCACGCTGGGAGTCATCACCGCGGCCGTGCTGAAGCTGGTGCCGCGGCCCCGGCAGGTCCAGACCGCGTTCGTGGCCATGGCGGATCCGGTTGCGGCCATCGCGCTGCTGGCCGACCTGCGCGAGGCCACCGGCGATGCCCTCACCGCCTTCGAACTGATTCCCCGGCGCGGGCTGGAGTTTGCCCACCGCCATGTTCAGGGCGTGGTGGATCCGCTGGCGGAGGCCCATCCCTGGTACGCGCTGGTGGAGGTCGGGGCCGGCACCGCCGAGGGGGACCTGCGCCCGGTGTTCGAGGCCGGGCTGGCCCGCGGCCTCGAGACCGGGTTGGTGCTGGACGCGGTCATTGCCGAGAGCACCCGGCAGAGCCGCGCCTTCTGGCTGATCCGCGAGGGGCTGGTCGAGGCCCAGAAGCACGAGGGCGGTTCCCTGAAGAACGACGTCGCGGTGCCGGTGTCGCGGGTGGCCGCGTTTATCGACGAAGCGACCCGCGCCGTCGAAGCCTGTGTTCCCGGCATCCGGCCGGTGGTGTTCGGCCATGTCGGCGACGGCAATATTCATTTCAACCTGAGCCAGCCCGAAGGCGCCGACACCGCCGGTTTCATGGCCCGTTGGGACGAAATCCAGACCGTGGTCAACGACATCGTCCGCCGCCTGGACGGCTCGATCAGCGCCGAGCACGGCATCGGCCGGATCAAGCGCCAGGAACTGGTCCGGGTCAAAAGCCCGGTCGAGTTGGACCTGATGCGCGCCGTCAAGGCCGCATTCGACCCCCAGGGCATCATGAATCCGGGGACGCTGCTGCCGTGAACGGAAGGGAGAAGTTGTGATAACGGGTCGCACGCCGCGAACGGGGTTGAGGCGAAGGCCGCGACTGGCCCCGGGCGGAGTCGCCCATCCGCCTGCCGGTGGCGCCGGATCGTCTATTGACGGATCGGGCGGGCCACCCCATGATTCGGGGATGGAAGGACGGGTCGCCAAGCTGGAGGGTGCCTACGAGTCGCTCAAAGTGGTGCGGCCGATGACGATTGGGGTGTTGGGAATCGGGGTCGCCGCCATCATTGGGGGCTTTGCGTTTCTCGGAACCCAGATGGCATCTCTGAGTGGTCAGATCACCTCTCTTCGCGCCGAGACGAATGCAGGGTTTTCCGCCATTCGGGCGGAAATGCGTGAGGATCGGGCCGCCGTCGCAGCGCAGGTCACCGCCATTCGGGTGGAAATGCGCGAGGATCGGGCCGCCGCTCAGGCTGCCGTCGCAGCGCAGGTCACCGCCATTGCCAACGCCGTCACCGCCACCAGGCAGGAAGCGCCTCAGGTGATCCTGGTGCCGGCGCCGGCCGTGGTGTCTCCGCAACGACCCTGACCACATTGGCAATGTCCGGGACAGCTTCCGGTCGGATTGACTCGGATGTCGTGGTAGTTTGTTGATTTTATGTGGAAGTTTCCCGATCGGGCGCCCCCCGGATCGGGCATTGTGCGGGCAGGACGCTTTTGACCATGACCTTGATTGTTCCCAAGACCCCGCCGGGCGTGATGGAGCTGTTGCCCCGGCAGCAGATTGCCTTTCAGTCCATGCTCGACACCATCCGCCGCGGCTACGAGCGGTTCGGGTTCGTTCCGGTGGAAACGCCGGTGTTCGAGACCGTGGAGGTGCTGCTGACCAAGAGTGGCGGCGAGACCGAAAAGCAAGTCTATTTCGTCCAGTCCACCGGTGCGCTCCAGCAGAACCGCCGGCCCGAGCTGGCCTTGCGCTTCGACCTGACCGTGCCGCTGGCCCGCTACGTGGCCGAGCACGAGCGCGATCTAGCCTTTCCGTTCCGGCGATACCAGATGCAGCGGGTCTATCGTGGCGAACGTGCGCAGAAGGGCCGGTTCCGCGAATTTTATCAGTGTGACATCGACGTCATCGGCAAGGACAGCCTGCCCCTGCACTACGATGCCGAGATGCCGGCGGTGATCGCCCATGTCTTCGACGATCTCCGGGTCGGCGGCTTTACCATCAACCTGAACAACCGCAAGCTGCTGTTGGCTCTGCTGGCGGTGGCGGGGGTGACCGGGTCCGAGCGTCAGGCGCTGGTGCTGCGCGAGCTGGACAAGCTCGACAAGGTCGGGCGGGAGCAGGTTGCCACCAGCCTTTGTGAAGGCGAGGCGCGGCTCGACCGTGACGAGACAGAGCGTCTGCTCGACCGGCTCGGGCAGGAGGGCGGAACCGATGAGGTGCTGGCACGGCTTCAGACCCTGGCCGGCGACCAGCCGCAACTGGGCGAAGGCCTGGCCGAGCTGGCGACGGTGGTGCGCGGGATGCGCGCCTTCGGGGTCCCGGACGAGCGGTTCCGGCTCAACCTGACCATCGCCCGCGGCCTCGATTATTACACCGGAACGGTCTACGAAACCTTCCTTGACGCCTGTCCGGGGCTGGGCAGCGTCTGCTCGGGTGGCCGCTACGACAATCTGGCCAGCCACTATACCAAATCGCGGTTGCCGGGAGTCGGCATCTCCATCGGCGCCACCCGCCTCTTTGCCCAACTGACCGAAGCCGGGGTGATCGGGGCCGCCGGCGGCGGCATCAGCCAGGTGCTGGTGACCCAGATGGACCCGGAACTGCTGGATCAGTACTTCGAAATCGCCACCGTCCTGCGGGCAGCCGGGATCAACACCGAGGTTCAATTGGAGGCGGCGAAGATCGGCCGCCAGTTGAAATATGCCGACCGCGCCGGCATTCCGCTGGTGGTGCTGATGGGCGGCGATGAACAGGCCCGTGGTGCGGTGACGGTCAAGCACCTGGGCAGCGGCGTCCAGCGCGAGGTTCCCCGGGCCGGGCTGGTGACGGCGGTTCAGGAGCTGCTCAGGTCTTAGCCTCCCGGCGGCACGGGTCGCCGCTCCCCTCAGGAAGGCATGTTTCGGTCGTTGACGCGATCTCCGGCCGCCAGACGGTCGGAAGCCGCTTTTGCCGGTTTGCTTATTCCTGCGCGTCGCCTAAATTTGACGGTATCATCGCTCCGGTGTCGCCGCCGCGGCAGTCAGGATGAGGATGGTTTTGCCCGGTGTCCTCGCTCGGCCGCTAAGGCGGACCCGTTCAGAGGGGGCATGTCCCTGATCCTGATTTTACCGGATGGTAAGACTTTTGCTGACTGGTATTCGAAAAGTCAATCCCAGTCCGCCCTGGAAGACCTGAAAGAGGCCGTCAGGACCGGGCCGGCACGGGGGATGGATTGGGCCTGATTATGAGATACCGTGCAATGTCCCGCCGATGGTGGGTATTATTTGCGGCTTTTCTGATTCCGTTGGGAGCCTTCGGGTTGTGGCCGGGGCCGGTGGGTCAGGGCGGCGGGATCACGGTGGCGGCGGGTCTCCTGCTGGCTGTTGCCGGTTTTGGGCTGGGTCGTTGGCGCCGGCCGCACCGGGACGGCGCCGGGGCGCCCGGGCGATGGGCTCGGGAACGGATGCTGCTGTCCATGTCGGCGAATATGACCGGGGTGTTCCTGCGTCGGGTGATGTCGGCCAACGGCGCGTTTCGCTACGATTTCATCAGCGATCGTGCGCCGGAGTATCTGGGGCTCGAGGTTGAGGCGTTGCGGGGGAATCCCTCGCTGTTCTTCGAGTGTATCGATCCCGACCACCGCGAGGCTTACCGCCGGGCGTTAATCGAGTCGGCGCGGACCCTGGCGCCGCTGGACGTGGAGTTCCGGCGGGTGCCGCCGCCCGGTCAACCGGCGGCCATTTGGCTGCGCTCGTCGTCCCGCCCGTTTCTCTCTCCCGAGGGCGAAGTGGTGTGGGACGTTTTTGTCCGCGACGTGACCGAGCGCAAGCGTGCGGCCCACGCCCTGCTGGCCGCGTCCCGGCGGACCGCCGGCATCCTGGACGCCATGGTCGATGCCGTGATCATTGCCGACCACGGCGGGCTGATCGAGGAGTTCAACCGGGCGGCCGAACGCCTGTTCGGTGTCGGGGCCGCCGAGGTGATCGGGCAGGCGGTTCACACGGTGATTCCGGGAGCCTTGCCCGAGGCCGGGGGCGGCACCGGCTTTGGCCGTGAACTGACCGGCATCCGCCGCGACGGCACCTGCTTTCCCCTGGAACTGACGCTGGGGGAACTGACGCTGGGGGAACTGACGCTGGATACCGGGGACTCCGGTGATCGCCTGTTCATCGCGGTGATTCGGGACACCACCGCCCGTAAGGCCCTGGAGCGCGGCCTGGCCGAAGCCAGGGAGCGGGCCGAGTCGGCGAACCTGGCCAAGACCACCTTCCTGACCAATATGAGCCACGAACTGCGCTCGCCGCTGAACGCCATCAATGGCTACAGCCAGCTCCTGCTGATGAGCGCCAATGGCGGCCCGCCGCTGGCCCCGCGCCAGCGGGAGCAGGTGGAAATCATCCGCCGGGCCGGCCATCATGTGCTGAAGCTGATCGAAGACATCCTCGACCTGGCCAAGATCGAAAGCGGCCACCTGTCGGTGACGCCCGAGCCGGTGGACATGGTCGACGTGGTGACGGAGGTCTGTGCCAGCATGGCCGATCTTGCCGCGCGCCAGCGGGTGGTCCTCGAAGTCGTCCCGCCCGATGCGCCGGTGCGACCGGTGCATGCCGATCCAACCCGGGTGGTCCAGGTGCTGACCAACCTGATTTCCAACGCCATCAAGTACAACCGCGCCCATGGCCGGGTTTCGGTTTCGGTCCGGCGGCTGCCCGGCCATCGTGTGCAGCTTTCGGTGTCGGATACCGGCATCGGCATTGCTTCTGACCGTCAGCACCAGCTTTTTCAGCCATTCAACCGCCTGGGCGCCGAATTCAGCGGCGTCGAAGGCACCGGTGTCGGGCTGGCGCTGGCCCGGACGCTCACCGAATTGATGGGCGGAAAGCTGGATTTTACCAGCATTCCGGGGCAGGGAAGCACCTTTCGGATCGAACTCCCGGCGGTGCGCGTCCGGGATGATCCGGACGATGCCGGGGGCCTTCGGGCGCCGGTATCCACGCTGCCGTCCTGGCCGGGGCGCTTCACGGTGCTTTACATCGATCGCAACGCCGATGATCTGGCACTGATGGCGGCCTTTTTTCTCCAGTTGCCCGAGGCCGACCTTTTGACCACCACCGCCGGCGACCTGGAGCTGACCTTGGGCCGCGGCCGGCGCCCGGACGTGATTCTGCTCGGGGTTCACGGCACCGGCGGCGACGGTTTCACGATTCTGGAGCGATTGCGCGACGATCCCGGGCTTTCGACGATTCCGGTGATGGCGCTGAGCACCGACGCCCGGCCGGAGCTGATCGCCAGGGGCCATGCCGCGGGATTCCGCGCCTGGCTGACCAAGCCTCTGGATTTTCCCGAGTTGCTCAGGGCGCTGGAGCGCGTGGTGCCCTCGCGGCCGGAAGAGGCGCCATGCGTCGCAGGGATACCCTGATTGTTTTCACCCGGCTGCCCCGGTTGGGGACGGTCAAGACCCGGATCGCCCGCGTGATCGGTGCGGTTGCGGCGCGGCAGCTTCATCGCCGGCTGGTGCTGAGAACCCTGGGCCGGCTGGCGTCGGACCGGCGCTGGCGGACGGTGCTTGCGGTTACCCCCGATCGCGGTGGCTGGCGCGAGTGGCCGCGACGCCTGCCCCGGTTGGGGCAGGGAAGGGGCGACCTGGGCCGGCGCATGGGCCGTTGCCTGCGTCGGTGCGCCCGGCCCCGGGCGGTGCTGGTGGGCACCGACATTCCCGGAATTTCCGCCGCGGCGGTGGCGCGGGCCTTCAAGGCGCTGGGCCGGTGCCCCTTTGTCTTCGGCCCGGCCCGGGACGGCGGCTACTGGCTGATCGGCTGGCGCCGGCTGGCGGCCTGGCCCCGCGGTGCCTTGACCGGCGTCCGCTGGTCTTCAGCCGAGGCCCTGGCCGACAGCCGGGCGAGTCTCAATGGCGCCAGGGTGGCGCGGGTCGATACCCTGGATGATCTGGACGTGTTGTGATCGTGGCGGGCGCAAAGGATGACCCGTTTGGGGGGCTTTGCCCCATAGGCGCCAGGTTACGATGAATCGTTGAAATGGAAGGGCTTTGTGGGCTCTGCCCACACCCGCAAAGGGCCAGTCGGCCCTTTGAACCCATGACGTGAATGAGGTCAAGGAGGCGAGCCTCCTTGCGGGTGCAGGGCAGAGCCCTGCAAAATCAAGACAATAGTGATATCCTAGCGCACATGGGGCTTTGCCCCCCACAATCCCCCCGCCAGGAGCGTGGCGCCCTGGACCCGCGTGACGTCATGGGTTCAAAGGGCCAACCGGCCCTTTGCGGGTGCGAGCGGAGCCCACAAAATCGATTGCCTCAGTCCTTCAGATCCTCCCACAGTTCCCGAACCTTGGCGAAAAAGCCCTCGGATTCGGGGTGGGTGCCTTCCTTGTTGCCGGCCTTGTCGAACTCCCGCAACAGGTCCTGCTGGCGCTTGTTCAGATTGACCGGGGTTTCGACCACCGCCTGAATGAACATGTCGCCGCGGGCGGTGCTGCGCAGCACCGACATGCCACGCGACTTGAGACGGAACTGGTGGCCGGTCTGGGTTCCGGGCGGAACCGTGACCTTGGCCCGGCCGCCCTCGATGGTCGGAACCTCGATGGTGCCGCCCAGGGCCGCGGTGGTCATGGGAATCGGCACCCGGCAGTGGATATTGGCGGCCTCGCGCTGGAAGAAGCGATGGGGCGCGATGGCCAGGAAGATGTAGAGATCGCCGGCAGGAGCCCCGCGCAGACCGGCCTCGCCCTCCTGGGTCAGGCGGATGCGGGTGCCGTCCTCGACGCCGGCGGGAATGCTGACCTGAAGCGTCTTTTCCCGGCGCACCCGGCCGGCGCCGCCGCACGCCTTGCAGGGGTCCTTGATCACCCGCCCGGCACCATGGCAACTCGGGCAGGTCCGTTCGATGGTGAAAAAGCCTTGCTGGGCGCGAATCTTGCCGGCGCCGCTACAGGTCGGGCACGACACCGGGGCCTGACCGCCCTCGGCGCCGCTGCCCTTGCAGTTTTCGCAGGCCACCGAGGTCGGCACCCGCACCGTGGTCTGGCAGCCCTTGAAGGCATCCTCCAAGGATACCTCCATGTTGTACCGCAGGTCGGCGCCGCGGGCACCGCCGCCGCCGCCGCCGCGCCGGCCGCCCATGAATTCGCCGAACATCTCGTCGAAGATGTCGGCAAAACCGCCGCCGCCGCCGCCGAAATTGAAATCAAAGCCTCCGGCCCCCGGCCGACCGCCGCCGCCCTCGAAGGCGGCATGGCCGTAGCGGTCGTAGGCCGCCCGCTTCTGTTCGTCCCGCAGGACGTCATAAGCCTCGTTGATCTCTTTGAACTTGTGCTCGGCTTCTTTGTTGCCGGGATTGCGGTCGGGATGAAACTGCATGGCCAGCCGCCGATAAGCCTTTTTCAGCTCATCGGCACTGGCGGTTTTGGCGCAACCGAGCAGTTCGTAATAGTCCTGTTTGGCCATGGGCCGACGCACGCCTCACCTGTGAGCGGTTCCCGGGGGCGGGGAGCAGCGGCTCCCCGGAGGACACCGGGGAGCCGCTGCTCCCCGGAAGAGTCCCGCCGCCGATCAGCTCCGCTTGCCCTTGCGGCCCTCGTCAACCTCTTCGAAGTCGGCATCGACCACGCCCGGCTCGCCCGAAGCCTGAGCCCCGCCGGCTCCGGTCCCGGGAGCCGCTTCGCCGCCGGCGCCGGCCTTGTACATGGCCTCGCCCAGCTTCATCGAGACCTGGGCCAGCGCCTCGGTCCTGGCCTTGATCGCGCCCACCTCGCCGCCGTCCATCACGCTCCGCAACTCCGCCACAGCCCGCTCGGCCGCCGCCTTGTCGGCCGCCGGCACCTTGTCCGCGGCATCGCGAATCGTCCGCTCGGTGGTGTGAATCAGGGCGTCGGCCTGGTTGCGGGCATCCACCAGCTCGCGGCGCTTGCGGTCCTCCGCGGCATGGGCCTCGGCATCCTTGACCATCCGTTTGATGTCGTCGTCGGTCAGGCCGCCCGAAGCCTGAATGCGAATCTGCTGCTCCTTGCTGGTGGCCTTGTCCTTGGCCGTCACGTTGACGATACCGTTGGCGTCGATGTCGAAGGTCACCTCGACCTGGGGCACGCCCCGGGGCGCCGGCGGGATGCCGACCAGATCGAACTGGCCGAGCATCTTGTTGTCTGCGGCCATTTCCCGCTCACCCTGGAACACCCGGATGGTGACGGCGTTCTGGTTGTCCTCGGCGGTGGAAAAGACCTGGCTCTTCTTGGTGGGAATGGTGGTGTTGCGGTCGATCAGACGGGTGAACACCCCGCCCAGCGTCTCGATGCCCAGCGACAGCGGCGTCACGTCGAGCAGCAGCACGTCCTTGACATCGCCCTTCAGCACGCCGCCCTGGATGGCGGCACCCACCGCCACCACCTCGTCAGGATTGACGCCCCGGTGCGGTTCGCGCCCGAAGAACTGCTTGACCGTTTCGATGATCTTGGGCATCCGGGTCATGCCGCCGACCAGGATCACCTCGTCGATCTCCGACGCCTTGAGCCCGGCGTCCTTCAGCGCGTTGCGGCAGGGCTCGACCGTGCGGCGGACCAGCTCGTCCACCAGGGCTTCCAGCTTGGCCCGGGTCAGCTTGATGTTGAGGTGCTTGGGGCCGGCCTGGTCCGCGGTGATGAACGGCAGGTTGACCTCGGTCTGGGTCGCCGAGCTCAGCTCGATCTTGGCCTTCTCGGCTGCTTCCTTGAGCCGCTGCAAGGCCAGCCGGTCCCGGCGCAGGTCGATGCCCTGCTCCTTGTGGAACTCGTCGGCCAGATAGTCGATGATCTTGGCGTCGAAGTCCTCGCCGCCCAGGAAGGTGTCGCCGTTGGTCGACTTCACCTCGAACACGCCGTCGCCGATTTCCAGCACCGAAATGTCGAAGGTGCCGCCGCCCAGGTCATAGACCGCGATGGTGCCGGTGCCCTTCTTTTCCATGCCGTAGGCCAGGGCCGCGGCGGTCGGCTCGTTGATGATGCGCAGCACCTCGAGACCGGCGATCCGGCCGGCGTCCTTGGTCGCCTGGCGCTGGCTGTCGTTGAAATAGGCCGGGACCGTGATCACCGCCTGGGTGACCTTCTCGCCGAGATAGTTTTCGGCGGTTTCCTTCATCTTTTGAAGGATGAAGGCGCTGACCTGGCTCGGACTGTAGCGTTTGCCGTGGGCCTCGACCCAGGCGTCGCCGTTGTCGCCGGACACGATCTTGTACGGGACCAGTCCCTTGTCCTTTTGGGTCAGCGGATCGTCGTAGCGTCGGCCGATCAGGCGCTTGATCGCAAACAAGGTGTTTTCGGGGTTGGTCACCGCCTGACGCTTGGCCGGCTGGCCCACCAGCCGCTCGCCCCCCTGGGTAAAGGCGACCATGGACGGCGTGGTGCGCGCCCCTTCGGCGTTCTCGATGACCTTGGCCTGGGAGCCTTCCATGACGGCGACGCAGCTGTTGGTCGTGCCAAGGTCGATACCAATGACTTTACTCATGTCCTAACCTCTTCCTGTTTGGCGAATCCCCGGCGGCCCGATGGCCGGCACCGCCACGGATCCCCTTTTGTCGATCCCTGGGAGCGGCGAGTGATTCGAAATGCTGTTCGAGGGCACATATAAGCAGGTACCCTTCGCCCTGCAACTGCCGCCGTGTCAGCAAATTGGCCGGCAGCAGCCGAAATCCGTCCGGGCCGGCACCGGCGACCGGGAAAGCAACCCTCGGCGATGATCGTTTCCGCCAGCTATCGCACCGATATTCCAGCCTTTTACGGCCGCTGGTTCGTCAACCGGCTGGCCGCCGGCTGGTGCTGCACCACCAACCCTTATGGTGGACCGCCGGGACGTGTCGATCTTGTTCCGGGCGCGGTGGATGGCTTCGTGTTTTGGACCCGCAACCTCGAGCCGTTCGCGGGCGGCCTCGAGGCGGTCTCGGCCCTCGGCCTGCCCTTCGTGGTCCAGTTCACCGTCACCGGCTATCCCCAGGCGCTGGAACGCTCGGTGATCGAGCCCGGGCGCGCCGTCGGGCAGATGCGCCGGGTCCGGGACCGCTGGGGACCGCGGGCGGTGGTCTGGCGCTACGACCCGCTGGTCTTCACCAGCCTGACCCCGCCCGCCTGGCACCGGGCCAACTTCACCGCCCTGGCCGCCGCCCTGGCGGGCGTCACCGACGAGGTGGTGGCCAGCGTGATGCAGCCCTACCGCAAGACCACCCGCGGCCTTGACGCCGCCGCCCGCGTCCACGGCTTTTCCTGGCGGGATCCGCCGCCCGAGGAACGGCAGGCGGTGCTGGCCGAACTGGCCGGGATCGCCGCCGGGCAGGGCATGGCCCTCACCCTCTGCACCCAGCCGGCGCTGGCCGGCATCCCCGGTACCCGTCCCGCCGCCTGCATCGACGCCGGCCGTCTTTCGGACGTCGCCGGCCGCCCGATCCCGGCCCGCCGGAAGGGCAACCGGGTCGGTTGCGCCTGCGCCGAATCCCGGGACATCGGCGCCTACGAGACCTGCCCCCACGGCTGCGCCTATTGCTATGCCGTGACCAGCCGCACCACGGCCCGACACCACCTGACCCGCCGCCACGATCCCGACGGCGAATTCCTGCTGCCGCCCTGACCGCGCGGGTGGCGGATCACAGGCGCTCAATCGCCACTGATACACACCGGCCTCAGCCTGTGCAGTTTGGGGTACTGCGCCCGCTCTTCCGGGGTGAAGCGGTGACGAATTTCGACCTGGGCCTTGTGCAGACCACGAGTCATCATCCGCTTGCAGCCCCACAGCGCCCAGACGTCCCCGGTCCACGGATTGACCGCAAAAAATTCGTAGTTGCTTGTATCAGAAAGTCCCTCAAATTCGAAAAAAGGTGGCTCTCCAGCAACATTCGCATCTTTATTGTAATCTAGATACGTCATAACGTCGTTAAGATTGCTTTTATTGGTTCCTGGTTGGGCCAACGCCGCAAGCCGCTGCGCCTCCTTATTGTTCAGCTTAAGGGGAGGGGCTTTCGCCAAGGCATTCGCACCGGCAAGAGCCGGCAGGCAAAAGCCCGCCAGGATCAACATCGCAAGATAGCGCATTTTCAAGCCTCCCTCTGCGCCTTTGAAACAAGCTGCACCCTAATCCTCCCATTCGCATTCCGGCTTGAGCAAGTGCAGTTTTTGATACTGCTTCCGTTCTTTCACGATGAAGCGGTGCCGGATCACTGCCTGAGCCTTGCGCAGGGCCGGCGTCATCAGCCTTTGACAGGTCCATCGCGCGTTCCTCCAGCCGTTTCATCACCGGCGGCCACGACGGATGGCGGCTGCCGATGGTGCGCACGGCGGCGGCGAAGGGCGTTGCGGCGTCGGCCATCTCGTTGAAGGTGGTCGCCTGCGCGGAAAGGGCTGCGGCCTGTCGCAGGTCGTGGACCGCGTGGATGCCATCGGCGAACCCGAGATAACGGTCGTTAAATGTGCCGTGGTCGAGCCCGGCGTCCGCGTTCCAGGCCGCCAGCACCGGGGCGAAACGCTGGCCGGTGGTCCGGTCGAGGTCGGGAAAGCGGTGAGCCCAGCGCAATTGAACGCCGGTGTGCCGCAGCAGGGCGCGGGCGCGTCCGGCGGCGCTGAGATCCGGAAGCGGCGGGTTCTCGCCGTACCCGTAGTGGAATGGCCGGGCCGGCGCCGGCGAGGAACCGCCGCCGCCGCCGCTGGTCCAGCGGCCATGCCAGTCCCGTGGCTCGTTGGGATTGTAGTGGCGCCACCGCCTCCGAACATCGACCCGGCCATCGTCCTCTCCTGCCTTGGCCGTCGCGCCCCCATCAGGCTACGACCCCCGCACCATACGGGATTGGGCCGGTAATGGGAAGGTTCAGATACCTCATAGAGGGGGATCAGGTTCCGATATTTGACCAAGCTTCGCGATCGGGAGTCTTAATGGATGCCAGGACGCCACACGACTTCGGCCCTGACCCCGGCCCCCATTCCCGGGTTCCAAGGGGTCACCCCTTGGTGGGGTCAAGGGGCAACGCCCCTGAAGCAGCCCGACCGGCGACGGTCTGTCGCAGACTTTCCGCTTGCTCCTTCCCCAGGAACCCGGCAACTCTGGACGCCCTGAACCTTTCGATCTTGCGAGGACGATGCCCCGTGTCCGATACCGACAGGACGGTTGCTGCGCTGCTGGCCGCGGCCTTGATCGACAAGCATATCGTCGATGACGGCGCCACCCTGGCCGAAAAGGCCGAGCGGGCGGTCGAACTTTACCTGGCCTGTTTCCAGGCCATCCGAACCGCCGAGGCCCAATCGGACCGGATCGAGGCCCGGCGCGCGCCGTCGACCCCCTGACGCCGGCGGCGCCTGCGATGCCGGTCTTTGTCACTATCGCTTTGGCGGCGGCGGGTCTGGTCCTGGCGCTGAGCCATCATGGCCTCGCGGCGCTGGTGGTGGGTGGGGCGTTGCTGGCCGCGCTGATCATTGTGCCGTTTATCGACAACGCGATTTCGGCGCAGTCGATCGCGCGGCCACGGCCACGGCGACCGCGCCCGGGTTGGCGACGGCGGCGCTGACCGGGTCCCGGGTTATTTCTTGTCGTGGCAACCGGTCACCCAGACATCGTAGATCGGGTGTTCCAGGGCCGAGAGCGCCGGTGACGAGGCGAACATCCAGCCGCTGAACCGGGCCGCCGGCGCTTCGTCGGGCTTGACCTCCTTGATTTCGAGAAACGCCGCGGCCTCGGGGGGATCGATGGGCGGTGCCTCCCGGCAGGCATGCACGGTGATCAGCAGGGTCCCGAAGCGTGCCGTGTCGCCCACCGCGACCTCGAAGGTGGAAATGCGCGCAGTGATCTTGTCCAATCCCTGGAGCACCGCGGTACCCTTGTCGACCATCTCGGAGGCCGCCGCCCCGGTTGCCGGCGCGAGGACAAAGGCCGCCAACATCGCCGCCACCGCCCCGAACCGGCAGGACCTGGCGCTACGGGCACGGAACGGAGCGGGACGGCGGGGGCGCAGGTGATCTGGGGGCAGCACGGGAAATCCGGGTCTGGAAGCGGGGCGGGCGCCGACAACCCCGCCCGGCCGCCTCGTTCGCGGCCGGGCGGAATCTTCCGAACGCCTCCCCTATTCTATAGGGCCGCCGGTTTCGGGCGTCCAGGCCCGTGCCACCCGGCGACGGTGGACCGGCGACGGCGCCGTTGCCGGGATGGTCACGACGAAGCGGGTGCCCTGGCCCGGTTGGGAGTCCACCGCGATGCGCCCGCCAAGAACACTGGAGACGATGTTGAACACCATATGCAGGCCAAGGCCGATGCCGCCCTGGCTGCGCCGGGTGGTGAAGAACGGCTCGAACAGGCGTGACCGGTCTTCGGGTGAAATACCGACGCCGCTGTCCGCGACCGCGAGCGTGACGACGTCGGTCGCGGTGATTGCCGCCGTAACCGTGATGATGCCACTTCCGTCCGACGGAAAGCCGTGGGTCAGGGCGTTGTCGAGCAGAACCTCAACCGCCTGACGCAACGCCTCGGGAAAGCCGTTCATGGTCAGCTCGGGCGGGCAGTCGAGATCCAGCCGATGGCCACCCCGCTGCACGCGCTCGGCCATCAGCCCGACCACCACCTCGAGGTGCTCGCGCAGGCGATAAATCTGGCGCTCGCCCTCCACCGGGGCGATGGCCACCTGCTTGAAGACCCGGATCAGATCCCCGGCGCGCTCCAGGTTCGAACGGATCAGCAGGGAAATTTCGCTGGCAACCTCAATATAATCCTGAACCTTCGACTTGCGCAACTGTCCGGCTTCGAAGACCCGCGCAAGGTCTTCGGTCCGCTCGGTCAGCAGCGAAGCCGCGGTCAGGCAGACACCGACCGGCGTGTTGAGTTCGTGGGCGACTCCGGCGACCAGACCGCCCAGCGCCACCATTTTTTCGGTCTGGACCAACGTTTCCTGAAGTTCGGTGAGTTCACGGACCGCGCGTTCGGCCCGGTCCCTGGCCGTGCGCAACTCGGACTCGGCGCGTTTGCGTCGGCTGACGAAGTGGCCGAGCGCCGCCGCCATGTCGCTGATCTCATCATCACCCTGGGCCGGGATGACCATCTCCCGCCCGGCGGCCTCGGCCTCCATGGCCCGCTGCAAGGCCAGGATGCGGCCGATGATCTGGCGCCCCACGTAGCGCCAGCCGATGCCCAGCGCCACCACCACCGCCAGCCCGGCGGCCAGGGTCTGGAGCAGCCGGGCGGTGGCGGCACCCTGCTGAACGTCGCGCGCCGTCATTTCGGCATTGGCGCGCGCCGTGGCCAGCAACTGGTTGACCGCGTTGGTCAGGGCCTCGGACAGCAAATGAGTTTCGGCCACCACCAGGGCCGAGGCGCGGTCCAGGTCCAGCGCCCGCAGGCGACCGTCAAACAGGTTGTCGGCGCCCAGGCCGTATTGCAACATCGGCGTGGTCAGCCCGAGCAACACCTGATTTTCCGGCGTGGTGGCCAGATTCAGGCGGATCGTGCCCATGGAAATGGTGATCTCGCCAAACCGGCTGCGCAACTGGTGAATCCGGACCGGGTCGGCCACCAGGATCACCTCGTTCAGCAGACCCGCGGCCAGATTGCCGGCGGCCGCCAGTTCCAGCAACGCCAGCATTTCCCCGACATTGTGGTTGAATAACTGGCCAATCCGGTGTTGCAGCACCACCATGTCGCGATAGGTCGCGGCCTCTGCCCCTCCGCTCCGGTCGTCGACCGGACCGCCGGCCTTCGGGCCAAGATCGTCCACCAGGGTCTTGATCCCGACGAACAACGACCGATAGGTGTTTTCGATGCGCGGGGTGACCGCGTTAAGAAACTGCTTGTGGCTGTCGGCCAGTTCCGTGACGTTGTCGTGCAGCCTGGTGTTGAGCGCGATGCGCTGTGCCACCAGATCGCTTTGGTGATTGAGATTGACCGCCAGAGTCCGGATCCGGTCGCGCAGCACCATCAGGATGCCGCTGTCGACCTCCAGCCGTTCCAGCCCGTCAAGCTGGCGGTTGAGACCGACGATGCGCCCGGCCAGCTCGGTCATTACCCCGGCCCGCTGGGGCTCGGTGGTCGCCGCGGTCAGGGTCGTGGAGGCGTTGGCGATGGCCGACGCCTCCACCGCCAGGGCCTCGGCGGTGGTCATGGCCGGCACCGAATGCAGCACCACCACCGTCAGTTGAGACTCGACGTGCCGAAAGGAAAGCCACGCCACGGCTCCCGAGGTGACCGCCATCCCGGCGACCACGGCAAAGGCCAGCGCCATCTTGACCCGGATGCCGTAGCGCCGGCCGGGCGGCTTCACGGCAACGGTGTCGGCATCACCGGTTGTGACTGCTGCGGTGGCAGTGGCGGGCTGATCAACCATGGTTGGGGTCGGTTCCGCCTATTCGGCCGCGGCGTTGTAACCGAACCAGGTCAGCGTCAACCGGGCCAGCGTGCCGTCGGCCTTGGCCGCGGCGATGGCGGCGTCCATGCGGGTCCGCAAGGCCACGTCGCCCCGCCGGAACGCCGCCCCGACACCGTGCCCGAACGGACCGCCGGTCAGCGCCGGCCCGAACAGGGTCAGTTCCGAGCCGCCGCTATCCTTGTCCAGGATGAATTCATGAAGCGCAGCGCCGCCGTCCAGGATGGCGTCGAGCTTGCCATGGACCATGTCCGCGTATTTCTCGGTTTCGGTGTGATAGATGCGGATGTCCGCGCTCTCCTTAAGGTACTGTTCCACGAAGGTCTGGTAAACGGTTTCAACGTGAACTCCGACCCGCTTGCCCTTCAGCGCCTGGATCAGCGCGGTCAGGCTGGCCTGGTCTTCGGCATCCATATGATCAAGGTCGAGCCGGTTGAGGGTCAGCAGGGTGGTCAGGTCGCTGCCCACCGAGGTTGCAAAATATTCCGGGGTCAGGGCATAAGGGCGGCTGAAGGCGACCCGCTGCGCGCGTTCCGGGGTAATGGTCATGCAGCCGACATAGACATCGAATTCATTTGCATCAAGGGCGTCGAAGATGTGTTCCCACGCAACCGCGGAGATGTCGCAGCGCACGCCCATCCGCTGGCACAGATCGTGGACCAGATCGATTTCAAAGCCGGTGATCGTCCCGTTGGGGTCACTGATCGTCCAGGGCGGGTAATGACGGTAGGTGCCGATGCGGATCACCTCATCGGCCCGTGCGGTTCCCGCACCTGCTGCCGCCAGCACCAGCAGCGCGGCAAAGCCGGTGACCAGCAGTCTCCGCAAGGCGCTGCCCCACGCCGCGGTCGCATAAGCCATTCTGGCACTCCTTATCCTCGGCAGCCGATATCGTTCATACCGGCGAGCCTTAAGTTAGGGGGCTTCGCCCCATATGCGCCAGGTTACAATGGATGTCCTTGAGATCAAGTCAGTGCGTGGGCTCTGCCCACACCCGCCAAAGGCCGGGGGCCTTTGGAAACCATGACGTTTTGATCCCGTAACGTCATGGGGTCCGGGGCCTGAAGGCCCCGGCGGGTGCAGGGCAGAGCCCTGCAAAAAAAAGCACACCATCCTGGCGCCCATGGGGCTTCGCCCCTTTCCCCCGACCAAGGCCTTGCCCACCAAATGCTGCGGCCCTCGGAACCCATGACGTCAGGCCGGTCCGGGGGCGTCACGCCGGCCGGTCGGGCCTGACCGCGACGAATCGAAGCCGGACATAATCGGCCCACCATTGGCCATTCCCGTCCCGCAACCCTGGCGCCACCGCGTCGGCGACTTCGGCCAGATAGGCATCGCGCCCGGCCGCAGGCAGGTGGCGCAGGAACGGCCCGGCGAAGGTGGCAAGCCAGCCCGCGAGTCCGGTGGGCAGCGGCGTCGGCCGCTCGAACCGCTCCAGCCGGACCACCGTGAAGCCGCCGGCGATCAGTCGGGCGCGGTAGTCCTCGGGCTCGGGAAAGTACCAGGGCCAGGCCGCCCGACCATCGATGCCCCGGCGGTCGAGGCAGGCCACCAGCGCCTGACCGATCCGGGCGACGTTGCCGGCGGCGCCGAACTCGCCAACGAACCGGCCGCCCGGTCGCAGCAGCCCGGCCACCCCCGAAATCACCGCGTCGGGTCGAAGCATCCAGTGCAGAGCGGCGTTGGAGAACACCGCGTCGAACGGCCGCCGGTCTTCACCCGCGGCAAACAGAGTCCCGCCGCACAGCGCGTGGCCATCCATCACCCGGGCGTCCAGGCCGCGCGCCCGGGCCGCCGCGACCATGTCGGGGCTGCCGTCGACGCCGATCACCGTGGCCCCGGCGGCGGCCAGCGTCGCGGTCAGAACGCCGTCGCCGCAGCCAAGGTCAAGGATGCGCTCCCCGGGTCGGGGTGCCAGCACCTCCACCACCGGCGCGGCCAGTTCCGCCACGAAGCCGGCATGCCGCCGATACCCTTCGGCATTCCAGTCGGCCGGCGGCGGGGCAGCGGAGGCCGGTACGACCATGACGCTACTTGCCGCCCGGCTTGGCCGGGGCGCCGTCGGGACCCTGGCCGGATGGTGGCTTGCCGATATTTTGCAGGCTGAAGATGACCTGACCCAGCAATTGCTCGAATCCGGGCGTCGACTGAGTGTACTCGACCCGGCCATCGGGCGGAAGGTGCTCGGGGTCGCCCCCCGGCTCCAAAGCCAGGTACTTGCCGCCAAGCAGGCTCTCGCTGGCCACCAGCGCGACGGTGTCGCGCGGAAGCTGGATCGACGGGTCGATGGACATGTGGACCACCGCCAGATAGCTGGCGGGATCAAGGGTCAGGCCGACCACGCTGCCGACCCTGACACCGCTGATCCGAACATCGGCACCGTTCTGGAGGCCGCTGATGCTCGAGAACTGAGCGGTGAGCGGGTAACCCTTGACCTTGCGCAGATCGGCGCTGGCGTAGGCAAAGGCCAGGAAAAAGCCCGCGACCACCAGCACCACCGCACCAAGCACGGTCTCAATGACGTTCTTTCGCATGTTCCGTTCTGTGCCCGGCCCAGTTCATGCCCAAGATCAGGATCAACGACCCGCCACCGGTCAGGCCGGCTGCCACGGCTCGTAATCGCCGGTGGCCCTGGCCCGCTGGCCGCCCTTCGAGGGATGACCGGGCGGCCGGTACGCGGCTTCGGTACCGGTCGGATTGGCCTCGTGCGGCTTGACCCATGGCTTGTGGAACGCACTGCCGGCGGTCAAAGGCTCGTCGGAAGTGTAGTGAAGCCAACCGAACCACTCGGGCGGCACTTTGCTCGGGTCGAACTCTCCCGAATACATGACCCAGCGGCGCTCGCGCCCATCGGTCCGCTTCCGGGTTCCCCGATAGTAGCGGTTGCCGTAGGAATCGGTACCGATCAGGGTACCCCGGCGCCAGGTAAAGAGTTTGATCTGGAGACTGTCTAAGGACGTCAGCAGGGAAGTCAGGTCGAACATGGCCGCTCGCGTTGGGGCAAGGCCCCGAAACAATTGCCGGATGGCCCGCACTATGACACCCCCCGGCCGGGGCGTCCAGAGTTCAGCGTCGGGAATGTTCACCGCAGAAAATATTCACCGCGGGGCGTATCGCCCGCGGGCAGACAATCGGACCGACCGGAGTCACCATCGGTTACCCGTTCGCCCGGTGGAGCGCGTCGGGATGAACATGGCCGAGAAAGAACCGGAGCATCTCCCTGGTGGCGTCAGGGCCGAGCGGGTCGATATACGAGCCCTTGGCGCATCCCCCCGACCAGGCATGGCCGGCGCCGTGGATGACCCACTGCTCCAGCACCACCCGCCCGCCGGGATCGGTATGGATGATCCGGCTCCAGGCATGGCCATCGGGAACCCGCCCGCTCTCGGTCCGGGTCTTGAGGGCGATGCTCGCGGTTGCCCTGGATTGCGCGATCACCTGATCGCCGTTCAGCGGGTGGACCGTGGTATCGCGATCGCCATGGAACACGATGGTCGGCATGATCTCCCGCCGGTTCGCGTCGTTCGGTGGCCCGCCGGGGGCGGCCACCAGCAACGGCTCGCCCCGGCGCATGGCGGTAAAGGCCGACAGCAGGCCGTTGGCGGCGCCGCAGGCCAGACCCGAATGGACGCCGATGGCGGCATAAAGATCGGGATAGGCGATTCCCATGATCGCGGCGGCGGCCCCGCCCGCCGACAGACCGCCGATATAGACCCGTCGCGGTTCGCAACCGTAGTCGGCCATGACCTGCCGGGTCATGCCGGCAATCAGCGACGGTTCACCCTTATCACGCTGCTGGTCGCTCGGGCTGAACCAGTTCCAGCAGCGCGACATGTTGGCGCTGGCGGTCTGGGCCGGGTACAGCACGAGACAATCGGATTGCTCGGCCAGCTCGTTCATGCCGGTCCCGGCCGCGAAATCATCGGGCGACTGGGAGCAGCCGTGCAGCATCACCAACAGCGGCAACGGCCGTCCGTCATGACCGCCGGGAACGTACAGCTTGTACTCGCGGCGGCCGGCGGCATTGCTGAAGACGCCGTCGAGAAACCGTCCGGTCCCGCGCACCGGCACCGGCACCGGCACCGGCACCCTGTGCGACACGCGCACCGGCACCGGAGGCGGGATGGGACCCGGGAAAACGGTCATCCCGGACTCACCCGCCCGCGGGCCGTCCAACCGCTCGCGGAGCCACGTCAGAGGTCGATCGAGGACCCGGCGGACCGTGGTCAGCAAGCCATCCAGGCGGCCCTTCACGGTGGCCCGCCAGACCGGCTGAGCAGCACTCAAGGTTTCGTCATCCCGGGACTCACTCCCTCTCCAATAACCCGCCGGCGGCAGCATCGGCCGAAATCCGGCGCAGGTCAACGTCATCACCCGACACGTCATCACCCGGGACATTTTCACCGGCCCCTCAAGGACCGCCCGGCGACCCCAGGGCCGGATGCCGGTCATCGGATTTTGCGAGAGCCGTCTCACAGTTCGTTGAAATTTGCGAGACCGGCCGTCCCATTTTGGACCGGCCGGCTTCGCGGGCATCGCCCGGGATCGCGCTAACCGATTGATCTTCCCCGGGAGCGGCCGTCGGGCCGGGCTGCGGGCAGGGCGGGCGGGCGGCTGGCACGCTTGTTGCTGTCCTAATGGGACAACAGAGGCCGCGGGCAAACAGAACAGCCTTCTCCGGTCACTGAATAGCGGCGAAGCCTCTTTCTCCCGTCACCCCTTCAAGGAGTCATGATCATGTCCATGCACAAGACCATCAACGACAATTTCCGGCTTCCCAGCTTCGCCGATGGTTTCGATATGTCGGTCGATGACCTTCTGGCGCAGCTTGTCCTGGACAATTACTGCATGGTTCCGTGCCAGGATTGATCCCTGGCACCCGCCGGGTTCCGCTCGGGACCGGCCATGGCACTGGAAGATCAAAACATCGTCCAAATAACAAAACCGACCCTTTTCAGGAGTATCAACAATGTCCATAGCGATCGTTGCCGTCAAAATCGGCCAGCCGTCAGACCTTGCCGGTGAATTCAACCTGTCGGTCGAAGACCTTCTGACCCGTTTGGCCCTTGACAATTATTGCATGGTCCCGTGCCAGGGATGACCGCGGCCGGCGCCCGGGACACGCTCAAGGCTGTGGTCGCCGCCGGTCCAGAAATTTTTGTTGAACTTTGCTTCCGAACCAGCCCACCCGGCATGATTGCCGGCCTGCAACCGCCCCTCTAAGGAGATCCGGCAATGACGACGCAGCAGACCATCAGCGACCAGAACCCGCATCCCGGCGCCGGGAAGGCGTTCGATATGTCGGTCGATGCCCTTCTGGAACAACTCGCCCTCGATAACTATTCCCTGATTCCGTGTCAGGAATGACCCGTGGCAGCGACCGGAGCGGGCCGGAGACCTTCCCGGCAGGGGCGATGGTGCCGCCATGGGGCTGGTCGGCAACCAGCCCCCGGCCGATCGGAGTTAACACCACGAATTCCCGGCCATAGCGGCGTTCTCTGACGACAAATCCCAGGGCTTCGGCGATCTCGAGGGCGGCGTGATAGCCGTTCAAATCGTCCAGGGCGGCCCATCCCCGGGCATCGGCGCAGCGCGCCACGGCGTCAAGCAGGGACGGCCAAGCCGAAATATTGTAGGTGGAATGTTGCGCGGAGGGCATTCGCAGGTCCTCACTCATGGTTGGTTAAGGCGCGATCGAACCACGGCCACGCCACGGGCGACGGTACCGTCGGTCCTGTCACCGCGTGTCAATGCCGGTCATGAACGAGCGCCAATCACGCCTTTCAAACCCCAACGCGGCAACGGATAGAGATGATCAAACCCGTGATCATCTCTGGTAATTTGCGGCCTTATAATCGTCATCGGGATTGATTGCAATAGATTAAATTTTATTAATTATACTTTCTATTACCTCATACCACTGTATGAAGTCGTCAAGACGATAAAGTCCTGATATATCACCAAAAGCGATCGAAATGCCAAGGCGTTCTCCGGCCGTCCGGGCGACATGATCATTGACTATGTTGTAGGGGGCCCCGATCGGTACTGCGATCGCCGGTGGGTGGCGCGAGGCCGCCGCTCCACGACTGACTTTGTTCAGATGTCCCGGCCGTCTTACCGGGCCAGATCCTGCTTCAGGGTCAAACCGCCGTCGGCTTTGCCAAGGCGGACGCGATAAACCTCCAGGGCCTCCAGCACCCGCTGGACATAGTTGCGGGTCTCGGCGATCGGGATCGACTCCACCCAGTCCAGCGGATCGACGCCGCCACCGGCGCGGGGATCGCCTGCGGTGTCGAGCCACTCGCGGACCCGGCCCGAGCCGGCATTGTAGGCCGCCACCGCCAGCAGGTAGGAGCCGCCATAGCCGTCGACCAACTGCCGGAGATAGCTGGTCCCCAGCAAAATATTGTACCCGGGATCGGCGGTCAGCCGGACGTCGTCGTGGGGCAGCCCCAGCTTGCCGGCGACCTGTTGGGCGGTCGGCGGCATCAGTTGCATCAACCCGCGCGCCCCGGCCGAACTGACGGTGGTGGTGTTGAAGGTGCTTTCCTGGCGAATCACCGCCAGCGCCAGGGCCGGCTCGACCCCGCCCTGGGGCGGAACCGCCAGCACCGGGTAGCCCTGGGCAATCAGGGTGGTGCCGGTCGGCAGCGCCTGTTTGGCGACGGCAATGGCCAGATCGGGATGGCGAACCTCCTCGGCCAGCCGTGCCAGCAGGGCATATTGGGCTGCACCCTCGCTTTCCTTGATCAGCCGGCGCAGGAACAGACCGGTGTGGCCGCCGGTGTCGGCGGGATCGATTTCGTGAAGCAGCCGGACCACCCGCACCAGTTCCCGATGATTGAACCCGGTCGCGTCGGCTTCGGAAACCGCCGGCTCCGGCGGCAGCGCCGGCGGATGGTCGCCACCCAGCGCCGCGGCCCCCAGTTGTCCGTAAAACATGGTGGGAAAGCGGGCGGCGGCGGCGTACCACTGCCGGGCCTGGTGGTGGTCTCCCAGTGCCTCGGCGGCCCGGCCGCACCAATAGGCACCCCGCGCCCGGCTCATGGGGGTCGTCACCGCCTGATACACGCGATGAAAGTGCTGGAACGCCTCCGAGGGCAGGTGCAGCACCCGTAAGGCCAGCCAGCCGGCGAGAAACTCGGCCTCGGCCAGCGGCTGCCCCTCGGTCAGGCCGTGGGCCGCCACCAGATGGTACGCCTGAGCGGTCTCCTGGCGCGCCATCAGCCGGCGCGCCTCGATGTTGCGCTCGGTCCACCACAGCGCCGGCCGTCCCAACTGGGCCGGAGGGTTGCGCAGACCTTCCAGGGCGGCGTCATCGTCGCCTTTGTGCCGGCGCCAGTGCACCCGTTCGTAGGCCAGTCCGGCATCGCCGGTCAGGGACCCCGGCACCCGTGCCAGCGCCGCTTCCGGCCCGGGCAGGTCGTCGGCGAGCGCGATCCGGGCCAGCGCCAGCGCCTGATGGTCCGGGTCGACCAGCGGCAGCAACCGGCGCGCCGCCGTCGACTGGTGGTCCCACAGCAGACGGTCAAGCCGGGCCAGATGATCCGAAGCGCGGAGCAGTCCGCCGAACCGGCCGCGAAAGCCGGTCTCGTCGTCCACCGAGACAAAGTTGGCGTCGGCCCAGAACCGCCGTACCAGTTCGGCGGCGCGGCTGCCGTCGCCGCCCGCCGTCAGCGCCTCGGCATAGCGGCTGATTCCAGCCGCGCTCACCGGGGCGTGCTGGGCGAACCAGCCGCGGACCTCGACCGCAGACAGGTCCGCGGGCATGGTCGCCTCGGCCTGACGTTCGAGGCCGGTTTGATTCGGCCAGGCCGGATTGGCGCGGATGAACGCCGAAATATCGGCAAAGCCGTTGCCGCTTTGCGGCCGGACCAGATCGAGCCACAGGATCACCTTGGCCGGCAGCCGCTCGGTGGCCCCGGCGGCCTCGCTCCGGGCCTCGCTCCATTGTTCGGTGGCGGCATGGTGGAAGGCGGCGCGGTAAAGGTTAAGGTCGGACGCCGAGAGGCTGTCGGCCGTGGCGGCCCGGCCGTCACCAGCCCCACCCACCGCCAAAACCAGAGCGGCCAACACCAGAGCCGCCAGCGGACGCCGCGACCGGGGGACGGTCGACCCGGGCTTGCCGCCGCCGGCTCCGGCGGTTATGGTGGCCGGATTCATCGCGTCGCGGCAAGGGAGTTCGGCATGTTTACGGGATCGTTGGTCGCCCTGATCACACCCTTCAAGAACGAGGCGGTTGACGAGGATGCCTTCCTCAGCCTGGTCGAGTGGCAGGTCAACCAGGGAACCCACGGACTGGTGCCGTGCGGGACCACCGGAGAGTCGCCGACCCTTGATCATCACGAACACCGGCGGGTGATCGACATGTGCGTCGAAGCCGCCGATCGCCGGATTCCCGTGATCGCCGGCACCGGCTCCAATTCCACCGACGAGGCCGTCGCGCTGACCCGTTACGCCCGACAGGCGGGCGCCGACGCCGCGCTGGTGGTGACGCCTTACTACAACAAGCCGACGCAGGAAGGTCTCTATCAACATTTCAAAGCCATTCACGACTCGGCGGAACTGCCGATCATCATTTACAACATCCCGGGACGGAGCGGCGTCGACCTTTCGGTCGCGACCATGGCCCGGCTGGCCAGGTTGCCTAACATTGTCGGGGTCAAGGACGCCACCGCCAATTTGGCAAGGCCGCTCGACACCCGGATCGCCCTCGGTCCCGACTTCTGCCAGTTGTCGGGAGAGGACACCACCGTCGTTGCGTTCCTGGCCCAGGGCGGGGTCGGGTGCATCTCGGTCACGGCCAATGTCGTGCCGGCCCAGTGTGCGGCCTTGCACGAGGCGTGGCGAATCGCCGACGCCCCGACCGTGTTCCGCCTGCGTGACCAGTTGCAGCCACTGAGCAACAGCCTGTTCCTCGAGACCAACCCGGCGCCGGTCAAGTACGCGGTCAGCCTGCTCGGCCGGTGCGAAGACAGCCTGCGGCTGCCGCTGGTGCCGGTCACCGAGGCCACACGGCAACAGGTGCAGGCGGCCATGACCGGGCTTGGGCTGATCGGCTGAGAGTGCGACCAAGCCCAGGGACCGGGCCGGGAACGGGAAAGGCAGGACCACGGTGGCGGACAAGGACGAGCAGCGGGGCACGGTGGCCCAGAACCGCCGCGCCCGCTTCGATTATTTCATCGATGAAACGCTGGAGGCGGGAATCGTGCTGGCCGGGACCGAGGTCAAGTCCCTGCGCTCGGGCCGGGCCAGCATTACCGAATCCTATGCCGGAGAACAGGCCGGTGAGCTGTTCCTGGTCAATGCCTTCATTCCAGAATACCAGCTCGCCGGCCGCTGGCTCCAGCACGAGACCAAGCGGCCGCGCAAGCTGCTGCTGAAGCGGCGCGAGATGGGCAAGCTGTTGATTGCGATCCGCCGCGAGGGCGTTACCATCGTGCCGCTTTCGATTTATTTCAACGATCGTGGCATCGCCAAGGTCAGGCTGGGCCTTGCCCGCGGCAAGCGCATGACCGACAAACGCGAAACCCAAAAAGAGCGCGACTGGCAGCGCGACAAAGCCAGACTCATGCGCAACCGCGGCTGACCCGCGGGTCCCGGGTTCCAAGGGGGTGCCCCTTGGTGGGGACCAGGGGCAACGCCCCTGGTCCGCCGAAGGCAAAATAAAGCGAGAGGACATTCCCCATGCCGACGGAACGCGAACTGGCACTGGCGGCCAAAGCCTGGCCGTTCGAGGAAGCCCGCAAATTGCTGGCGCGCCTCGGCGGCCGGTTGCCCGAAAAGGGCTACGTGCTGTTCGAGACCGGGTACGGGCCGTCGGGTCTGCCCCATATCGGGACCTTCGGCGAGGTGGTGCGCACCACCATGGTCCGCCGGGCGTTCGAGCGGCTGTCCGATCTGCCGACCCGGTTGTTCGCCTTTTCCGATGATATGGACGGGCTGCGCAAGGTCCCCGACAACATCCCCAACCCGCATCTGGTGGAGCCCCATCTGGGCCGGCCGCTGACCCGGATTCCCGACCCCTTCGGCACCCACGAAAGCTTCGGTCACCATAACAATGCGCGGTTGCGGGGGTTCCTGGACAGCTTCGGCTTCGACTACGAGTTCCAGTCCTCCACCGACTGGTACCGCTCGGGCCGCTTCGACGCCGCGCTGCTCCGGGTGCTGGCCCATTACGACGAGATCATGGCGGTGATGCTGCCGAGCCTGCGCGAGGAGCGGGCCAGATCCTACAGCCCGTTCCTGCCAATCTCGCCCACCACCGGCCGGGTGCTTCAGGTCCCGATTCTGGAAACCGACGTCGTCGCCGGCACCATCGTCTTCGAGGACGAGGACGGCCGGAAGACCGAACTGCCGGTCACCGGCGGCCATACCAAGCTGCAATGGAAGCCCGATTGGGGCATGCGCTGGTCGGCGCTTTCCGTCGATTACGAGATGTCCGGCAAGGATCTGATTCCATCGGTAGAACTCGCATCGAAAATCTGCCGTATACTGGGCAGTAAGCCGCCTGAAACTTATATTTACGAGCTTTTCCTCGATGAACATGGCCAGAAAATCTCGAAATCCAAGGGGAACGGCCTTTCGGTGGAGGAGTGGCTGGCCTATGCCCCTGCCGAGAGCCTGGCGCTGTTCATGTTCCAGAAGCCGCGGGCGGCCAAGCGCCTCTATTTCGACGTGATTCCGCGGGCGGTGGACGATTACCTGACGTTCGTCGACAAGGCCGCCACCGAGGACCCGGCCAAACGGCTGGAGAATCCCGCCTGGCACATTCACAACGGCGCCGTGCCCGCGGTGCGCGCCGACCTGTCGTTCAACCTGCTGCTCAATCTGGCCGGCGCCGCCCACGCCGAGACCAAGGCCGCCATGTGGGGCTTCATCAGCCGCTACGCCCCCGAGGCGACGCCGGACAACGCGCCCTTCCTTGACCGGCTGGCCGACCATGCCCTGCATTACTACCGGGACTTCGTGCTGCCGACCCGGCGCACCCGTGCCCCCACCGACGCCGAAGCCGCCGCCCTCCGTGATCTTGCCCAGGAACTGGACTCGCTGCCGGCCGGCACCAGGGCCGAGGCGCTTCAGGCCACGGTCTACGAGGTTGGCAAGCGCCACCCCTTCCCGGACCTCAAGGCGTGGTTCCAGACGCTCTACGAGCTGCTGCTGGGCCAGACCACCGGGCCGCGCATGGGGTCCTTCATCGAACTGTATGGCATCGAAGAAACCCGGAGCCTGATCCGGGCGGCGCTTGAGCGTAAGCAGGTGACGGGGTGACCGGGGGCCGGATCAGTCCAGGAACAGGTCGCCGACCAGTTCGCCGCCGGGGCTGACCGCGTAGGCCGAATAGTCGGTGACCCCGGCCTCGGCCAGGATATCCTCGTCGATGAAGAAGTTGCCGGTGACGGTGCGGCTGTCGCCGGTCAGGATGGCGTGGGCGGCGTCGGCGACGATTTCGGGCCGGCGGGTCTGTTCCGGCTCGACCATGCCGCCCAGCATCACCAGCGCCGCGGTGCCGATCACCGTTCGCGGCCACAGGGCGTTGACCGCAACGCCGGAGGCCGCGAATTCGGCGCTGAGACCGATGACGTAAAGGCTCATGGCGTATTTCGAGACGGTATAGGCGGTGTGGTGGCGAAACCATTTGGGATTGAGGTTGAGCGGCGGCGCCAGCATCAGAATGTGGGGATTTTCCGCCTTCCTGAGGTGGGGCAGGCAGGCCTGACAGCAGGCGAAGGTCCCCCGGGCGTTGATGGCCATCATCAGGTCAAAGCGCCGGAGCGGTGTTTCCAGCGTCCGGGTCAGGCTGATGGCGCTGGCATTGTTGACCAGGATGTCGATGCCGCCAAAGCGCGCCACCGCCTGGTCGACCGCGGCGGCAATCTGGGCCTCGTCGCGGATGTCCACCATCACCGCCAGCGCCCGGCCGCCCGCCGCCTCCACCTCGTGCGCCGTCTCGTGGATGGTGCCGGGCAGCTTGGGGTGAGGCTCCGAGGTCTTGGCCGCGATCACGACATTGGCCCCGTCGCGCGCCGCCCGCAGCGCGATGGCGCGGCCGATGCCGCGGCTGGCGCCGGTGACGAACAGGGTCTTGCCCGCAAGGGAGGTCATGACCGGTCACCCTTCATCGGTTCGTGAGAGCGTGATCTCACGGCTCTCACTGTGCCCGATCGCCGGTGGCCGCGCAACCCCGGCGAACCGGCCCCCCCGAACCGGCCCCCCCGAACCGGCCCCCCCGAACCGGCCGCGGCGTGACCCGCGGCGTTGCCGGTTCGCCCCATGGTGTGTAAGGTACCCCAATGCTGACACGAATCGAAATTCACGGCTTCAAGACCATCGAGACCTTCGAGACCTTCGGTCTCGATGTGCGGCCGTTCTCGGCCATCGTTGGTCCGAACGCCAGCGGCAAATCCAATCTCTTCGACGCCCTGAAGTTCCTGTCCCTGCTGGCGGTGCATGATGTCCGCACCGCCATGCTCAGCCTCCGGGGCGAACCCGAAGAACTGTTCCGGCGTACCGAAGCCGGCTTGTTCGATGAAATGAGATTTGCCATCGAGGTCCTGCTCGACCGGACCGGAACCGATTCCTTCGGCACCCGCTACACCCTCAAGGCGCGGCGCCTCCGCTATGAGCTTCATCTTTCCTTGAAAAAAGATGCCAGAGGCCAACCCCGGGGGATTTTCGTAACCCACGAACTCTGCGATGCCATCACCAATAAGGATGATGAGTTGCGGCGCGACAGGTCCAGCGGCGCAACACCGGCAACGGAGTGTCCCGGTTGCTGTCGGCCATCGCCGGGGCTCAGAGACTGGACGCACTGCGCGGGTCTCGGTTATTCGGGGCCTTCGAGACCGGATTGCGCGCCGCTCTGACCGGCCCTGGCGGCCTCAACGCGCCGTCCCGGCTGCGCGCGGCGGAGGCCGACCGGCGAAGATTTGCAGAAAAAAAATGCACGGCCACCGGCCGTTGCGATGGCAGAATGCGAGGCGCGGGTACAATTGGGAAAGGGGGATGGAAATGGCGCGACCGACGCGACGGCGGCAAGCGGGGCTCAGGCGTTTCCATCCAACCACCTTTGCCGGTGCCGGCCCTTACGCCTCATCGGCCGGCTTGAACCGGTAGCCGACCGCGGGTTCGGTGATGATGAAGCGGGGGCGGGCGGGTTCAGGTTCCAGCTTTTTGCGCAATTTGCCGATATGGACGCGCAGATACTGGGTTTCATTGATGTGCGCCGGTCCCCAGATTTCCCGGAGAATCTGCTGGTGGGTCAGGACCTTGCCGGCGTGGCAGACCAGCAGGCGCAGGGTTTCGAACTCGCGCGGGGTCAGCGGGATGTCGTGGTTGTCGCGCGTGACCCGATGGCTGTCGAGGTCGACCACCAGACCGGCGGTTCGGAACTCGTGGCTGGGGGCGCGGCCGGCGGCGGCGCGGTGCTGGAGCGCGATTTCGATCCGGGTCATCAACTCGCCGATGCCGAACGGCTTGGTCACGTAATCGTCGGCGCCGCGGTCGAGGGCCTCGATCTTGTCGGCTTCGCCGGTGCGGACGGTCAGGACGATGATCGCCGCCCGGCAGCATTCGCGCAGGCGCGACAGTGCCTCGTGGCCGTCCAGGTCGGGCAGGCTGAGGTCGAGGATGATCAGGTCCGGGGCCTCCTGGCTCGCCAGCGCCACCGCTTCGCCGCCGGTGGCGGCCTCGATGACCGTGTGGTGGTGGGCGCCAAGGCTGATACGCAGGAATTTTCGGATCTGTGGCTCGTCATCCACCACCAGAATCGTCTTTTTGGCAAGTTTGCCCATGGCGTCTTCCGCAGCCTTTCCAAAAGAAACATGGGGACGGCCGGGCGCCCCATCATCGGGTCGGTTCGAGGGCGGGGGCCGCCGCGCCGTCGCCGGCGGCCGGCGGTTGGGGTTCGGCGGGTGGATGGGGTTCGGCGGGTGGATGGGGTTCGGCGGGTGGATGGGGTTCGTCGGGGGGCGGGTCGTCCAGATGGGCCGGCAGCGGCGGCGCGTCGGTTATGGGCAGGCCGATGGTGATCACCGTGCCCCGGCCCAACGGGCCGGAACTGGCCGAGACGGTGCCGCCATGGGCCTCGACGATGCCGCGGCAGATGGCAAGACCCAGGCCGGTGCCCATGGTCTGCTGGCCGGTGGTCTTGACCCGGTAGAACATGTCGAACACCCGTTCGCGCTCGTTCTCGGGGATGCCCGGCCCGTCGTCCGTCACCGCCACCATCACGCGGCGGCCGGCGCTGCGGGCGGAAATGGTGATGCGGCTGCCGGCCGGGGAATACTTGCAGGCGTTGTCGAGGATGTTGATCATGACCTGGGTGATCAGCACGAAGTCCAGGTGCAGCAGCGGCAGTCCGGGCTCGATGTCGAGATCCAGCGGACGCTTGGAGATGTGCTTCTTCAGCCGCTCCAGCGCCGAGCCGATGATGTCCTGGATTTCGGCCCAGTCGAGACGCGGCTGCAAGGCGCCGGAGCCGAGCCGGGTCATGTCCAGCAGGTTCTGGACGAACCGGTTGAGCCGCTCGGCCTCGTCGACGATGGTCTGGAGCAACTCCCGGCGGGTGTTGTCGTCGAAGGTCTTCCAGTAGCTGAGCAGGCTTGTCACCGAACCGGTGATGGCCACCAACGGCGTTCGCAGGTCGTGGGAGATCGATGACAGCAACGCGGCGCGCAGGCGCTCGGTTTCAGCCAGCACCCGCTGCTGTTCGTAGTCCGAGACCAGATTGGTCCGTTCGATGGCCACCGCGGCCTGACCGGCCAGCGCGTCCAGCAACCGGGTCTGCTCGGGCGACAGCAGCTTGTCCGGTCCCTGCATGGCCACGCCCAGCACCCCCACCGGTCCCCGCGCGGTGCGCAGCGGCAGGAACAGCCATTCGGCCCCGGGCAGGGTGCCCGAACCGCGGCCGGCGGTCTTGCCGTGATTCCAGGCCCAGTTGGCCGCTGCCGCCGAGACCGTATCCAACTGGTCTTCGGGTGGATAGCCGGCGACGATCTCCATGCCGGCCTCCTTGCGCATCAACACCAGCGCCCGGCCCTGGATGGTGGAGGCCACATGATGAACCACGGCCCACAGCACGTCGTCCAGCACCCCGGCCCCGGCGATCTTGCGGCTGAAGTCATAAAGCGTGGCGGTGCGCCGGGCACTTTGCTTGGTCGCCTGTTCGCGCCGCCGCACGCCGGCCGCGTAGTGGCCGGTGACGACCGCGGCGGCCAGAAAGGCCGCGAATTCAAAAATCTCCTGGGAATTGTAAATCAGCAGGGTGTAACGGGGCTCCTTGAAAAAATAGGTATAGGCGAGAAAACTGATCAGCGAAACAACCAAAGACGGTATCAGTCCGCCACGAATGCCGGTGATCAGCACAGCGGCCATGAAAATCAAGACGAGGTTCGAGAAACCGAAAACCGTGTCACCGAGGAACGCGACGCCGAGGGCCGCCCCCGCGGCTTCGAGGGCGAACAGGTAGTCCTTCCACGGCACCGCGGTTGCCCGCCGGGCGGCGGCGGCGGCCATTGATTTGGGCGTGGTCGGGGTTTCGTCGCTGGTGATCACCAGCACGTCGAAGGTCTGGCCCCGCGACAGCAGGGCGTCGGTGACGGTGCTGCGGAACAGCCGGGTCCAGGCCGGCCGGTGCGACTTGCCGACGATGATCTGGCTGACGTTGCGCTGACGGGCGGCGGTCAGGATTTCATGGATCACGTCCTCGCCGCTGAGCACCGCGGTCTCGGCGCCCAATTGCTCGGCCAGCCGCAGCGCCGCCGAAATCTGGTCCTTGACCTCGTCGGGCAGCGTCTGGTGGTGGGAGGTTTCCACATAGACCACCACCCAGGGCGCCTGCCGGCGCTCGGAGGCGCGCTTGCCGGTGCGCACCAGCCGGAACGCCACCGCATCGGTGCCGATGCAGACCATGATCCGTTCCCGGGTCGGCCAGGGGCCGGGAATGGCGTGGGCGCGCATGTAAGAGAGCATCTGCTCGTCCACGCGCTCGGCGGCGTAACGCAAGGCCAGTTCGCGCAGGGCCGTCAGGTTGCCCGGCGAAAAGAAATTCTGCATCGCCCGCCGGGCCTGGTCGGGGATGTAGACCTTGCCCTCCGACAGCCGTTGCATCAGCTCCTGGGGCGGCAGGTCGATAACCTCGATCTCGTCGGCCTTCTGGAGCACGCTGTCGGGGACGGTTTCGCGCACCTGAATGCCGGCGATGCGGGCGATGACGTCGTTGAGGCTTTCCAGGTGCTGGATGTTCAGGGTGGAATAGACGTCGATGCCGGCATCCAGCAGTTCGGTCACGTCCTGGTGGCGCTTGGGGTGGCGGCTGCCGGGGACGTTGGTGTGGGCCAGCTCGTCCACCAGCACCAGCTTCGGCCGCCGGCGCAGGATCGCGTCAAGGTCCATCTCCTCGAAATGCAGACCCCGATACTCGATCTTCTGGCGGGGAATGCTCTCAAGCCCGCGCAGGAACGCCTCGGTTTCGCGCCGGCCGTGGGTCTCGACCACCCCGGCCACGATGTCCACGCCCTCGCGCCGCCGGAACTGGGCGGTGCGCAGCATGGCGTAGGTCTTGCCCACGCCCGGAGCGGCGCCGAGGAAAATCTTGAGCCGGCCGCGATGCTCGCGGTTGACCTGCTCCAGCAGAGCCTCGGGGGACGGGCGGTCTTTGTCGTCGCGTTCTGCCATGGGGTGGGGCTTCGGCCGAAGGAGAGGGCGAGGCGGGCGCGGACCGATCGCCCCGACCAGGGATATGGTTGTAAGGATCGCGTGCCGGAAGGCCCTCCTAAAGGACCAGATTATAGTGGTCGGGCCGTCGTTCGGAGTGCCAGCGCGCCAGCAAATGGTTCTGCCGGTCGAAACCGATGCTGAGGTAGTTGCGGGCGCGGATGAACCGCTGGTGGGTTTCGCCGAAATCGGGCATTTCCACCGTGAATTCGTCCGATACCTTGTCCCGGCTCCGCGCCAGCTGGCGCAGTCCCCAGGTGGCCAGGCGGCCAGGCGGCGGGTGGACCACCCCCGAGGCGGTAAGCTGCCACATTTCGACCCCGCCGCCGCGGATCTTCGCGGTGCCGGCCAGATGGACCTCGCCCGAAAGCGCGGTGACGCGGCACCGGTAGCGCAGGCTGAAATCGGCCAGCCGGTGCAGCAGGCGCAGCCACTCCTCCTGGTGGGCCGGGCTGCGCCACTGGTCGCGCAGATCGTCGTCGGCGTGGGAACGCGGCCGCAGGGTGTTGACCAGTCCCTCGACCCAACCGAGGGCGACGAAGGCCAGTGGCACACAGGACATCACCAGCAGGTTCTTGCAGCCGGCGAAGCGGGTCAGCCAGCCGGGCAGTTCCTTCCAGGTGGCGTCTCCCAGCACTTCGGTCCGGCTGCGCTCCGAGCGCAGATCGAGGGCGAGGATGCCCAGGTCGCCGATCCGCAGCCCCTGGGTAAAGGTACCGACCTCGGCGCCCCATACCTGATCCAGCGAATCGCGAATCCCGGCGCCAAGCTGGAACAGTGAAAACTGGCGGCGTGCCACCGCGAACAGGCCGCGATAGACTTGGCAATGGTGTTCGGGGTCGGGGCGGGAGCCCCAGCCGTCGAAGATGTCGTGGTCGTCCCACATCATCACCGACGGGATCGAGGCCATGGCGCGGGCATAGGCCGGCCCGGCCAGAGTTGTGCAATAGGCGTCGAAAAAGTAGTCCATGGCCTGGTCGGCCATGGTGCGGGTGAAGGGCAGGGCGTAGCGACCGGGCGCCGGCTGCCGCCACCAGTCGGCCAGCGCCGCGCACTCGCGCCACAGATTGTCGGCGTGGAGCTGGTCGCCACCCTGAAGCAACAGGTGATAAGGCCGCTCGGCGTGCTGCTTCAACAGCGGCGTCCACATGCCGTCGGTGCCATTGGGCAGCGACGCCACCTGTTCCGCGTCGTGGATGCCGTTGGACGCGGTGTAGGCCAGCCGGAGCTGGGCGAACTGCCCCGGGACGGAAAACGCCCACCTGGCGCCACGCTGGGGAAAACCATAGCCGATGCGCCGGTCGTGGGGGCCGCGCGGCAGCGAAAACACGAAGCGCCAGAGGTGGCGGCCCCGCCAGACGAAGACGTGGCGGGGCGGCACCGGGTGGTCGAGGCCTTCGACCGTCAGGGGATCGGGTTCGGTGGTGCCTTCGAACACGAACAGCACCGACAGGTGCCAGCCGTCGCTTCCTTCGCCATGGAAGTGCAGGATCGGACCGGCGATCGGCTTCGGCACCGGCTTTTCACTCGCCATGGCGTCATCCTCCGTTCCTGTTGACCGGGCTGCGTCCGGCCTTGCGCGACTGCGGGAATCGGCCGAACCATAGGCGGAGCAGAGCCAGGGGCCTAGCAAAAAAAAGGCAAAAAAACCGGTCGCTCAGGCGCGCTCGACCCGCCAGACCGTGGTCGCCCGGGCGTCGGTGTCCTCGATATCGAGCAGGGTCGGCACCAGGTGGTGGGCGAGCGCGGTCAGGCCGGTGCGGGGCAGGTAACTGCGTCCGGGATCGCCGATGATCACGGTCAGGCCGGCCCCGGCCAGCGTCCGCAGCCAGCATATCACCGCTTCGGCCATCGGCCGCTCGTAGCAGACGTCCCCCGCCAGCACCAGATCCACCCCGGGCACCGGCCGTCCCATCGGGTCTTCGGTCGCGACCGTGATCCTCGCGGGCCGGCCGTCCGGCATCGAGTCGGCATTGAGTACGGCGTTGAGTGCGATGGCGGCGCGCGCAAACGGGTCGATGTCGACGGCGATGACCGCAGCCGCGCCGGCCCGGGCCGCGGCCAGGGCGATCAGGCCGCAGCCGGCGGCAAAGTCCAGCACCGTCCGTCCCGCCACCAGTTCGGGGTGGTCCAACACATACCGCGCCACCGCCTGGCCCCCGACCCAGGGGAAGGCCCAATAGGGCGGGGGCAGTCCGCTCCGGTGCAGGCTGTCCTCGGTGGCCTGCCACAACGGCGTGACCTCGGTGGCCAGATGCAACCGGAGTTCGGGGACCAGCGGCGCGGTACCAACCGCAGTATGCCCAAGAATGAAAGCGCGCTGCGCCATTTCGTCGCAGTCAATCAACCGTGTCACTCCCTCTTGGTTACCGGCCAAAGCGTTACCGATCAAAGCATTGACCCTGGCAGCGGCAGGCCCTGGCTTGTCGCCACAAGCCGTTGTTTACCCTTCTTTTACCACCAGTCGTGGCCAAAAAAACGCATCAAAAGCAATTCTTGGTCTGGACAGGTCATTCCTGACATGATACCCAGCATTGCATCGGGAATGGGGGGCGGAAAAATGCGTCGTTGGGCCATTCGTTTGTGTGTCTTCGTTCTTGGGCTGTCAATTTCAGGAACAGTGCTGTCGACCCCGGTCCAGGCGCAGATGTGCGTGCACTATGCTCGCATGTTGACCAGTTTTACCATCCAGGGCGATGCCTGGACCTGGTGGCAGGGGGCGGTCGGGCGCTATCAGCGCGGGGTCCGGCCGGCGGTCGGTTCGGTGCTGGTGTTCCGGCGGACCGAGCGACTGCATTACGGTCATGTCTCGGTGGTCAGCCGGGTCATCGACAACCGCACCATCCTGGTGGACCATAGCTGGCTCGAAGGCGATGCCCTGCACCGCGGCATGAAGGTGATCGACACCTCGCCCAACAATAACTGGTCGGTGGTCCGGGTGTGGTACGAGCCGTCGGACAATTTGGGATTGCGATCCTATCCGACCTTTGGTTTCATCTATCCCCATGGCGTTGGCCCTGGCGATCGCCTGGCGCCGCTGACGGTGGCCGCCCGTGACCAGGACGATGACGACGCCGATGACCGTGGTCAGGTTTCCGGTCCGCGGACCCGGACCACTGTGCATGCCGGCGCGCCGGCGCCGTCGTCCCCGCATCTGGTGGTGGCACTTTACCCGGGCCACAAGCCAATGATGGTTCTGGCCGGTGCGATGACGGTTCAGCCCGGTCGTGTGGCCGCGGTGCCGGCCCGGTCCGTGAAACCCGTGACCACGGCCGCGGCGCCGGCGGCCCGCAACCGGGTGGACTACAGCGAGGTGCCACAGGTGGCAATCCCGCGCCACAAGCCGGGCAGCCATGCCGGTCATGGCGGAACCCAGGTCGCCGATGCCAGCCATGTTCGCGGCCACGAGAATGGTGCGGAGATCGGCGACTGACCGGGATCGGACCAACCGAAGCCTTTCGGACTCTGACGGACGCGGCGGTGGCGGTCCTGACCGCCGCCTCACCGTCAGAAAAGGTCAGACTGACCCGACAGGCAGCGGCGGCACGGCGCGAAGGGCGCTTGGCCGCCCTTGGCCGTTCGATACCGCCTGACCGTCCCGCCCGCCCCCAACGGCCGGTGCTGTTGTCGCCCCGGGAGATGGCCAAACGCAGCCGGGCCACCAGCGTCAAGGGACGCATCGCCCTGTTGCACGCCCTGGCCCATATTGAACTCAACGCCATCGATCTGGCCTGGGACCTGCTGAGTCGCTTTCCCGATGAGGCCATGCCGGTGGCGTTTTTCGACGATTGGGTGACGGTGGCTGACGACGAAGCCCGGCACTTCGAACTGCTGGCCGCTCGCCTGGTCGGGTTCGGGGCCGGCTATGGCGATTTGCCCGCCCACGACGGCTTGTGGCGGGCGGCCGGGGATACCGCCCATGATCTGGCGGCGCGTCTTGCCGTGGTGCCGATGGTGCTGGAGGCCCGCGGTCTGGACGTGACGCCGCGGACCGTCGCCGAACTGGCGCGCCACGGCGACGGCGCCAGCGCCGCCGTGCTCCAGACGATTTTTGACGACGAGATCACCCATGTAGCCGCCGGCTGCCGCTGGTTCGAAGTTCTATGCCGCCGGCGCGGTGTCGAGCCGGTGGCGACATGGCGTACCCTGATCGGCCGCCACTTCGGCGGCATTCCAAAGCCACCGTTCAACCACGAGGCCCGCGCCCGGGCCGGGATGGCCCCGGCCTATTACCAGGGCTTCGAGCCGGAACCGGGATGACCCAAAACGGGGGCCAGGGCATCGGGAGGCATCAAGTACATGTGTGTCCCGTTGAATCGAGGGAATGAGATTCAGCTTGTCCATTGCTGCGGCGTAGTATAAATGAGAACGCCGCGCGGGTCTGGCGCGTGAGGAGAGATGGGCATGGCGCGCTCCGGTGAGGAAGCGAAGGTGGTGTCGGCCAACCGGCTCGATACCGGTGTGGTGGTGTGGCTGGGCGACGGCAACGTCTGGGTCGAACGGGTCGAGGCGGCGGTGCCGCTCAGCGGTCCCGCGGCCGACGCGGCGCTGGCGCTTGCCCGGCAATCGGTCGAGGCCCGGGTGGTGGTCGAACCCTATCTGGTCGAGGTGACCGTGGTCGGGGGACATCCGCAGCCGCTTCGTCCGCGGGAGCGCATTCGCGCGCTGGGTCCCAGCGTTCGCCCGGATCTCGGCATCCAGGCCGGGACCGTCGGGTGACACCGGCCCGGCCGAGTCCATCGTCTGTCAACCCTCCGGCCCCTGTCCCGAGGATTCGTTCATGACCCATCTGTCGTCTGCCGCCGCTGCCGGTATCTACCACTATGACGAGATCGACCGCCGTTTCCTTGCCGAACGGGTCGAGCAATTCCGCCGGCAGGTGGCGCGCCGCCTGTCGGGCGAGTTGACCGAGGACGAGTTCAAGCCGATCCGGCTGATGAACGGCCTCTACCTTCAGCTTCACGCCTACATGCTGCGGATCGCCATTCCTTATGGTGTGCTGAGTTCCGATCAACTGCGGGCATTGGCGGTGATCGGCCGGCGCTATGATCGCGGCTACGGCCACTTCACCACCCGTCAGAATCTCCAGTTCAACTGGATCAAGCTGGTGGATGTGCCGGAGATTCTGGCCGATCTGGCCGCGGTGGATATGCACGGCATCCAGACCAGCGGCAATTGCATCCGCAACGTCACCACCGACCAGTTTGCCGGCGCGGCGGCCGACGAAATCGTCGATCCCCGGGTCTATGCCGAAATTCTGCGCCAATGGTCGACCCTGCACCCGGAATTCAGCTTTCTGCCCCGCAAGTTCAAGATCGCCATCACCGGCAGCGGCCATGATCGCGCCGCCATCGCGGTCCACGACATCGGCATCCGGGCCAGGTCGGGTCCCGGGGGCGCGGTCGGCTTTGAAATCTTCGTCGGCGGTGGCCTGGGTCGGTCGCCGTTCCTGGGCCGGCGGCTTGCCGACTGGGTGCCCGAGGCGGACCTGCTGGGGTGGCTCGAAGCGGTCCTGCGCGTTTACAATCAATACGGCCGGCGTGACAACATCTACAAGGCGCGGATCAAGATTCTGGTCCACGAGGTTGGCATCGACCGGTTGCGGGAGCAGGTCGAGGAGGAGTTCGCGCGGATTCGCGGGCCGAAGTACCGGCTCGATCCCGAAATCGTCGAGACCATTCGCCGCCACTTCGCACCTCCGGCCTTTGCCGCGCTGCCGGCGGTGTCCCCGGCCCTGGAGCAGGCCCGGGCCGGGGATCCGGCCTTTGCCCGCTGGACCCGGTCCAACCTGACGCCCCACCGGCAGCCGGGCTATGCCGCGGTCACGATCTCTCTCAAGCCCACCGGCGGGATTCCGGGCGACGCCACCTCGGAACAGATGGAGGCGGTGGCCGCGCTCGCCGACCGCTACAGCTTCGGCGAAATCCGGGTCAGCCACGAGCAGAATCTGGTGCTGGCCCATGTCCGGCAGGACGACCTGCCGGCGTTGTGGCGGGAGCTGGGCCGGCATGGCCTGGATGCCGCCAATGCCGGGCTGGTGGGCGATATCATCTCGTGCCCGGGTCTCGACTATTGCGCGCTGGCCAATGCCCGCTCGATTCCGCTGGCCCAGGACATTTCCCGGCGTTTTGCCGATCTCGACCTCCAGCACCGGATCGGTCCGCTGAAGATCAAGATGAGCGGCTGCATCAATGCCTGCGGTCACCATCACGTCGGGGATATCGGCATCCTCGGCGTCGACAAGCACGGCGTCGAGACCTATCAGATCACCATCGGCGGCACCGCCACCGAGGAGGCCGCACTGGGCCAGGTGGTCGGCCCGGCGGTGGGCTACGATCAGGTGGCGGACGTGGTCGAGGCGCTGGTCGCGCTGTATCTGGAGCGGCGCGGTGAAGGCGAGTCCTTCCTCCAGACCGTCGCCCGCATCGGCGTCCGGCCGTTCAAGGAGAAGGTTTATGGCGCTGCTGCTTAAGGACGGCCAGCCGGTCGGCGATTCCTGGACCCATCTCGACGATGCCGCCGGGGCGGTGCCCGAGGGACCGGTCATCGTCAGCCTGGATCGCTGGCGCCGGGATCGCGCGGCCTTGATCACCCGCAACACGCCTGTTGGGGTGCGGTTGAAAAGCAACCAACTGGCGCCCGAGATCGCGGCGGATCTTGCCCGCTTTGCCCTGGTTGCGCTGGAGTTTCCCAGATTTCGCGACGGTCGCGCCTTCTCGACGGCGCGGGAACTGCGCGAGCATCATGGCTATACCGGCGAAATCCGGGCCTTTGGCCATATCCTGCCCGATCAGTACCAGTTCCTGGTGCGGACCGGCTTTACCACGGTGGAATTGCCCGACGGTGCCGGTCTGGCATCCTGGCGTCACGCTCTGGCCGAAATCGACGTGGCCTATCAGGCCGGTGTGGCAGGCGACGCGCCACTGTCGCTGCTGCGGCGTAAGCTGGCAACCGGACCTAAGTGACGCGGGTCCAGGGGCGTCACGCCCCTGGTGGGGGTCAAGGGGGCAAAGCCCCTTGTGTCGCTCGTTATCGTCAGACGCCAAGAGTAGGGAGGAACGCTGCCGTGTCTTCGATCTGCGACGGATTCGTCGGTGCCGTCGGCAACACGCCGCTGATTCGCCTTGTCGGCCCTTCCGCGCTGACCGGCTGTGAGATTCTGGGCAAGGCCGAGTTCCTCAATCCCGGCGGCTCGGTCAAGGATCGGGCGGCGCTGGCCATCATCGAGGATGCCGAGCAGCGCGGCCTGCTGCGTCCGGGCGGGGTGATCGTCGAGGGCACCGCCGGCAACACCGGCATCGGTCTCGCTCTGGTCGGCAACGCCCGCGGCTATCGTACCGTGATCGTCATGCCCGAGACCCAGAGCCAGGAAAAGAAGGACATGCTGCGCCTGGTCGGCGCCGAGCTGATCCTGGTGCCGGCGCTGCCCTACAGCGATCCCGGCAATTACGTCCGCTATTCCGGCCGGCTGGCCGAGGAACTGGCCCGGACCGAGCCTAATGGTGCGATCTGGGCCAACCAGTTCGACAATACCGCCAATCGCGACGGCCATACCCGTACCACCGGAGCGGAAATCTGGGAGCAGACCGGCGGTCGGATCGATGGCTTTACCTGCGCGGTCGGCACCGGCGGTACCCTGGCCGGCGTCGGCATCGCGCTGAAGGCGCGCAACCCGGCGGTCAAGATCGTGCTGTCGGATCCGCCGGGTGCCGCCCTCTATCATTACTACACCCACGGCACGTTGCAGGCCGAGGGCTCCTCGATCACCGAAGGCATCGGCCAGGGCCGGATCACCGCCAATCTGGAAGGCGCGCCCATCGACTGGGCGCAGCAGGTGTCGGACGAAGAGACCGTGACCGAACTGTTCCGGCTGCTCAAGGAGGAGGGGCTGGTGCTCGGCACTTCGTCGGGCGTCAATGTGGTCGGCGCGATCAAGCTGGCCCGGACGCTGGGGCCAGGGCATACGGTGGTGACGATTCTGGCCGATTCCGGGACCCGGTATCAGTCCAAATTGTTTAATCCGGCGTTTTTGCGGGAGCACGGATTACCGGTGCCGGGCTGGCTTTAGCCTTCGGCGACCAGGGTTTTTGCGGTGCGCCCCGATGGCGCGAGTATCCGGTGGAGGGAGGATCCACCCGGAGAATTGTCGATTGCTCTGGTCGCTGACGAGCGTTTTGGCCGGGCAACTGGCTGGATCGAAGCCTCGTGACGAAGGCCGCCTTGGGCGGTTGAGCGATC